>JAABUQ010006147.1_pt1 | contig 18479 bp, 24 predicted proteins | sample 5560001 | NCBI WGS metagenome assembly JAABUQ01 (sample SAMN10711888, study PRJNA513371) | rock metagenome | isolation source: Antarctica rocks | place: Antarctica: Victoria Land, Finger Mt nord | collected 2015-12-18
AGTACGAGACGAGGTTCCAGCGCCGCCGCGACTCGTCAAAAAAGATCGGTCGTTGTCCAGGATCGTTCACGTTGAGGTTGCTCCATTGAAACCGGCTGTTAGTTGAGATTTCGTTAGTTGAGATTTTGTTATCGGTTGAGTGCTGCTTCTTCTAGAGCGGCTTAGCATGACAAAAAGTTCCACTGGTTCAATGCAGGCGCTTTCACGAGCTGAGCTTACACGGAAACTTGTTCGTGAAAAAAAGTGCAAACCCGTTGACTTGCTTCTGCACGATATGTTATACTTAGCGCTGGCATCCGTAGGACCAACGAGCAAAGAAACTCACGAGTAAAAAACGGGACGCCCGCAGTGAAGGGGGCAGCAATGGCTGAAGACGCGCCGGAAGAAGACAAAACCTCGCCGCTTGTGATTCCCTCACACAGCCCCCTGCCGCCGCCGCCGGAAGTCCCTTATACACGACCGGACCCCGGACCAAAAAGTTCCACAAACTCAGGATTTGTCCCGTCGCAGCCGCTCGCGAGAGGCCAGAAGGATGAGTCCGGCAGCCAAGTAGGCTCTGGGGCTATTAAACTCGGGTCAGGACTGGCGGCGGCCACAACTTTTGCGGCGAGCATCATTGCCGGATTTCTCATTGGGCAATGGATTGACCATCGCTGGAACCATTCCGGCGGGTTTCCCTGGGGGACCCTGGTCTTCTCCTTAGCAGGCGTTGCGGCCGGGTTCCTGAACTTGTTTCGCGTGATTTCTGCGACTGACCGGAGCCAGGGCAAGAAATGAACTCAGTGATTGATAAACAGCGTCCGCCAGCGGCGGCACCCACTTCTCAAAGTGGCCTGCCTTCTCAAAGTGGCCTGCCTTCTCAAAGTGGCCTGCCTTCTCAAAGTGGCCTGCCTTCTCAAAGTGGCCTGCTTCCGTTTCAGCCACTCGCCGTTATTGCGTTTGCCGCCAATGTGCCTGTCCTTTCCTGGCTTCTGATAGTCGGACGGTTCGAAGACGCGCTGAGTTTACTGGCGGGCTTTTTTGTCGGCATCGCTCTTTACGGTTCGCTGCACTTGTTTATCGGACGCGGCCTAGAGCCGCTTTTTGCCGGCATTCGTGGACAGGCGAAGCCAAATATTGGTGGGGCTAAGATGCTGTTTGTGGCCCTGCTGCCGCTGAAGTACCTGTTAATCGGTGGGCTGATGTTTCTGCTGATTCGCGGTGGTCATCTCAGCCTTCTGTGGTTCATAATAGGTTTTGTGGTGACACAGGTGTCCATCACAGCCGCAACGGTTTCGCATCTCGCCAAGCCGCGGCACTAGGATAGCACACGATTTCTGACGGGAGTGACTGGATTTGGACCTTCAAGAGTGGCCGGTTTACTTGATCAACGGCATTGCATCCGCACTGGTTTTGATGTTTCTTGGTGTTACGGCAGTCCAAAAGCGTAACGTGCAGAGGCCGGGGCGGCTGCAAGGCTTCTTTGAGTGGTCTATCTCTGAACTGAGCAATCTTTTCCGGGGTGCTCTCGGCCCGCATGGCGAGCGGCATCTGCCTTTAGTTTTGTCTCTTTTTTTCTTTATCTTGTTCACGAACCTGGCGGGGCTGATTCCGAGCATTCTGGGTTACCGAGCCGACGGCAAGCTGGCGGAGCCGATTATCACGTCTGCGACTGCGGCCACCAGCACCACGGTCGCGCTGGCGCTGATTGTATTCTTCTACGTTCAGTATGTCGGTATTCGCTCTAAAGGCCTGGTTGGATACTTGAAGCACTTTCTGGGACCGGTTATTTTCCTGTTTTGGCTCTTCCTGCCGATTGAGATTATCGGCGAGTTCGTCAAGCCATTCTCGCTTGCCATGCGTTTGTTCGGCAACATTTATGGCGAAGACGTTATCAACAATCTTGCTCTCAGCGCCGGGTCGCACTTCTTTATCCCAGTGCAGTTTCTGATCAACTTATTGCAGACATTTACTGATGTTGTTCAGGCGTTCATCTTTGCGCTGCTGACCTGCGCTTATATTGCGATTATGTCGGACACGCATGAAGACAGCGGCGGCGATTTAGGGGCGGCGGAAGACGTTTCCAACCGCACCGATCCCAAAGCGCAAATCGGCGCGGTTCCGCCCTCTCAAATTGGCGTTCCGCAGGCGTGACGCACGAGTAAAACTCAAACAAAACTTATGAGTTGATACTTCACCCGCTCGAATCTTTACCCGTTCAAGGAGAACATTTCATGGCAGCTATTTATTTTGGACTTCTGGCTCTTGGCGCGGCCCTTGCCGCTCCGCTTGCGGCAATCGGCGCGGGCATCGGCGAAGGCATGATCTTCGCGTCCGCTATTCAGAGCGTCGCCCGGCAGCCGGAAGCGCAGGGACGCATTCAAACCCTGATGTTCCTAACTTTCGCCTTGGTGGAAACATTGTTCATCTTCGGCTTTGTTATCTTCCTGATCCTGCTCGGCAAGCTGCCGGACGCCGCCCAAGTCACGCAGATGTTGAGCAAATAACGAAAAACGACTAGACAAAGACCATGAATCAGAACATTGGACCACTCGCGCTCAATATCCCACTGATTGTCACCGAAGCAATCGGCTTCCTGCTCCTGCTTTGGTTCCTGAACCGGTTTGTTTTCAAGCCGATTTTCGGCATCTTGGACCAGCGCCAGGCGGACATCAAGGCAACCTACGATCAGCTTGATGATGACCGGCGGCGCATGGAACAAACGCGGCGCGACTACGAGCAGCGGCTGGCGAGTATTGAGACCGAAGCCCGCGAAAAAATCCAAGCGGCGGTCAAAGAAGCGCAGGTATTGCGGGACAATTTGATCGCTGATGCCCAGTCCCAGGCCGCGACCATCATTGAGCAGGGGCGCAACCAGAGCGAGCGGGACCGCCAGAAAGCGTTTCTCGAAATGCGTTCGCAGATCGTGACGCTGGCCGTCTCTGCGGCAGGCAAAGTCATTGACGAGAACTTAACCGATACGCGCCAGACCAAGCTTGTAGATGACTTTATCGGCAGCCTCGGCGCGGGTTCTGCGACGGCTTCCAAACCAGGCGCGGCGGCGTATTCGGCCAGCAACGGCCAGGGGGCGGCATGAGAGACATCCGCGTTGCCAGCCGCTATGCCGGGGCGCTATTTGCGGTCGCCGAGCGCAACGGCATCTTAGATGCCGTCGCAACGGATTTAGAGCTGATGCGCCGGTTTCTAACCGAAGTGCCGCGCCTGCGGGCGGTCATCATGGAGCCGCTGGTTTCCGACTCCCGCAAGTTCGCCGTAGCCGATGAAGCCTTCGGGGACCGGGTGACGGCGTCGTCGCTGAACTTTCTGAAGCTGCTGATTCGCAAGCACCGCGAATCCCTTATCGAAGAATGCACCCGTGAGTTCCGCGCCCTGCTGGCTGAGCACAACAATACCACCGATGCGGAAGCATCTTCGGCGGTTCCGCTGACGCCGGAGCAAGCGGCCCGGCTGACTCAAAGCCTGCAAACGCTGACGGGCAAGACGATCCGGCTGACAACGCAGGTGGACGCCGCATTGGTCGGCGGTGTCGTCGTCCGCATGGGCGATACAGTCATCGACGGCAGCGTGCGCGGCAAGCTTGCGCGTCTGGAACGCCAACTTTTAGGAGACAATTAACGTGGCAATCAAGCCGGAAGAAATCACCTCCATCCTCGAGCGCGAGCTGGAGTCGTACCAGTCCGAGACCGAAGAAGTCGGGGTCGGCACCATTTTGCAGGTCGGCGACGGCATCGCCCGCATCTACGGCCTGAAAGAGTGCATGGTCGGTGAGCTTTTGGAGTTCCCCGGCGGCATCCAGGGCATGGCGCTGAACCTCGAAGAAGATAACGTCGGTGCGGTGCTGCTCGGCTCCGAGACTGGCATCCGCGAAGGCGATACTGTCAAGCGCACCGGCAAGATCATCCAGATCCCCGTCGGTGAAGCGCTGGTGGGCCGGGTCGTAAATGCTCTGGGCCAGCCGATTGACGACAAAGGCCCGATTGCGGCCACCGAGTACCGCCTGCTGGAAACCCGCGCTCCCGGCGTTGTCGAGCGCCAGCCGGTCAAAGAGCCGCTGCAAACCGGCATCAAGGCTGTTGACTCCATGATCCCCATCGGGCGCGGCCAGCGCGAGCTGATTATCGGCGACCGTGGCACCGGCAAGACCGCTGTCGCGCTGGACACGATCATCAACCAGAAGAACACCGACGTTTTCTGCATCTACGTCGCCATCGGCCAGAAGTCCAGCACGGTTGCCAACACAATCCGTGCTTTGGAGCTGAACGGTGCGATGGAATACACCTGCGTCGTGGCCGCCACCGCCGACGATCCCGCGTCCCAGCAGTACATCTCTCCCTATGCCGGCGCGTGCATCGGTGAGTGGTTCCGGGACAATGGCAAGCACGCTCTGATTGTCTACGATGACCTGTCCAAGCAGGCCGTCGCCTACCGCCAGGTGTCCCTGCTTCTGCGCCGCCCGCCGGGCCGCGAGGCGTACCCCGGCGACGTTTTCTACCTGCACTCCCGGCTGTTAGAACGGGCCGCGAAGCTGTCCAAAGAACTCGGCGGCGGCTCTTTGACCGCGCTTCCGATTATTGAAACCCAGGCCGGTGACATCTCGGCGTATATCCCGACCAACGTCATTTCCATCACCGACGGCCAGATTTTCCTGGAAACCGACCTGTTCAACTCCGGCGTCCGCCCGGCCATCAACGTCGGCAACTCGGTTTCCCGCGTCGGCGGCAGCGCCCAGACCAAAGCCATGAAGGACAAGAACGTCGGCGGCCAGCTCAAGCTGCAACTGGCCCAATTCCGCGAAGTGCAAGCCTTCAGCCAGTTCGCCTCGGATCTAGACAAAAGCACCCAGGCTCAGCTTGCCCGCGGCCTGCGTTTGGTCGAAATCCTGAAGCAGCCCCAGTTCAAGCCTCTGCCATTGGAGCAGGAAGTTCCGATTATCTACGCCGCCAACACCGGCGCTTTGGATGACATCCCCGTCGAGTCCGTCCGCCGCTTCGAGTCCGAGTTCCAGACGTTTTTGGCCGACCGCTACCCGGAAGTCCCCGAAACCATCGCCCGCGACAAAACACTGGCCGAAGGCACCGTGGACGCCCTCAAAAAAGCCATCGCCGACTTCAAGGCCCAATTCAAGCCTTAATACAATTCGTTCCACGCCCCGGTCAATCCGACCGGGGCTTTTTTGTGCTTCAAGTTTTGGGGCATCTCTATTAAAACTGCAATGTTACTTGATTTTCTGGTGCTTGGTTGCTATACTATCATCAAGATTGTCAATTTGCTGAACGCAGTCATAGTAAGTGGGGTTACTTGTGGCAAAACTGTTGCCGTCATTTTTGCCTTCTCATAGCCATAGGAGAATTTTATGCTACATATTGTTCACCGTCTGATAATGAAGGGGGTGGGCTACGCCGCGCGTGAAGCTGTTAAATCTGCGACGCCTCTTGTTTTGGGATTACCCGTCTATATGGTTGCACAGGCTGCCGAGCGTGTGAAAGAGTCGCTAAAAAGTGAAGAACAACGACGGCTTGAAGCCCAAGAAAAACAGAGGCTTGAGGAAGAATATGAACGTGGGCTAATCATTCGTAGACAACGTAACAAAGTCGCTGTACGGTTTCGGCTTGTGTGCTGGTCATGCTGGCTGTTCTTCATGGTGGGCGTCTGGCATCTACTGACATCACCGGAACAGCGAGGTGTTTGGTGGATGTGGCTGCTTCTGCCCATTGCAGGCTTTATTCTACGTGCTGTGGGTCTGAAACTTGGGTACGAGTATGATGAATATGTGTGATATGATGATATTACGGCAATCAGACTTTACGAGGACAAAGTGAAGGTAAGTGTCATACAAGGTAATCAGCAACGAACGCTAACTTGCAAGACGAACGGATGTGGGACAGATGATCTGCAAACGCCGGTAGTGGACACTGGTCCGTCCGTACCAGGAGCGCCAATAATTGTAACAATAAGTTTCCGATGCAACAATGGAGGCCACATATCGCAATATGCTCTCAAAAACGCGAAGGTCGTGATTAGCTCTTAGTCACCCGGCAATAGCATAAAACGGTGGTGCCGGATGAGCATTAATGCAGCATCTCATTATACGCATACATTTCTTTGACAGGAAAGTTAAGTACATGTAGCTAGGAGGAGAGAATTTTATGGCTTCAACAACGATAACTCATGAAGAGTTTGACGTAAGGCTGGCGCTGTCTACGGAACAAGAAGGTCGATAATTATGAACATCACACTTGATGTTTCCCCGGAACTGGAAGGGCAACTGCAAAAGGCGGCGCGGGTGCAGGGAACCGATGTCACGACCTATGTGCTGGAAAGCGCCCGCCTGCGTTTGCGGCCTGATGTCCTCCCGGAAACCGAGGCATCTCTGTTGCAGACGATCAACGCGCCTCTTGCCCCGGAAGCCCGCTTCAAGCGCGACGCATTGCTGGCGGAGCAAGCGCAGCGGCAGTTGACCGAGGAAGAACAGGATAATCTTACGGATTTAATTGATGCCGTCGAGATGGCGAACGCGCAGCGGTGGCAGGCTCTCGCGGCACTTGCCCGTCTGCGCGGGCTTTCGCTGGCGGAAATCACCCGCGACCTGGAAATCCCGCTTCCTTAACTCATGTCACAGACCTACGTTCCGATAGCGCTGGTTCGGGCAGTCACGGCGCGGGCGCAGGGACAGTGCGAGTATTGCCGCTGCCTTACCGGCTTCCACTCCGACCCGTTCGCGGTCGAGCATATCGTCCCCGAAGCGCGGGGCGGCGCGACCGAGGTGGCTAACCTGGCTCTCTCGTGTCTCGGCTGCAATAGCTTCAAAGGGGTATTTGTGACCGGGCATGACCCTGCCACTGAACGTGAGGTGCTGCTGTTCCATCCGCGACAGCAGCGATGGGCAGAACATTTTGCTTGGACTCCCGACACAACGCAGGTCATCGGCATCACTGCGACGGGACGTGCAACTGTGGTACGCTTTCGGCTAAACCGGCCTGGTCTTGTTAATCTTCGGGCTGCTCTGCGTCATTTCGGGGTTCACCCACCGGAGGATTAGATACTATGGCTTCAACAACAATGACGCATGAAGAGTTTGATGCACGGCTGGCGCAGTCTACAGAGCAAATGCGCCTGAAACGCTTGGCTCTGGAAATGCAGGCCGCAGAATTGGAAGAACTCATTGGCAAGTATTCGGCGGTTCTGGAACGCCTGGAAGCAAGGCAGGAAGGGGCGGAGCAGGAGGCGGGAACGGAGGCGACGCGGCGGGATAATCTGCGGCTGCTTTTGACCGAGCTTGCCGAGCGCACCTCGGCGGTCGCGGCTTCTTTGTGATTCGGGCGCAGAAAAAGCGCGTCGTGCGGGCTGTCTATGCGTATCGCTGCGGCTACTGCGGCGTTTCGGAAGCGCAGGCGGGGTCGGAGCTGACGTTTGATCACTTTCGGCCTCAATCGAAATCCGGTACCGATGATGTCGCGAACCTGGTTTACGCCTGCCATGCCTGCAATGAGTTCAAGGGCGACTACTGGTTGAAGGACGGGAATACTCGCCTGTTACATCCGCTGACGGACAATCTCGCCCTGCATGTTGCTGAGGAAGCGAACGGCACGCTCCGCGCTCTCACAACGCTGGGGCAAGTTTATATGGATCGCTTGCAGTTGAACCGTGCGGCTCTTGTCGCGCATCGCCAGGAACGGCAAAGGCTATTACGAATGGAAAGCCGCTTAAATGAGATGACAGCTACTCTCCAAGACATTCTGTTGAAAATGAATGAACAGCAGCCAGAAAGTAATTAGTTCTCAGAAAATGGAGCGTCAGTAATGGCTAATCTGCGATTGAAACACAAACTTACGGCGCTTTGTGCCGCTGCTTCTTTGACGCTCCTGCCGGGGGTGCGGGCTGACCAAGCGGCTTTGGCGTTGCTTAATCAAAGCGCGGAGGCGGCGAAGAAGACGCAGGCGCTTTCGGCGGACTTTACTTACAGCGTCACACGCGGCGGCGAGGCGGAGCACGGCATGGGGACGATGTCGTTGATGAAGCCGTACTTCGTGAAGGCTACCTATCATGCAGATGGGTCGGACCGGGTGCGGACACTGCTGTGTGATGGGGCGTCGGTCTGGGATGTTCGCAGCCCGGAAAACTTCGGCACCAAAAGCAGCCTCAGCGCGGCTGCGGTCGACTCCGATGCACCGGGCGCACTTCTGTTCTACAGTTTCTTTGACCCCTACGGGGCCGCGAAGGTGGCAGTCGCGCCAGCGCAAACTCTTGCGGGATTGCACACGGCCGGTTCAGAGACGGTCAGCGGCACGGTCTGCCGGGTGCTGGTCGGCAAAGCGCTGGACAGCACAGTGACGCGGCTGGATGTGGGGCCGGATGGCTTGGTGGTTCGAGAAGTCATGCGCGGGACGCGGGATGGGCAACCGACGCGCTCGGAACTTTCACTGACGAATGTCCAGCATAATCCGTCGCTGACGGCAAAAGATTTTGCCTGGGTGCCGCCGCCCGGCCCGCGACTGGCGCTGGCGGACCCAAAATCTTTGGCGCTGCTGGAACAGGCGACGGCAGCGACGCGCACGTCCCGGACCCTGACAGCGGACTGGCGGTTCACGGTCCGCAAAGGCAACAGCCAGACGGCGGATTACGGTACGCTGACGCTGATGAAGCCGAACTACGCCCGGATTGGGTTTGACACCGACACGCCGTTTGGCCGGACGCTCACGTCCGATGGCGCTGTGCTGTGGACGCTGTACCCGCCCAGCAATACCTACGAGCAGACGCCGGTCGCGCCGGACGGCAGCTCGATTGATGTGGAGCATATCGCGCCGCTGGCGGGCTTTTACGACATCTATCACGCGCTCCGTCAGGTCTGCTACTTCGATCCCAGCATTGGTCTGATCTACGCCGGGCCGGAGCAGGTGGATGGGGTGCCGTGCCAGGTGGTGGAGTACAACGTCCCGGCAGACAAAGACGGAACCGGCGGCGTGGATCGCCGGTTTGCGGTTGGCCCGGACGGCATCATCTATCGGACCACGACTCAGTTCCTGACCGGCACCGCCTTTAGCCTCGCTACCGTGGAACTGACCCATGTGCATACGGGGACAGCACTGACGGCGGCGGACTTCGCTTTCGTGCCGCCGCCCGGCGCATCTCCTGCCACACTTTCCGCCGACGTGCCGCTGCTGGCGACGGGGACTGTTGCCCCAGATTTTACGCTGCCGAACTCGGACGGTGCTCCGGTGCAACTGTCGGGCTTCAAGGGACATCCCGTCGTGCTTGTCTTTTGGAGTACCTGGTGGTCTTCCGGCCCGGACACGCTGGCTCAGGTCGGCGACATCGCCCGGCGGTATGCGCTGCTCGGGGTTCCCGTGCTGGCAGTCCATGTCTGGAGCACGGTGGACAAGCTGCAGGAGCGGCTGGCCCGGCACCCGGAGTATGCCGGCCCGATTTTTCTGGCCGACACGCAGCGCAAGGGCCAGGACGTTGGCTCCAAGTCCTACCAGGTCACCGATGTGCCGACCGAGTACGTCATCGGCAAAGACGGCAAGATCACAGCGGCGTTCCACGGCCCCGAAGCCACGCCGGCCGCGCTGGAGAACGCGGTGAAAGATGCCCTGCGCCCCCCGCCGGCACTAAAGTAAGAAAGAGAAGAAGTATGACTGACCCTCGATTGACCAAATGGGCGGAAACGCTGGTACAGTACAGCCTGGATTTGCAGCCCGGCGAGCAGGTGCTGATCCGGGTGGACGAAGCCGCGATCGCGCTGGCAAAAGAAGTTTACCGAGCGGCGCTTGCGGCGGGGGCACACCCGTCGGTGCAGGTGCTGATTGACGGCCTGGACGAGATCTTTTTGACGACGGCAGATGACGAGCAGCTAGGCTGGGTCTCGCCGGCACGGAAGTTTGAGTACGAGACAATGGACGCGCTGTGCGCGATCGTCGCGCCGTCCAATACGTCCGCGCTGGCGGGCGTCGCGCCGGAGAAGCAGGCGCTCGCGCAGAGGGCGAACCAGGCCATTCGCAAATCGCTGTTTGAGCGGGCGGCAGTTGGCAACGCCAAGTGGAACGTGACGGTGTACCCGACGCAAGGGGCGGCGCAGAATGCGAAGATGTCCCTGGCGGATTACGAGGCGTTCTTGATGAAGGCTATGCTGCTGGACCAGCCCGACCCTGCCGCCGCCTGGAAGGCATTTTCGGCAGAGCAGCAGCGGTATGTGGATTACCTCAGCAAAGTCGAGATGCTGCGGTTTGTCGCCGTAGACACGGACTTGGCCATGCGCGTTGGCGGGCGCAAGTGGATCAACTCCGACGGCCACAAGAACTTTCCAAGCGGCGAAGTCTTTACGGGACCGATTGAAGATAGCGTCAACGGCGTCGTGCGGTATACGTTCCCAACGGCGCATCTCGGGCATGAAGTGGACGACGTGCGACTGACATTCAAGAATGGGCGGGTCGTCAAAGCCGAAGCGGCCCGAGGCTTAGACTTCCTCAACACCATGCTGGACAGTGACCCTGGCGCACGAACCCTGGGCGAAGTCGCTGTCGGCAACAATTACGGCGTTCAGCAGTTCACCCGTAATACACTCTACGATGAGAAGATTGGCGGGACGTTTCACCTCGCGCTCGGCAATTCGTACCCGGAAACCGGCGGCACGAATGTCTCGGCGGTGCATTGGGACATGGTCTGCGACATGCGCCCCGACGCCGACGGCGGCGCAATCTACGCCGATGGGATTTTAGTGCATGAGAATGGGGCGTGGAAGATTTAACTTACACTGCTGAACCAACATTGACCGTAAGGTTTATATCGATGCCGAGCCGCGCAACTTTTTGCAGCAGCTCTGCCCTAATTTGATACTGTACAGAGCCGTAATGGAAGCGGCTAGGCCAGATCTCGCAGTCAAGCACCGACCAGTAGCCCAGCGCCTTGAACTCGGCGAAAGCAGAACGAACTGGGTGCAACTGTGAGACCCATATCTCAAGCTGCTGTTCCAGACTCTGGTCATTTGACTTCCCTCACAGCCCCTTTTTCCAATTGTCCAAGCGCATCCGGGGATCAAACAGCCGTGTCTGACCCTCGGCGATCGTAGGAATAGGTATCTCTCCCTGACGCACTTTGGCGGCGCTCTTGATGCCTAAACGCGATGTGATGAGATCAAAATCCAACGCTTCGCCACAGATAATTAGTATCGTCTGACAATTATGGTCAATTGAGAGGTTCAACAGATTGATTTCTACTGCGCGTCGTTCAGGGCGTCCAGCATGGGGAACGTGCGCCCGGCGATCTTGGGATCAATACGTGTGGCTTCCTGAACGGCGATCCGGCCTGCTTCTAAGTCGCCCCGCTTTCGGAGGGCGTAGCCGAGGTTGAAATGCGCCCAGGCATGGGCGGCGCGGAGCTGGATGGTGCGACGCCACTCGGCAATGGCGGCGTCATAACGCTGCATCTTGTGCAGCGCGTTGGCGAGGTTGAAATGGGCCTGGGCAAACTCCGGGTCCGCCGCCACGGCTTTCTGCCAGCAGGCCAGCGCCGCGCCAATCTGGCCTTCGTTGCTGAGCATGACGCCGAAATTGAAGTTTGCCCACGGGTCGTTTGGGTCCAGGCGTAGCGCTTCGTGCATCTCGTTGAACGCGGCGTCGGCCAGCCCTTTGATATACAGCGCCGCGCCGAGAAGCTGATGCGGCTCGGCCTGCTTGGGGTCACTTTTGATGGCCTGCTCCCAGCACCGCATCGCTTCGTCCAGCTGGCCCTCGGCCTGATAAGCCAGCCCTAAATTGGTTTGCGCGTTCACGTCTTCCGGGTCATGCACCAGCGCTTCCCGGTACTGGGCTACTGCGGCTTCCTTCTGGCCCCGCTCGTGGTAGACAGACGCCAGATTATGCCGGGCAATGCTGAGGGTCGGCTCCAAATCCAGCGCAATCTTCCACTCGTCTATCGCCCCGTCTACGTCTCCCCGCTGGTAGAGCGCCGTGCCGTAGTTGGTGCGGGCATATGCATACTCGGGCGCAGCTTTCACGGCTTCCAGCCACTGGACAAACGCTTCGTCGTCTTGCCCCTGACGCCGAAGCGCCAGTCCAAGATTGTTCCGGGCTACGCTGTCACTGGGATCAAGGCGCAGAGCCGCCTGATAGGCTGAAATTGCCGGGCCAAGCTGGTCCCTCTCAGCCAGCGCATTGCCCAGCAGAACATGCGCTTCCGTGCCGCTCGAGTCAAGCTGGATCGCCTCCCGGTACTGGATCACGGCGGCATCGGCCTGTCCCCGCGCCAGCAGTGCCCCGGCAAGCATCAGGCGCGGCGCGGCGTCTAACGGCGCACGCTGAACCGCTTTGCGGCAGCTTGCGATGACCGTGTCCATTTCGGCTTTGGCCCGCAGGGACCGGGCCGGCGTAAACTGCGAGCTTTGCTGCTGGGCTTGAAGTATCTGGCGCATGATCTAAACCTCGGCGTATAACTAACTTTCATCATCATTCGCGGAGACGTGCTGCAGGCGATTTGTCCGGGTCAGCGGCCGCTGTGACTCGACTTGTTTGCTGACATATCCTTGCGATGATGCGCGGCCCGCTCTTTCTTTGACGATGCCCTCTAGGCGCGAAAACAATTGAAAGTCGCCGCGCAGGATGGTGGAAGCGTACTTTTCTACTGCGTTTGCATAGATGCACAATGTTTTTTCCATCTGCTCGGGCGTCAGTCTTCCATCAGGCGTTGGCTTTATAATGAGATCAGGTTCCATCAGCAGAAGTAAGTTTTCCAAATTGAAGCAGTATAACTTGCTGTTTTGCCTGACAATCGTTGGATTATCTTGAAGTCTTCCATCAACAAGCCGGCAGAGGCGAACATACAAGTATTGCTCCGGCCATTCCAAAGCGACTTCTACGGCCGTGGTGCTGTTTTGATAGACTCGGATATAAGTTCCTGCTTCCACTTCTTTTGTTTTTGGCCGAAAGTCATAGCCCTTCAAAAAATCAAATTGTTCATCACTCACACGAAAAAATTGCGATTTCATTTCTATATGCTTGATTCCATTCAGTAAACTCAGTTAACTGGATACTGTTTTTGTGACACCATTTCTTTTTCCATTGCATAGAAAATACTGCGGTAAACTCTATCAGGATCAATGCCAATGTCAATAATCTCGTACCCATCGCGTATCTTCTCCGAAATCCACCTGCGATTACGCTTCATGGCGAGGCCTGGGTCAAACGGCTGTATTGTCCAAGCCTGATAGTACCCTGCTTGATATTGTTTTGCGGCAGTTCAGACGCGGCGCATATTCTCACCAATGATGATGCGTCTGTTGACACGCATCAAAACAGACCGGTAATTTGGCCTGACGCATCCACGTCAATGTCCAGCGCGGCGGGATGCTTCGGCAGGCCCGGCATGGTCAAGATGTCGCCGGCCATCGCGACCACAAAGCCTGCGCCGGCGGAAACTGTCAGCGAGCGGACATGAATGCGGAAACCTGTTGGTGCCCCAAGCTTAGTCTTGTCATCAGACAGTGAATTCTGCGTCTTGGCGACGCACATTGGCAACTGCCCGAAGCCGTGCGCTTCCAGCCAGGCGATCTGCTTCTGCGCGTCGGCGCTGATCTCGACGCCGTCTGCGCCGTAGACTTTGACCGCAATGGCGTTCAGCTTGTCCGCAATTGGCAGCGAAGCGTCGTAAATCGGCTGGAACGATCCGGGGGTTTCCAGCGCGTCCAAGACTGCTTGACCCAGCGCCCGCCCGCCTTCGCCGCCTTCGCCCCAGACGTTGTTGACCGCAACGCGCCAGCCATTCTCTATGCAATGCGCGACAACGGCCTCCACTTCAGCGGGCGTGTCGGAGGCAAACGTGTTGACTGTGACCACTACGGGAACGCCAATCTGGCCGACATTCGCGGCATGGCGGTCTAAATTGGGCAGGCCGCGCTTCACGGCTTCCACATCTTCGCGGTTCAAGTGCGTTTTAGCAACGCCGCCGTGCATCTTCAGGGCGCGGACCGTCGCGATCAGCACCACGGCGTCCGGCGACAATGCCGGGCGTTGCGGGGCGGCGACAATGTCGCAGAACTTCTCAAAGCCCAGATCCGAGCCGAAGCCGGCTTCCGTGACCACATAATCCCCAAGCCGCAGGGCAAGCTTCGTTCCCAGCACCGACGAGCAGCCATGCGCGATGTTGCCAAACGGCCCGCCATGCACAAATGCCGGCGTTCCTTCGAGCGTCTGCACGAGATTAGGCTTAATCGCGTCCCGCAGCAGCGCGGCCATCGCGCCCTGAGCGCCAAGCTCCGACGCCGTAATCGGCTGGCCCTTGACGGTCTGCCCGACTACGATACGTCCCAGCTTTTCTTTCAGCTCCGCCAGCGACTCAGACAAACACAAGATCGCCATGACTTCCGACGCCACGGTGATCTGAAAGCCGGACTCACGCGGGTAGCCGTTCGCCTTGCCGCCCAGCCCGACCATTATCTCGCGCAGCGCCCGGTCGTTCATGTCGAGGCACCGCTTGTGCGCGGCTGTCCGCACATCCAGCCCAAGCGTATTGCCGGAGTAGACATGGTTGTCCGTCATCGCCGCCAGCAGGTTATTCGCCGCTCCCAGCGCGTGCATGTCGCCGGTGAAGTGCAGGTTGATGTCCTCCATCGGCAGCACCTGGGCGTAGCCGCCGCCTGCCGCGCCGCCCTTCATGCCGAAGACCGGGCCAAGCGACGGCTCCCGAATGGCCGCAATGGCCTTCTTGCCGAGCCTGCATAAGCCTTCCGCCAGTCCAATCGTCACCGTCGTCTTGCCTTCGCCTGCTGGGGTCGGCGTGATGGCTGTGACCACAATCAACTTGCCGCGCGGCGCGTCCGGCGTCGCCAGCAGCCGCTCCAGCGCCGGCAGGCTGATCTTGGCTTTGTCGCGCCCGTACAGCTCTAGGTCATCCGGGGGCAATCCTAAATCGGCGGCAACATCTAAAATCGGGCGGGGCGAGACGGAATGGGCGATCTCTAAATCAGTCGGCATATCTTGTTACTTTCTGGTCTCGTTCGGATATATCTCAATTTGCGAGCCTTCGGCCAGCACTACGGAGTCGGGGTCGCGCTCCTGCAAAAACGCCCATTGCGGGCCATAAACATGAGCGAAGTCAACGCCGACCGTGTACTCTTCCACCGGGTACACCTGCCAGTGCGGATGCCAGACGCGAAACCCCGTGACTTTGCCGCCGAAGCGCTGATGGTTAAAGCCCGCTTCCTGCTCCTTCACCCACGTTTCAAAGCTGTCTTCCGGCGGCAGCTTTGCCGGACCAGTCGCCGAGACCGCGACCATCTGCTTTTTCCCATTCACCACAAAGTCATGCCGCACCCGGCGCATATCGCCCACCTGCGTCACCCGGCTCGTGATTGGAACGGCGGTATACGGTTCATTATACAGTAGTTTCGCTAGCCCGCACACCAGCGGGTTTGGGGCCAGCTCTCGCACAAAGACAACGCCGCGCTGCCCCTTTTGCGTGACATAGATCCGCAGGTTGAACTCCGGGAAATCGCACAGCGATTTAGGGTAGGGGACGCTCCACCCCAGCACCCGCGCCTGCTTGAAATCAAACGCAACCAGGCTGCACCACGCGCTCCCTTCCCACCGATCCAATTCCAACCCCGGCAACAGGTACGGTACCAGCACGTCATCTGGGACGGCATACGACATCAAAATCAAATCCGACCAAACCGCTGTCAAAAATGGGGTCATGGATTGACCGCACTTGCTATGACTTCTCGTACTTGCTTCAGTTTTGCAGGCGTCAGCGTCCCGATTTTCCGCGAGATTGTATACTCCGCAGGCGCAAAAAGATAAAGCGGACGCAGGTAGCTTCTCAGTGCCAACACTCCGCTCGCAAGGTCCGTCGGCAGGAGTTCGATAGCAAAAGCATCCCCGACGTTCCGGCTGGTAATGTAGCAGACCAGATAATCCATGCCGCCAAAGTAAGGCAGTTCTTTGAGAACGAGGGAAGGCCGACGCTTCGTGCCGGAGCCGTCAGAGAGCGGCATTGGGAAAACGATAAGGTCTCCTGCGGCAAACCTAGCCATTTTCCTCGTCCTCCAAATACTTCCAGGCCGCGTCTTCTTCGGGAGTATCCCAAATCCGGTGCATGGTAGACAAAGAACCCATGATGGTTGCCGTGGAAGCGTCTTCCTCGTCCCATTCTTCCTGCTGCATTGCTCGTGCCAGCAAATCCGGCAGGTACTCTTCCAGTGGAACGCCTCTTGCCTCGGCTTTCGCTTTAGCCAGTTGTTCAATTTCCGGTGCGAGTTCCATCGTAATGCTCATAATAATTCTCCCATTTTCTGACCAGCTACGTTTCATTCATGCGGAACAACCCAAGCGCCCGTTCCCTGCTGGTCATACTGAACCGGACCGTAGTGCCTGCCGCCGAATTGGAGCGAGAAGGTATGCGTCCCCGGCGAGATGCCTGATACCCAGCGCCATTGCCGCAGTGAGTCGGCAAGAACACCACGCTTGACCTTCGGAACATAAAAGTCCGGCGAAGTGAAAAATGAGCGGTCTTCTCCCGTTTGGATAAAGAAGTATGTTGGCGGAGGGCCGTCATACAGGTATGTTTCGCCGTCTAAAACAATAGTTGACTGTTCCAGCAAGGGCCGCGCATCTAATCGCTTTACCGTCTCATTCTTGTAGCGGACGTGAAAAAATGTCCCATTCAACCCGTCCGAACCTTCCTCCGCAAAAGGCAGTTGTTCGTGCTGACGATACGCCGCTTGCTCTTGTGGTGAGAGCGCTGAGAGCGGAACCAGGATGTTTTGCGGGTTAAGCGCAGCCTGATTTTCGTCACCAAAAGCACTGCCGATAAGAAGCAAGAAAAGAAAAAGACTACTTACGATAAGATTTCTTTGCATTCTGGTTTTCCTTCTTGAAACTTATACCGCCAGCAGAACACGCTCGATATTTTGCGGGAGTTCCAGCGGCACAAAGCACTCGGCGGGGTACAGGTAGTCTTCGCCGGATTCGTCAATGACTCGCAGGTAGCCGGTTTCATTGGCGGCGGGCGGCAGAACGGCATAGGCTTTACGCAGTTCTAAATCATCGTCTTCTCCTTTGCGAATGCAAAGAACAAAATGGATTTGAGCGGCGGCAACTTGACTCATAATTTACTTTCGCAGTCCAAAATTAGTCCAAAAACCGTTTGATTTTCATGCGGCGACGGCCAACGCCGTCTGCTTCGTACCAATGCACTTCGGCAGACCGGATTGTTCCATCCGCCATCTTGACGGTAGCGCGGCCTTTCAGATTCCGCTAGCGGCCCGACCCGAACTGCTCGCGCAATTTCTCGATGTCACGAATGCCGCTGCTGACGGCGATCCGTTCAACGTCTGTAATCTTACCAATAATCTCAAATGCCACGTCCGTGTGCCTCCCGCAAAATGCTTCCCGCTACTCGTTCACAATCGGCAGCTCAAAAGCGCGGAGCCATTCCTGCAATTTGGCGACGCGGGCGGGCTGCTCGGTGGGAATGACGATGGGGCGGCCACGGGTGTCTATGACGAGGCCGACCACGCCGCCTTCGACGGGGACGGTGCGGGACTTGCCTTTGCCGGCCCCCATGTCAAAGCCTTTGGCAGGGGCGAGCGTGGCTTCGTCGAACTCGCCGCCCGCCATCGGCAGGACGCGGAGCTGGCCGAAGGGGACGACTTCGGCGGCGCGGTGCTTGAACGAGACGGTCAGGCACGGCTCGCCGTCTTTCGCGGTGCCGATGGGGGCAAGCGAGTCGCCAAGCTTAATCAAGCAGTCGCGCTCGAATACCTGCGTGGCGGCTTCGGGCAGGATGGTGGACAGGACGCCAAGCTGGGGCATCATAAAGATGGAGTCCACGGCCAGCATCGTGACGCCTTCGGGCAGGTAGGCGTCGAGCATCATCAGCGCGGACTGGGCTCGGTGGGGGGCGTGGGACAGGACGCCGCCGGAGCCGACAATCATGTTGAGCTGGAGCATTTCGACCAGCGTTTTGCCGGTGGCCTTGTCAAGCTCCATGCCGGCCTCGGTGTGGCCGCCTTTCAGCCCCCGCGCCAGCGATTTGTGATGGTCAAACGCCAGACGCAAAGCTTCGCGGGCGACGGCCTGCTCGATTTGCAGGTCTTTCAATGTCTGCGGGATCGTCGTCGGGCGGATCATTTTGTTCCGAAGCTGATTGCGGAGGTAGGCGTCGTCGGCCTCAAACGGTATCCAGCGGGCGATATTCGGCAAGCCCGCCTCTGTCAGAACATTGCAGATGGAGTAGGACATACCAAGATTGGCAGACACGGTGCGGACAAAATTGTTGTTGAAGACCGAGAATACGTCGGTGGTCGCGCCGCCGATGTCCACGCCCAGCACGTTGATTTTCCGCTCGGCAGCAATTGTTTCCATGATCTTGCCGACGGCGTTTGGGGTAGACATGATGCCCGACGAGGTCCAGGTCATCAGCTTGGCGTAGCCGGGCGCTTGCTGCATGACATGTTCCAGAAACAAGTCGTGAATGGCCTCACGGGCCGG
>JAABUQ010006149.1_pt1 | contig 18475 bp, 14 predicted proteins | sample 5560001 | NCBI WGS metagenome assembly JAABUQ01 (sample SAMN10711888, study PRJNA513371) | rock metagenome | isolation source: Antarctica rocks | place: Antarctica: Victoria Land, Finger Mt nord | collected 2015-12-18
CCTTCTCTGGCGATTTCCTCTGGAATCGTGCAGCGTCGTTGCCCGCGCGCCGACGAGGGCTCAACCTAAGCGGACAGCGGCTCGCGGCTTAGCGTTGTTTGCGGCACACTCAATGCGATGGCCTCTTAGGGGCTGCTGTAGGAGAAGGACGTTGATCCCTCGATTGGGGGAAGCCTTTCGGGGAGTGATGGACATGGGGAAACGGCTGCTCTCGCGCCTAGCGATGTCGGTGTCCGCCTTTCCAGACAGGCTCGCCCGCAGCGGCAGCGGTCTCCACACGCTCCCCCCGGCCCAAGCGTGCAGCGCGCGCGATCCTCGGCGATGATAACGGCGGTCGCGTCGCCACCGATGACATCCGCTCTCGCCGCCAGGCCGACGCCGCAAGCATCAGGGGCAGCGGGGATGAAGCGGTCTGTTCGTGATCCCTACATTCGATGGGATGCGACCACCGGCGGGATGCGCTACGGGATCTTCGTCGATGACGATCGTCCGCGCCACCCTAAGCGGGTGCTGCGACCATAGCTGAGGTCGACCCGATCGCCGAACGCCAGGCACGCCAGTTCATCGCCGATCATCATTATCTCCCGAGCTACCCAGCGGCGATCTTCGCTGCAGGACTGTTCCGGTCGCACTCTGTGTGGAGCCGCCGTTTTCGCGGTACCCTGCAATCCTTCCATCATCACGCGTCATAGCGGAATGGATGCCAACATGGGCTGCGTCCTCGCAAGATTCGTTCTGCTCGACTGCGTCGCGGGCAACGGCGAAAGCTGGTTTCTGGCACGCGCACTCGGACAGCTCCGATCGGCGATTTCCACGATGCGGACCGTAGTGAGCTATGCCGACCCGACCGCAGGACATATCGGCCACGTCTACGCGGCAATGTCGAGCGCATACCGCGGACGTACAAGCTCGCGCCGAGTTTGGTCGATTGGCAAAGTCACGCTCTCGGGACGAACGCTGTCCAAAATACGCACGCAAGACCGCGGTCATGTCGGTGCGATCACACAGCTCGTTCGGCTCGGCGCACCAGCTCGCAGGATCGACGAGTCACCCACGCAATGGCTCGAACGATTGACCCGCGAGCGCGTGATGACCGCAACGACGCGGCCAGGACTCCATGCCTACTGCCTCGAAATGACGCGCGAAGCCCGACACGCCGGTCGAAATCTGCCTCGCCTGCCATACCCGGTGGTTTTCGACTTCCCCCATCCGGAGCTGCCGCTCGTGCCGTAGCGCGCCAATTAACGGTGCCGCAATACATATCAATTGGACGTTAATCCAGAACAGCGTGCGGCAAAACTGGCACGCGCGCTGTTCCGGTTAACTATCGGTACGATTCATTGATTGTATATCTGGAAAGAATAAATAATTGGTGTGTATTGCCCTGAGTTGAACTTAAGGCGGACACTAAGTGCCGTCACCGGAGGGAATGTTATGGTTGCGTTACTCCCTAATGTTCCACCCTGATAAGCCGTAGTCCAATTGACTCCATTGCTCGTATAGTCAATCTGATAGCTGGTCGTACGACCATACCCCTCGTTGATTTGTATCCTATCAAAGGTGGTGGGAACCCCAAAGTCGCACTCAAGCCAATCCGAGCTGAAATTGGATCCTTGTGCAGGCTGCCAATTGGCAGCACCAGGGTTGTTAAACGCCCAGTAGGGAGCCTGGCTGCTATCCCAATTCGAGGAGGAGCTGTAGCTTTTGCCAATACTGAGATTTGTCGTACCCTTAGTGTTGTGTACCTCCATCTCATAGATGATCGGATTATCTGTACCGCTTGTAAAGACCAAACGAACTTTACTGGATGTGACTGTAGGAAACAAGAATGCGCTCGGGGCATTGGGCCCGCTGATTCTGGTACCAGTATAAATGGTCTGCCAATTGAAACCATCCCAGTCTTGGATGATGAATCCGGCAGTCCTTCCTGCTCCCCCGGACTGATACTCGGAAACTATTACTTGATTAAAAGTCCTCAGAGCCGGGAAATCGCATTCCAGCCACTGCTGAGAATAATTAGTTCCAGACGCAGCCGACCAAGCTGTTAACTGACTTCCGTCGGAGGCATTAGCGGCAGGGTAGTTCGGCCAGGTTGAAGAAGCAGAAAACGTTTGGTTCAACGCCTGATTCGGGGTCGTAGTGTTCACCAGAACGTCTGCTAAAGCTTGAACCATTTGTGTTCCATTGTAAAGAGTTGGCTGCAACAGGTTCGATCCTTCTACCAACTCATTCCAAGCGTATATGATTACCGTCTGTGATGGATCAGTGGTCTGATTATTGTTCGCCCAGTTGATAGCTTGCTGCACTTCATCCGCACTTTGCGCCGGTTCTCCGCGCTGCACCCAGTCGCCTGGGCCGGGGTAAACATTATCGTTAAAGTAGGATGGATTGGTCTGGGTCGCATAGATTCTTGGGCGGGGATCCCACCCGAGCGTAGCCCAGGGAACTATTTTCAATCCGCTGCTGGATGAGGCGAGTGACGGCCATGCGCTCTGTTCGCTGCTTGCCAAAGACGCGTAGGACTCTCCTTGACCGTTATCACCAGCGTTTGAGTTGTATGCGCTTACCGCGTCAGCTCCTAAGTTTGCAGCCTCGCTTGCGCTGGTCATATCAACGATGTAAGGATCCACGCTGCTTTGCGATCTGAGATAGCTGACGTCCGCGCTTGTAAGATTACTGTAGAAAACGTAAATCAGAGGACGGCCGCCTAAAACCGTCTGGTAATTAGCGCTCTTACTATATTGGATGATTGCCGGCACAAAGCTTCGGAAGTTAACATAGTTAGTGGCCAATATCAAAGCGAACTTAAGTTGCTTACATCTGCTGTCGTTACTGGACTGAAAAAGGTCGAGCCCGGTTGCAAGGTCGGGACCGGTGTTGTTTGGCAGGTTGAGATAGTACCGCGGGTAGAAGTCAAATGCCCAATATGTGATGCCAGATTGCTGCGCATAACCACAATCCTTATCCATTGCGGTTTGGGTAATCTCTCGTGCTTGAGCGGCAGTGCTGGAAACATCGACTCCATAGAATGGTATCCGATCGTGGTACATCAATGGACCCATGTCGGCTTCCCCTTGAATCCCGACGTAGTTCGATGGCCCCATAAATCCATCCCAACGAATTGCTCCTACTGTCGTTTGAGCGGAGGCGGATGACGCAAAGCCTAACACGAGGGCCAAGAGTGACAAAATGAGGTATTGGGCCGTCGAGGATGTAGTCTGTCTGGCGGGCATTTCAGCTCGTACACTGTTTCTAAGGTCCATGTTGGATCTCCGGTGTTACGATTTGACTCTCTTGACATTCGACACTCCTGATTGGGGTGACTGAATCCGAAGCGGACGATACGGAAGCTGGGTACGCGTTGCAAGATCAAATTCCCCAGTTCGGCTCCATTCTGCTGTACGCAATGATGTATGGTCAAAACAAAGGTAAATGCTGACCCTGAACGCTTCCTGGGCCAGCAAAGGATGTAGCGCGTGAGGACCTGGTTCGTGCCGGCGTCGAGCCCGAACTCTTAGCCCCCGTCCCCGCGGGCATTTCACGCCCGGGCGCGAGCACCCAGGCGGGCATCCGCAAGCTGGGGTCCGAGTAGCAGTGGAGCAGAACGTATGGCCCGCCCCGTCCGCAAGCGATTTTTGGCGATCCAGCTCCGACCAGTCTGCACTAACGTATCCGGCCTTCCGGGCGTCAGCCCTTTGGCCAAGATGGAGATCCGCGCGGCCCGGTCCTCATAAACCTAACGGCGTTTACCGCCCATTCTGCTCCCAGGTTTCCGTGCCACCGATCGACTGTCAGGCCATCTTGCTTCCAACCTCCCGCAGACCTCTGGCGGCGGCGTCGCTCTTGAGCGCCGCGACCCAACTCGTCGACTACGCCGGGACGACCCGCGCCGCCTGGTAGGTTCCACCCGTGCGCAGCACCGCCCACGCGATCCGCGCGAGCTTGTTCGCAAGCGCGACAACCGCGGTGTTGGGGTGCGACCGCGACAGCAACCCGCGCAGCCACTCGCCAAGCGGCGTCGGCGCGTGCTGCAGTCCTCGCATCGCCGAGCGCGCGCCGTGGATGATGAGCTTGCGCAGGTATTTGTCCCCGCGCTTGGTGATGCCGAGCAGCTTGGGTCTCCCGCCGGTCGTCATCTGCCTGGGCACTAATCCCAGCCACGCGGCGAGATCGCGTCCGCGGCCGAAGGTGCTTGCATCACCCACGGCGGCAATCAGCGCGGTCGCGTTCATGACGCCGATACCCGGGATAGTGGCGAGCCGACGCGCGGCGTCGTCGGCCCGAGCGATCTGCGCGAACTCGTCGTCAAGCGCGGTGATCCGCCGATCGAGGTCGGCCCAGCGCGCGCGCATCTCGTCGACAAGCTGGCGTGCACGTGGACTGATCGCCGAGCTCTCATCGCCGGCCAATGCGTCAAGCCGTTCCACCAGGCCGCGTCGGCGCTGGGGCGCGGTAATGCCGCGCTCGAGCAGGAAGCCGCGCAGCTGGTTGGTGAGGGCGGTGCGCTCGGAGACCAGGCGGTCGCGCGTCCGGTGCAGCATCTGCATGTCGAGCTGCGCCTCGGACTTGAGCTCGACGAAGCGCATAGTCGGCCGTGTCGCCGCCTCGGCGATCGCCTCGGCGTCGCGATCGTCATTCTTCTGCGCCTTGACGTACGGCCGCACATACTCGGGCGACATCAAGCGAATTGTGTGACCGAGCGCGGCCAGCGCTCGTCCCATATGATGAGCACCGCAGCACGCCTCCATCGCCACAACGCAGGCTGGGAAGTCGCCGACAAGCGCCACGACGCCTTCGCGTCGCTTGAGCTTCGCGATCGTATCGTCCTCGCGGCATAGCTCGGCTTTGTCGTCCAGGAATTCGCGGTTGCGCGCGTCCGCCGCCGCCCTCAGCCGCTCGGCGCGCGCGAGGACAGGTGCCAAGGCTAGCGGCGGATCCGCCGTGTCACGATTCGAGATGGCGATTAAGCGCTCGCGAACCTCGGCACGCCGCTTCACCGTAGCCGCAGAAAGCTCGCGAGCAACATCCGCCGCCGCCGCCGTGTCAAGCGCATCATCGCGCAGCTCAAGCCACGCCCGGGTGTTCGCCGGCGAAAGGCTAAATAATTGATTCCAACCTACCCACGTCGTCCCCAAAATCCCATTATATGAACAATTAGATTATCTATTGGAATGCTATTGCAAAGCCACACCCAGGATGTTACCCAGCTGCATCGATGGCGGTTGTCAGGTGTAGCGAAGGTCTCGCAGTCGATCACAATAGCATTGATTGGTCCTCACGTAAGTTCTTGTGCAAAACGGTAATCAATACTCTACTACTGGTAAGTAGGACTAAGCTCAGAGTATACTGGGTGTAACTATATCGGTAACTACTCATGGGAGAGGGAAGTGAAAGCCACTAAAAAGGTCGCGTGTTCAAATGAAGAGTCGCTTCGCCGCGTAATCGCGGTATGCCTCCTTGTAGGCGCGACATCGCCGGTATCCGCCCAGGTTGCGGCACCTCCAAACCCGGACCTGACGCCTCCGACGCCCGCTGCTGCGCCTTCCGGTGCCGCGCAGCCCGCCGCAATTGCCGACGCGAACACGCCGCCCGCTTCGGAGATTGTTGTCACCGGCGTGCGCGCGAGCATCCAGCGTGCGCAAGACATCAAGCGCAACGCCGTCACCGTCGTCGAGGCAATATCGAGCGAGGATCTCGGTAAATTCTCTGACCAGAGCATCGGGGACGCTCTCGCACGCGTCCCCGGCCTACAGATTCAGCGCAACGACGATGTGAACTCGGGCGATCGCATCTCGATCCGTGGCCTTGGTCCTGATTTTGTTTCGGTCACACTTAACGGGCGCGAGGCGCTTTCTTACGGCGATACCGGCAATCGCAACACGCCGGGCAGGAACCAGCGCAACTTCAACTTCGACGCAATCCCGTCCGAAGTGCTGATCAACGTGCTCGTCTACAAATCCTCGCAAGCCGAGCAGGTAGAGCCCGGTATCGCGGGCCAAGTCGATCTCAGAACCCTCCACCCGCTCGATCAGAGAACGCACGGCAAAAGCTATTTCGGCGGTTTGACGGTGCAGGGAAGCTACGACGACATAGCTACGAAATGGTCGCCGCGCGTCAGCGGCTACGTCGGCACAAAGCTGCTGGACGACACGCTGGGCGTGTATTTCGCGGGAGTGTGGGCTGATACCAAACTACGACAGGACGCGCTCGAGATTAACTATGTTTCGCGTACGGTTCGGACGATCGACGATCAGGGCAATGTGACTAGTATTCCGAACATCCTAGCCCCGGCGGCGTCGCAGTTCCGCGCGCGGACGAACGAGCGCAAGCGGCTCGTGTTGACAGGCGCGATCCAGTACAAGCCCAGTTCACACCTCGATGTGAACCTCGATCTCACTTATAACCGCTATGACGTCAATCAGGACAATCCGATCCTGGCCTTCTCTCCCGACACAGTAGGCACGGTAAATGGCGAACTGCCGAACGGAGCGTATCAGATCAAGAACGGCGGGCTCGTCTACGTCGATACCAGCAAGGCGGTATATAGGCTTGCCGGTGACGTGTTCAATTCGACTTCGAACTACATCGCGCCACAGAACGAACTCGATCCGCGCAAAATCCGCCAGTACAACGGTGGTGCCAATATCCTGTGGCACAATGATCAAGGCTTCTCTATCAAGGCGGACTATGGGTATTCTGAGGTCGATCTGAACGAGCATTACTTCAACGGGATTACCTTCGCTCCGCCCACGACGCTCGCCTACGACGCGACCAATCCGACTGCACCGAAGGTAATCTTCCAACAAAACATATTCGAGCAGATCTTCGATCCCGCTGTTTACAAGCCTGCCTATGATTTCACCAACTCGTTCCAAGATCGGTCCCGCCGAAATTCGTACCGGCTCGATCTCGAAAAGGACATATCAGTTGGGGATTTCCACGTAAAACTCAAAGTTGGCAGTCGCTATGCCAAAACCACGGTGGATTTCCGATCGGGTGGTTTCTTCGATCTGTTTGGTCAGCCCTACAACTATCCCACGATCACCTATCCCAACGGAACGCCGGTGCCCGGGGGTGCATACACACCTGGTCGCGTCGCGGGCTTGTCGAACGCGCTTAACGCTGGCAACTTTTCTACACCATTTCAGGGGCAGAACTTCGGCGGCTATAACGGCAGCCTGCGCTTCCCGGTGCCGTCGTTCGTACAGGCCTGCGTCTATCTGGCGACCGACTATTGCGGGCTGACGGGACCACGCTCGGCGTTCGGGCAGGCGAGTTTCACGGGCCCGTTCCCGACCTCGACCAATCCTCAGGAAGCTGCGCCGATCAATTCGGTCGCGACTTATCTTATCAACGAGGAGAACCTCGCCGCTTATGGCCAAGCCGATTTCAGCGGTCGACTACTGCACGTGCCCATCGATGGATCGGTCGGTCTGCGCGCTGTCCAGATCACCGAGCATACGCAGGGCTTCAACGGCACCCGATTCCGCAACGACCGCGTCTTTAACATTCAGACGGCTCCCGATCAGTTGACCTCGGTGGCCGATCGCAACCAATATACCCAGTATCTTCCTTCGTTGTCGTTCAACGCCCACCCCGACAACAACAGCACGGTTCGCTTCAACGTTGCGAAAACCTTGACTCTGCCCGACTATCAAGAGCTTTCCCCAACCGGTACGGTCACGAAATATTTTGGTGGCCCCGCGTACGATCCGACGCGCCTTAACGATGCGGTTTCAGGTAACACCCGTCTACAACCAATCACGGCGTGGAATTACGATTTAACGGGCGAATATTACACCCGTAATAAAGGGTCGATCGTGTTTAGCGCATTCTACAAGGACGTCAGCAATTACATCCTAACGACGACCGTACCGACGACAGTCGCCGGCCAGGGAGCTGAACTGTTTAACGCCACGACGCCGCTCAATATCTCGAGCGGGACGGCCAAGGGGTTCGAGTTCGGGTTCAACCAGCCGCTGACCTTCCTACCTTCGCCGTTCGACGGGTTCGGCGTGCAGGGAGCATACACCTATGTGGATAGCAAGCTCGACACTAAGGGCGCGCTCGGTACAACGTCGAGCATTAGCTTCCCAGGCGCATCCAAACATAATGTAAACGCGATCGGCTATTACGAGAAACATGGCTTCAGCTTTCGCATCGCGTTCAACTATCGCACAGAGTATTTCGTCGGCACCGCCGATGGACAGCCGGGCCAAAGCGTATTCACCCGCCCGGAGACGCGCATTGACCTAAGCTCGTCATACGCGATTTTCCACAATCTTGAAATAATTGGTAGCGTGACGAACGTGACCGGCCAAGGTCGCATAGACTACGTAAACAATCCGTCGATCTTCAAAGCGGAGTATAATCGGCCGCGCACCTACACGATCGGCCTGCGCGGCAGCTTCTAAGGCTCGTTCGGCGCACGCCCCGGTTGCCTTGCGTGGGGCCGGGTCGTTCGCGCATTCCGTTGACGCAACCTAGACGAGGGGAGTAGACATGGCCACCATCGATCGCCGATCGTTCGTCGCGGGCAGCGCGGGGCTGGCCGCCTCACTTGCCGTACCGCTCCGCGCCGACGCGGCGGCCGCGACGGGTATCGACGTGCTCGCCTATTATTTTCCCGCGTGGCACCAGGATCCCGCCGAGTCGCTTCGCTATGGCGCGGGCTGGACCGAGTGGAAGCTGCTGCGCGACGCCCGCCCCCGCTTCCCTGGTCACCAACAGCCCAAGCGGCCGGCGTGGGGCGAGTTCGACGAGGCCGACCCCCGCTTGAGCGCTCGCGAAATCGCGCTCGCAGCGGACAACGGCATCACCGGATTTATCTACGATTGGTATTGGCACGGGGGCGCTCCGTTCCTGCAAGGCGCGCTTGAACAGGGCTTCCTCAAATCGGCTAATCGCGACCGGCTGAAGTTCGCGTTGATGTGGGCCAATCACGACTGGCTCGAAATTTTTCCCGCGCCGCCCAGTCGCGATCGAAAGCTGCTTGGCCGCGGCGACACCGATCGCGCCGATTTCGAACGGATGACGGACTATATATTGGCCACGTATTTCCACCAACCCAATTATCTGCGCGTCGATCGCCGACTATATTTCTCGATCTACGAACTCGCGACCTTTATCAAAGGGATGGGCGGGGTCGACAGTGCCAAGGCCGCGCTCGACAGCTTTCGCGCCAAGGTTGAGCGCGCGGGGCTGGGCGCGCTGCATCTGAATGCGGTGGTCTGGGGCGTCGAGGTCCTGCCGACAAAGAACCACCTTGCCGATCCGGCAGCGGTGGTCCGCGCGCTCGGCTTCTCGAGCCTCACGACCTACGCTTGGGTGCATAATTATAAGATGGAGCCGTCCCGGTTTCCGCGCGACAGCTACACGCGCGCTGCCGAGGCCAGCTATGCGGCGTGGGACCGCTATGCGTCCACCTTCGGGCTCCCTTACCACCCGAATGTTTCAATGGGCTGGGACCCCAGTCCGCGCACGACGCAAGGCGTGCCCTTGCGCGATTACGGTTATCCGTGGACGTCGGTGCTCGAAGGCAACACGCCCGCAGCCTACGAAGCCGCGCTGCTGCGCGCGCGGGCGTGGGTCGAAGCGCGTCCGCCTGCAGAGCGGGTCGTGACGCTGAACGCTTGGAACGAGTGGACGGAGGGCAGCTATCTGCTTCCCGACACTATCAGCGGCGACGCGTATCTACATGCGGTCAAGCAAGTGTTTGGCGGTTCAGCATAGACCCCGCATTCAGTACAGGTGAAGGTCGCGCCAAACGTCAAACAGATTGACTCAATTATGCGGCGATCTTGTTGCCGTAGCCGATGATGACAGTCGCGCCCACGAGTATGGCCACGCCCGCCCACACGGTCATTCGCGTTCGCGTGCTTGCGGTCTTCCATTCGTTCAAGGAAAAGCCCCAGATCGTGCCGAAGATGATTATCGACGCCATGTGCAGCGTCCACGACGAGAAGCCGTAGCGGCCCATTTGGCTCTCGCCCATCGTGTAGAAGAAGAACTGGAAATACCAGAGTAGGCCGCCGAACGCGCACAATGCGTAGTTGCGCGCGAGCGGCATAGGGGTAGCCCGCGCCGCACCCATCGCGCCTTTGCCCAGCCACTCCCCCGCCGATCGATTACGCGCGATCAGATACGCGCACCAGACGAGGTTAGTCACTAGGCCGCCGAGCAGGACGACGCACAGCACGGGCAGCCCGGTCCACAGCGGCCCGGTTCCCGCCGCCGCCGAAAGTGCCTTGATTGGATCGCCCGCCGCCAGACCGTAGGCGAAGCACGAAGACATTACGCCCGAGAACACCGCGACAGCGAGACCCTTTCGGAACGCGAACTCGGGGATCGCCGCGCTCGCCTCGGCGGGAGCGAGTTCGGCGTCCTTGAGGCGGCCCGCCCAGGCGACCACCGCGATCCCCACCAGCGCGACTACGATGCCGAGCAGGATGACGTTGCCGCTCCTCGTTACGAGCAGCTTCTGAGCGAACTCGCCTGCGACGATCGGCGGAAGCAGCGTGCCGAACGCGGTCGACAGGCCGAGCACGACCGCCATGCCGAGCGATAGGCCGAGATAGCGCATCGTCAGCCCGTAGGTGAGCCCGCCCAACCCCCAGAGCGCGCCGAAGAACACGCACCAGCCAAGCGTTGCGGCGGGCGTGTGCGCGAGCACGCTACCCAGATGAGCGGTCTGGAGCGAGGCGAAGAACCACGGCGCGATCGCCCACGACACGATGCCGCCCGTCAGCCAGAAGATCTCCCACGACCAGCGCCGTACGCCTTTGTAAGGCACGTAGAAGCTCGCCGAGGAGAGGCCGCCCAGCCAGTGGTAAAAGACGCCGATCAATGGGTTCAAGCGAAGGTCCTTTAGTGCTCAGTGCCTAAATGGCGAGGCCGAGCCGGTAGACGCGGCTTGCAGTGCGACCGAACAGATCGCGGCGATCGTCGATGCCGAAGTCTGCGACGATCGTCGCATAGGCGTCCATCACACGGTCGAAGGAGGCGTAGAGTTTGTCAGTCGGGAAATCGCTCGCGAACATGCAGCGCGACGGGCCGAATAGCGCGATGGCTTCGAGCACATAAGGCCGGATGCTTTCCACGCTCCACGCGTGATCGAGGATGCCGAAACCCGAGATCTTGATGCTCGCCTGAGGTTGCCGCGCGATATGTGCGATATTGCGCCGCCACTCGGCTGCGCCTTCGGCCTCGCGCGCAAGCGGCATTCCGCAATGGTTGAGCACGATTGACACTTGCGGGTTGCGCGCCGCGATCCGCGCGACCGCTTCGAGCTGCCCCGGGTAGGCCTGCAGGTCGAAGCTGAAACCATGATGGGCGAGCGCCGCGAAGCCCTGCTCCCAAGCGGGCTTCGTTAGCAGTTCCAGCGGCGTATAGCTGTAGAAGGGGTTCGCGTGCCAATTGACGATATGGCGGATGCCGCGAACGCGTGGGTGCCGTGCGTGCGCGGCGAGCAGCGCCTCGACGTCAGGATCATCGAGCTGCGCGAACGCGACGATCGCGTCTGGCAATCCGCCCGCGTCGGCTTGCGCCTCGAGCCACTCGGTCTCGGCGAGCGCGTCCTCGGGCAACGCGCCCGCATCGACGTGGACCGCGCCCATGAGATTCCAGCGCGTCGCATCGGCCAGGTATTGCGCGGGCAGGTAGTTGGTCGCGATCGCCTCGGTGCTGCCTACAAGGCCCGCGTTGTCGAAGGGCGGAGTGAGCCAAGGATAGCGCAGCCGTCCCAGATCCCACAAATGGATGTGCGCGTCGACGAAAGGGATCTCGCGTGACCCGACCACTAGAACGTGGTCCGTCCGCCCGAGGTGTCGAAGGTGGATGCTGTGGTGAAGCTGCACTCCTCGCTTGCCATGAAGCAGACCATCGCGGCGGACTCGGCGACCTCGCCCAAGCGTCCCATCGGGATCTTTGAGCGCATGTATTCGACTTGGCTGGGCGGCAGCTGGTCGAGGATCGGACTTTCGAACGTCGCGGGCGTGAGCGCGTTCGCGATCACGCCCTTGCCCGCCAGCTCCTTGCCGAGCGATTTCGTCAGCCCGATGACGCCCGCCTTCGACGCGGAGTATGCGCACGCGTTGGGATTGCCCTCCTTGCCCGCGACCGAGGATATGTTGACGATCCGCCCGTAGCCGTTGGCGATCAGATGCGGCACGACTTCGCGGCAGCAGTAGAACAACCCGTTCAGATTGATGTCGATCACGCGCCGCCAGCTGTCGATCGGATAGTCCTGGACCGTCGCGGTCGCGCCGGTGACGCCCGCCGAGCAGACAAGCACGTCCACCTTGCCGAGCGCGGCTGCACTGCTCCGCGCCGCCTCGGCGACCGCGCCCGCGTCGGACACGTCGAGCGGGACAATGTGCGCCGCGCCCACCTCGGCGCGTGCGGTGGCCAGCACGTCAGCGTTCATGTCCCATAGCGCGACCGTGCCGCCCTCGGCAACGATGCGCTTGGCGACCGCCTTGCCCAGCCCCGACGCGCCGCCGGTGACGATCGCGGCGCGACCCGCGAACCGACCCGGAAAGCCGCTCACGCCGTCGCGCCTTCGCCGCGCCAAGCAACAAAGGACTGTCGCTGCGTGCCGAGCTTCTCGATGCCGAGCGCCACTTCGTCGCCCGCCTTTAGATACCAGGGTTCGGGTTTCTGCCCCATCCCTACGCCAGGCGGCGTGCCGGTGGTGATCATGTCGCCCGGCTCGAGGACCATGAATTCCGAAAGATACGACAGCAATTTCGCCACCCCGAAGATCATCGTTCGCGTGCTTCCATCTTGGACACGCTTGCCGTTCACCTCGAGCCACATCACCAGCGCCTGCGGATCGCCGACCTCGTCGGCGGTCACGAGCCATGGCCCTACGGGTCCGAAGGTGGCGCAGCCCTTGCCCTTGTCCCACGTGCCGCCGCGCTCGAGCTGGTAGGCGCGCTCGGACACATCGTGGACGACGCAGTAGCCCGCGACATGCGCGAGCGCCGCACCCTCATCGACGTAGGAAGCGCGGCTGCCGATCACGACGCCGAGCTCAACCTCCCAATCGGTCTTGAGCGAGCCACGCGGGATCGTGACCGGATCGTTCGGCCCCTGCAGGCAACTCACCGCCTTGGTGAAGATCACGGGCTCGGCGGGGATCGGCATGTTCGATTCGGCCGCGTGATCGGCATAGTTCAAGCCGATGGCGATAAACTGGTGCGTGCCCACGAACGGCAAGCCCATTCGCGGCTCACCTTCGACGAGCGGCAGCGACGCGGGATCGAGCGCGGCCAGGCGGACAAGCGCGCCCGGCGCGAGTTCGGCGGGACCGATGTCGGTCACGTGCGCGGACAGATCGCGCACGCGCCCCTCCCGATCGACGAGGCCCGGGAGTTCGCGCCCGGCAGGTCCAAAGCGACAGAGCTTCATCGATCAGGGTCCTCAGTGCGTGTAGGGTCGGTGCAGCGCGACATCGCGGTTGAGCTCCACCCCGAACCCCGGTCGGTCGAGCGCGGACAGTTTCATTCGCCCATTCACCGGCACGGGTTCGCCGAGCAGCTGCGGGTGGAACATCGGCACGACCTCGTCCGCCGCCGGGGCCATCATCAGGAATTCGGCGAACGGGCTGTTATGGCGCGTGACGACGAAGTGGTAGGAGTAGACCGACGAGCCGTGCGGCACGACCATCTTGCCGCGCGCGTCGGCGAGCGCGGAGATTTTTAGGAGTTCGGTGATGCCCCCGCACCAGCCGACATCGGGCTGGAGAATGTCGCAACACTCCATCTCGAGCAGCATCCGGAAACCCCAGCGCGTCGCCTCGTGCTCGCCCGTAGTAACCAGCATTCCGCGCGGCACGTTGCGCCGAAGTTCGGCATAGCCCCAGTAATCGTCGGGGCTGAGCGCCTCCTCGATCCACTTGAGGCCGTGCTCGTGCGCGGCGAGCGCCAGCCGGGTCGCGTAATCGACGTCGAGCGCCATCCAGCAATCGAGCATCAGCCAAAAGTCCGGCCCGACGCGCGCGCGCATGTCCGCGAGTTCGGCGAGGTTCGCCCGCATCCCGTCCGGCCCCTCGGCGGGACCGTGATGAAGCGGCATCTTGCCGCCAATGAACCCCATTGCCTGCGACAGGTCGGGCCGCGAGCTGGTCGCGTAGAACTGGAGTTCGTCGCGCACCGCGCCGCCAAGCAGCGCATGGACAGGCTCCTTCCGCAGCCGCCCAAGCAGATCCCAAAGCGCCAGATCGACCCCCGAGATCGCGTTCACCACCAAGCCTTTGCGTCCGTAGAACTGGGTCGCGAAATACATCTGGTCCCAGATTTTTTCGGTTTCTGCCGGATCGCGGCCTTCGAGAAACCGCGCGAGATGCTTCTCGACGATATAGGCGGCGGGTTCGCCACCCGTCGTCACCGCGAAGCCGATTGTGCCGTCTGCGGCCTCGATCTCAACGACGAGTGAGCCAAGCACGTTTATCCCGAAGCTTTGCCTGCTTTGGCGGTATTCGGGATACTTGCCCATCGATGTGGCGATATGTGCATCGATCCAGTGTCCGGTGCCTTGATCGTGGTAATCGGCCCCGCCGCCGCGTATCACAGAGGCGCGGACGTGCTTTATTCTCGAAAGCGCCACGTCGTTCCTCCCACGTGCTACGCTGGCCCTCGCGGTCGAAAGATCGCCAGCGGCCCCGTGCAGCTCAACGTGCGCTTGCGTCACGTCTGTATATGTTGGAATGGAGTTCTATAGAATGGAAGAGGACGCGTCAATTGAGAGTTCGGCCGAACGTCGCGTCGGTGTCGGCAGCCAGACGCTCATGCGCGGGCTCGACGTGATCGAGGCGATCAGCGAGCGCAGCCTGACGCTCGGCGAACTCGCGGCCAACCTCGATCTCACCAAGACGACGACGCACCGGCTGGCAACGTCGCTCGTCGAGCGCGGCTATCTCGCCTTCACTCCGCGCGAGGGCTATCGGCTTGGTGCACAGCTGCTCGCGCTCGGCCACCGAGCGCAGGCGCAGACCGACATCGTCCAAGTCGCGCGACCGCACATCGAGGCGCTTGCAGCGACGTGCGCGGATACGGTGCATTTGGGCGTCTTCGACACCGACGGTGCGTTATATCTCGACAAGATCGCGGGCCAGCGCCGCATCAACATCAGCAGTCGCATCGGCGAACGGCATCCATTGACGTCGACCGGCTTGGGGAAGGCTCTACTGCTCGACCGCGACCCCGCCGAATGGGAGCGGCTCTTCAAAGCGGAAGATCGGCGCGGCCAACTCACCGTAGATTTCGCGACCTGGCGTGAGCGCATGGAAACCTATGCCGCCGTCGGCCGCGCCTATGACCTAGAAGAGAATGAGGACCAAATCCGCTGCGTCGCCGCTCCAGTGCGCGACGCTAAAGGCGGGATCGTCGCCGCGATCAGCGTGTCGAGCGCGGCGCAATATATGGACGACGCGCGCATGGAGGCGCTGACCAACGACGTTGTCGGCGCGGCGCGCGCGATCAGCCACGATCTGGGCTGGTCCGAGAAACGAACGTCATGACAGAGACCAGGATCGTGCGATTGCTTGAAGACAAGACCGTCCTCGTCACCGGCGCGTCCGCCGGTATCGGCCGCGCGGTCGCGATCGGTGCCGCGCGGCACGGTGCCCACGTGGCGATCAACTACCATCGCGACGATGAAGGTGCGGCGAGCGCGGTCGCCGAGATCGAGGCGCTTGGCTGCAAGGCCATCGCGATCAAGGGCGACGTCGCCGATCCCGAGGCCGCCCCCGCCTTCATCGCGGGCGCGGTCGCCGCGCTCGGCCGTGTCGACGTGTTCGTTAACAACGCGGGCATCTGCCCCTTCCACGCCTTCCTCGACATGCCGTTCGCGACCTTGGAGCGCACGATGCGGGTCAACCTGCACGGTGCCTACTTCATGGTGCAGGCGGCCGCGAGCCAGATGGTCGATCAGGGTGAGGGCGGTGCGATCATAGCGATGTCGTCGATCTCAGCGCTCGTCGGCGGCGAGTATCAGACGCACTATACGCCGACCAAGGCGGGCGTGCATTCGCTTATGCAATCGGCGGCGATCGCGCTCGGCCGACACGGCATTCGCTGCAATTCGCTGCTGCCAGGCACGATCCTGACCGACATTAACCGCGACGATCTCGCCGACCAAGCCAAGCGCCGCGCCATGGAAGCGCGCGTTCCGCTCGGCCGTCTGGGCGTGCCCGAGGACTTGGTCGGTCCGGTCGTCTTCCTCGCCTCCGATCTCGCCGCCTACGTCACCGGCGCGGCGCTGCTGGTCGACGGCGGCATGTTCGTCAACCTGCAGTGAGAGCGGCGTCCGCGCTCGACTACCGTGAGATCGCGCGGCGTCGGCTGCCAAAGTTCCTGTTCGAGTACATCGACGGCGGTTCGTATGCGGAGGTGACGCTGCGCCGCAACATCGCCGATTTGGAAGCAATCGCGCTTCGCCAGCGCGTGTTGACCGACGTGTCCACGATCGACCTCACGACGACGCTGTTCGGCCACTCGCTCGCGATGCCCGTCGCGCTCGCCCCCATTGGCTTGGCCGGCATGAACGCGCGGCGCGGCGAGGTCCAGGCGGCGCGCGCGGCCGAGGCGGCGGGCATCCCCTTCTGCCTCTCGACCGTGTCCGCCTGCCCGCTCCACGAAGTCGCGGCGGGAACGACCCAGTCCTTCTGGTTCCAGCTCTACATGATCCGCGACCGCGGCTTCATGCGCACCCTGATGGCGGCGGCCACCGCCGCGCGCTGCTCCGCGCTCGTCTTCACCGTCGACATGCCCGTGCCCGGCTCGCGCTACCGCGATTATCGCTCGGGGCTGGCGGGCGCGCCCGGCCTCGGCGGCGCGCTTCGGCGCACGCTGCAGGCGGCGGCGCGGCCGCGCTGGGCGTGGGACGTCGGCGTGCACGGTCGCCCGCACAGCCTCGGCAACATCGCCCCCGTGCTGGGCAAGAACAGCGAGCTCACCGACTTTTTCGCGTGGATGGGCAAGAACTTCGACCCCACCGTCAGCTGGCGCGATCTCGACTTCATTCGGGAAAGCTGGTCCGGGCCGCTCATCATCAAGGGCATCCTCGACGTAGAAGACGCGCGCGCCGCCGCCGAACTGGGCGCGGACGGGATCGTGGTCTCGAACCACGGCGGTCGCCAACTGGACGGCGTGCCCTCGACCGCGCGCGCGCTGCCGCCGATCGCGGCGGCGGTCGGCGACCGGCTGACCATCCTCGCCGATGGCGGCGTGCGATCCGGGCTGGACGTGGTGCGGATGCTCGCACTTGGCGCGCACGGCGTGCTGCTGGGGCGTGCCTGGGCCTATGCGCTCGCCGGGGCCGGCCAGGCGGGCGTCGCGCACCTGCTCCGCCTCATCGAAGCCGAGATGCGGGTGGCCATGGCGCTCACCGGCCGCCCAAGCATTGCCGCGATCGATCGCACCGCGCTTGTTGCAGGTACATGCCAGGAACTGCTGCCTGAACCAACAAGCGATTCGAGAGCGTGATCGTTGCCAACATTAACTCTCGATGCTGCGCGCTCGCCAACACCTCCGATAGTCCCCGGGGTTCCTCCTCGGGGGAAGAGAACTGGATGGCGGCGCGTTAGTTCTCGTCCAGGCTACCCTGACGGTATGAGTGCGACGTTTAGCAAGCTGGGGATCAGTGTTCTCGCAAATAGAAAAGGGGCGCTCTCCATTGCAACCATCGATTTCGGAAATAGCCGGATGCTGCTAACATGAGCGATGTTCCCGTCAAACGCGCGTTCAGGATTTGGCTTAAGCCCGGTGCAGTTGAAGAGTATCAACGTCGCCACGACGCGCTCTGGCCTGAATTAGCGGCATTGCTGCATGACGCTGGAGTGAGTGACTATTCAATCTATTTAGACAAGGACGGACATTCGCTGTTTGCAGTATTGCTGGAGGCGCGTCCCGGAGTGAATGAAGCGCTCGCCGCGCATCCCATTATGTTGCACTGGTGGGCTGAAATGGCCGGGCTGATGGACACCGAGTCCAATGGCCGACCAAGTACGTGGCCTCTTACCCCCGTGTTTCATATGGATTGAACCACAAGTTCATTATTCCAGATACCTAGGCTTTGCTAACGAGGTCGCAAATCTATGAGCACACAAAGCTCACTTGTCTCACGTAGGCCTAGCTGCCAGCGATTTTTGCTAAGGCTACCAGAACAGGAGAGACGTTCCTGTTACGTCCCGCTTAGCGCAATTCAGATGACAATGGTTCCGATGACCTCTAGCTCGTCCCGATCCGGCCAGTGATGGGATGTCGTGCCATTCTGACTCGACCCGCCCGGCGGGTACGACCAACGGTCATTCGGTCACTCTGCCTCGCGCGAGGGATCGTTACCCGTAGGGCGTGCGCCGTTGTGGCGCGAAGAAGAAGGAGTGTTCTATCGAACGAAGCTTATTGGCGTAGCTTCTGCCTGACCGACTTACCGGTGCCAGTGATAAGCTGGCTGAAATCCCGAAAGGGAAACG
>JAABUQ010006150.1_pt1 | contig 18474 bp, 9 predicted proteins | sample 5560001 | NCBI WGS metagenome assembly JAABUQ01 (sample SAMN10711888, study PRJNA513371) | rock metagenome | isolation source: Antarctica rocks | place: Antarctica: Victoria Land, Finger Mt nord | collected 2015-12-18
CATGACAGAGTATCCCAAACTCCATCTCCTATTCGGAGACAGGCTCCCACTGGATGTAGCCCCCCGGACGGCCATGCGGAACCATGCATGGTCATACATCATCCTGCTGATTTCGCTACAGCCTGTCGGCGCCCATCTTCGGTCGCCGAGGGCATCGGAGCGTCGAAGCGGTCGATCTTCGCCGGCGGGCTCTGTGTGAAGCTGATAGCCACCGGCTCCGTGGCGAAGGCGGAGTACCCTGACGAGTCGTTCGGTGAGCTCGTTCCAATTCTGCAGCACAACAGAACCTACCGCCTTCGCGTCCCGGTGGCCGTGACCACCAAGGTGCTGGCCGCGGTGGTCCCATAACGGGCATATGCTTGGAAGTAAGGCAGGTCGAGGCCAGAGGACGGCCCTCGACATGGTTCGGCCACCTCTGGCGGTGGTGGGCCCGGTGGGGATCGCCCCACGACCAAGGGATTATGATCGCCTGCCTTGGCGCTGCATGTCGTCCCACGGCCGGCGGAGGTTCGGTATCTTGAAGGTCCGGGAGGTTCTCGTCATGCTCGAATCCGACGGCGAGCATCAAGCGACAAGCTCAGCTGTGAGCGACGGCCTCGTCCGCCACTACGCGGTCGTGATCGAAGGCGACGACACCACGAACTATTCGGCATACGCACCGGAGCTCCCGGGATGTGTTGCCACTGGCCGTTCGGTCGCGGAATGTGAAGCTGTTATGCGTGAGGCGATCATTTTTCACCTTGACGGGCTCCGAGCGGAGGGCCAGCCGGTACCTGAACCAACCGCAGTGTCGGTTGCCCTCGCTTGATCAGCTGGTTCAAAGTCGCTGCCGCTTCGTGCCTGGGCCCACCATTGCCGGAACCCTGGTCATCAACAACCGCACCGGTAAGGTCGTCGATCTCAACGGCCATCGCTGCGGGTTCACCTACGCCGTCGGCATCACCAACAAAGGTCATCCGTTCAACCCTCTTTTAACGCCATGTGTCTCATCAAGCCGTTCCCGGTCAACCCCGACACCACCCGGCTACCCGTGTCCATCCTCACAACCGCCACCACTTGCCCACCTTGCCCGAGCGAGAGGCTCCCCCCAGTTCCGCCGGGAGGTCCGTCGTTTCGAAATGAACTTCCATTGGAACCGGTGGCAAAAGGGGTTGATGGTGAGAAGCATTAGAGTCCAAGTCGGTCTCGCCTCGACGGTGGCCTTGGCGTTGAGCCTGGTCGCCTGCGGTTCCAGCGGCCAGAACGCCGCTGGATTGCCCTCCACCGTGCGACCTGTATCGGGTCCGACCGAGGTGATGTACGAGTGCGGCACTGCGAAACTCGCTCCACGGGGGATTTTGCCGGCCCTTGACCACCCTTACGCGTTTTGCTCAGCCGGCGCAGATGGCGCGCCAGAGGTGCTGGTCCCTGGGGGAGGACCCGAAGTACTGTCCCCGGATGGCACCAGCATCTCGTTCGGAACAGGGACAGCTCGTGCCGCCCTCGGTCGCGGCTCTGTCGGTGTCATGGACAACACCGGCGCCAACCGCCGGTCGCTCTGGAACTTCCCCGGCGCCACCGTCACCCCAGCAGAATGGAGCGCCGACGGCAACCGGCTGGCAGTCGTCGTCTCGGATCTCGGGTACTCCTCGGCGGTCCTACCAGGCCTGTGGGTCGTCGATGTAAGAAGCGGAAAGCACAAGCGGCTGACCGCAGACGGTTCAGGACCGGTCGCCTGGAACCCCAATGGCACGAGCGTCGCCTTCGCCACCGACAACCCGACCCCCAAGATCGAGATCATCTCCACCACTGACGGGTCACTGAGCACCCTGCGAACGGCGCCGGTGGCGCCCAAGAGCAGGATCCTAACACTGTCGTGGGCGCCTGACGGGAGAACCATCCTGGCCAGCTACTACGCCGGATTGCCCGGAAGCTCCGAGATCCACCAAGTGGCCCTAGACGGGAAACCTCCTTCGGTCCTCGTGAAGGGCTCCGCCTCCAGCGGATCATCACTGCCAGAGGGGAGGGACTACCTGGGCGCGATCTATGCGCCTGACGGTCGACACTTCGCTGTCGCCGTAGGCTGCAACAACTCCTTCGGCGGCGGCCCCTCGTGCCAGGGCAGTCTCGACATCGCCAACCTCGACGGTTCCGGGTTGAAGACGATCGTGTCCGGTAGCAGCATCTTGGCCCTCCAACCAATCTGTTGGGTGCGAGAACCGGCCAACGTCGCCAACCCCGTTGCCATACCGACCAGCACCGCCCGACCTCCGTTAAACCGGGCGGCGCTCCCTGGGCCATTGCCGATGCAGTCGGTTGGCCCTGCCACGCCGTAGGTAACGTCGAGCGCAGCGACAACAACCTGCTTGCCGCTGTAACCGTCCGGGGGGAGTCCAGGCCAGGAAACCGTGGAAGCGCAGAGTAGCGAGGGCTCGCTCCGTCGAGTCAGGGTGTCAGGGTGGCGCCTCGTAGCGTTGTCCCGTCACCACCTGGTGTCGAGCCGGTCACGGAGTGCGACCTCGATCACTGCCTGAGGGGTCGGACCGGTCGGTCTGGCTGCGCACCCAACATCGGCAACACTGGTAGTGATGGCGGCCCTGAACCGGATGAGCCGACGGTGGCGTATTGGGGGCTCGGTGTACGTGGCCATCGTGGCCGCCGCTGTTGTCGCCGCGGTCGTGACCCACGAGACGGTGTACTTCATCGCTGCCGTCGGGCGGCCGGCATTTTGGGCCTTGATCCCCACCCGGCCCTGCCCTACCGAGCCCCGATAAGAAGTCTCGCCCGCAGCCCCTTCCATCCGCGCTCTCGGCTATTGCTGATCTTGGCTGCGAGGTCGGTGACCTGGCCGAGCACGGCCTCCGGGGGCGCTTCCAGATCGAGCGTGTGCGCGACAACGGTGATGGCCGTGTTTCGGACCCGCCAACGCTTCGGCTGCTCGTTGCCCTTGGCATAGACGAGGTGACCTTCGCTGAGTCCAAGGGCAGTGGCGTAGGCGAGGAGCTGGTAGAGGTCCGCGTCAGGGAAGCCAGCAGGCTTCTCGGCCTTGTACTTGGCGTCGATGACCGCCGCCGGATGGCCGTCGAGGTACCAGACCAGATCCGGTCTCATCCGGGCGTTGCTGTCCTCGTCGAGATACCAGGGATCCTGGGCTCGGCAGCTCCCGCCGCTCGCGGTGAGCGCTTCGGTCAACGTGGCGGTGACGAAGTCCTCGTAGACCTTGGCCATGTTGACCAGGAACCCGGTCAGGCGGACGTCGCCGGCGACGTGGGCTACCGCTTCGCCGGCGCAGATGATCTCGGCCAGCCAGAGGGCGTCGTGGTAGCGGGCATTGAGCCGGTTGGGATGCCACACGGGCAAGGACCGGCCAGCTGGAACCAAGGTGACGTCGGTGAGGGTGTGGCGAAGCCGACGAAGACGGCTCATGGTGCCAGGGGTGACACCGGGAAGATGAAGCAGTCGCTCGGTCGCAGTTCTCACGATCTGGTTCTCAGCGATGTCGGGGGTGTGGTCGTCGTAGCGGACAAGGAGGGGTACGGCCACGCCGTAGCGTTCCCTGAGCTGATCGTTGATTCGTAACCGCCCCTTCAGCACGGGAGTGGTGTCATCAACCTGCTCATAGCCATGAAGGAGACCGAGCTGAAGCGCCCGGGACGTTTGGATGGCGAAGGCCTCGGCCAGGGCGGGGACCAGCTCGTCGGAGCGGGAGTACCCGACCGCTTCGGATGGTCGCCACCCCGGATGGTGAGCGAAGCCGAGCAGCCAGAGCAGCCGGGCGATAGGCAGTTTCGGGCGGATCCATACGGTCACGTCGTCGAGGCGGGCGACACCGACTCGGCCCGCGTCGGTCACCTCCCACCGTCCGGGACCCAGCGGGTAGACGCTGAGGATCTTGGCTGCTGCTAACCCTTGGGCCGTCTTATCGGCCAGGTCCAGCACCTGCGGCGGAGCCCCTTCGAGCAGATGGAGGGCGTTCATGGCCCTCCATCTGTCCCATCCTCCTCGGAGGGGTCCCGGCCCGACCGGCGGAGGAGCAGACCCGCCATCAACAGGGTCGGTAACCGGCGCGGCGGATGGGATGACCCGGAGCATGCTGGCCAGGTCGAACCGGCGAGCGTGGCTGTCCCAGCTCCCGTAGAAGTGCTCCTGGAGTAGCGGGAGGATGGCCCTCCGCCAGATGCGACCCAGCCGTTCGGGGGCGAAGGCGTCAGGATCGGGGCGGGTCATGAAGTACGACGGTCCGATCAGGAACTCAGGATCATCGATGCGCCGGTTGAGCTCTGCCAGCAGCTCGGCGGCCAAGGGCCCGAGGCCATGATGGGCGGACCACCGCGCCAGCAGGGACCGGGTGGGCTCGGTCGCCGGATCCAAGGCGACGAACGCAAACCGTCGGCGCATGGCCGAGTCGACCAGGGCGATGGAGCGATCGGCGGTGTTCATAGTGCCGATCAGGTACAGGTTCGTCGGCAGCGTGAAGCCGGTTTCGTCGTCGGAGGAGTAGAGCAGGTCGATGGCCTGATCGCGGTACTCGAGAAGGAAGTACAGCTCACCGAACACCTTGGCCAGGTTGGCCCGGTTGATCTCGTCGACAATGAGGACGAAGGCCTGGTCTGGATGCTCACGGGCCCGGTTGACCAACTGGCGAAGCGGCCCGGCCCGCAACTCGAAGCCGATGGTCCCATCCCGGCTCCCAGGCGCCGGCCGGTACCCCTCGAAGAAGTCCTCGTAGGTGTACGCCGGGTGGAACTGAACCAGCTTGACCTGCTCGGGGCCGACCAGATCGGCGGCCAGGCGGCGAGCGATGAAGGTCTTGCCGGTCCCCGGCGGTCCGTAGAAGATCACCTGGCGCCGCTCGTCGAGGAGGTCGGCCACCTCGGCCAGCCAGTCCGAACCAACGAACAGCTCGTCGGCCAACGCCGCGCTGGGCTGACGCAGGTGCTCATGGCGGGGTTGGGCAATGTCCTCGCCTGTCCCCGCTCCCACCTCCGCCGGGGGGTCGGCCTCCAGCGCGGTCAAGCCTTCAATCGCCGCCAGGTCGGCCGTGAGATCGACGACGGTGCTCCCCGAGGCCAGCCGGGCCGGCAACGGAGCGGGCAGCGAAGCGAAGGGGATCGGCACCTCGGCGTTGAGCCACTCCACGCCCCGACGCAGGTTGGATCGGCCACCGTCGGAGTCAGTCCACCGCCACCCGCTGGTGACGTTGCCGAGATAGACCTGCCCGTCGCTGGTGGTGATCACCACATCGCCGGGGCGAGTTTTCGTGGTGAACGCCAGGATCTCGTCCACCTTGGCCTTGAGCTCCTGATGCTTGAGGTGGTCGTAATCGGCCCGGGCTGCTTCTTCGATCTCCTCCGCCGTCGCTTCCTCCCCGATTTCCCGGAGCTGCGACGCGGCCAGGCTGCAGAACCCGTCGGTCAGCCACTCGGGCACCATGTTGATGCCGAGCACCGACGAGCCGCGCACCAGCCAGGCCCGCCGCTGCGGTGCTTTGCGTTGTTCGTTCCACTCGCTGAAGAGACGTGCTCCCTCGACGTGGAACGCATCGGGATCGGGGATCCGGCCCAGAGCGTCCCGACCGGCCGGGGTTATGGACCAGCTGCCCCGGCCGTCCTTGACCAACCACCCGGCCTTGGCCATGTTGGTCGACTTCCACAGCAGGTCCGTCTCCCAGCGGGGAAGCCGGTTCTTCTGGATCACCAGCTCGTCTCCCGCCGGCGGGAACATCTGGGCGACGTGGCGGAACAACTCCTCCTTCACCGTCGGGCCGTTGCGGCGGGCCAACTCGGCCATGAGCTCCCGGAGCCGGGGCACGCTGCGTTCGTTGAGCGTGGTCATCGGCCCATCTCCGGGTGACGTTGGCCCTCACCGGCCGGGGGGCTCAACGACGACTCGAAGGCCGTGCCCTGATCGATAGCCTTGGCCATGGCGTCGAACGACTCCGGCACCAACCGGCGGGTCCGTTCCTCGCCGTGCCGATTGACGTCTTTGCGGTTGACGATCGGAAAGGTGCCCAGGATGTAGTCGACGTCGTCACGGTCTATGCCGTAGAGGTGAAAGAAGCCGGCGTCCAGCTCCGCCCGCAGCACCGCTCGCCGCTCAGGGTCCCACGCGAAGGGCGACCCATCATCCCCCAAGGCCCAAGCCGCCGGCGCCATGTCGTACGCCGTGTAGATCAGCTCACCCAGCCGATCCTCGACCCAGTCCTGTAACGACCGACCTGGCTCCCATGCGCACGGTTCCTTGAAGACAGCCGGAGCTGGCACCGGCAGCTGCTCGATGTAGAAGAAGTTCAGGTTGGTTCCCCCAAGCTTCTGACGAAGGACGAAGTCCAAGGCAAAGGACGAGAGCGAGGGTCCAAGGCAGATAGGCACTTGCTCTGCAAGCGCCAGGAAGATGTTGTCGCCGATTGCGTTTACAGGAACGACGTCTGCGAGCATGGTGCGCTCGTCTGTCGACCTTGCGATTCGACGGAAGCCGAGGAGCCAGTCGTGGTCCCAGCGGTCGGCCAGGCGGGTATCTACCTCCGGCTTGGCTACCCAGTAGCGGGGCAGGACGGTGAAGTTGGGATCGGCGTGCTCGGCTTCGGTGACGTCGCGGACGTCGCCCTTCTCGGTGTAGGTGGCCCAGCGGTGGTCGAAGTGGTGGACCATCTTGGCCTCGTACAGGGGCAGCATCACCTCGTCGCCGCGGTGGAAAGTGTTGCCTTCGAGAGTCCAGCCGTCGGTTTCGAGGTCGGCGCGGGTGTTGAACAGGTCCGAGTCGCTGGTCATGTTGAACAGGCCCTGCATGAACGAGACGCCCCAGGGGTTGCCGTCGGGGTCGCCCTTGCGGATCAGGACCGGGTGGCGACGGTATATATCGAGGGTGATCTCGGCGTCGCGACGGGTGCGGAACACCGGGCAGGTGCCGGTGTTGGGGTTGAGGAGGGTGATCTCTTCCGGGGTGAGGGCGAAGCGGACCCCGGGCCGGGCCAGGTCGTCGGGGTGGTGGGCAAAGAAGGCGAACGATGCGGCGTCGACCGGCACCGAGGCGCCGCTCAGGGTCAGCAGGCAGAACTTGAAGCTCCGGTGGACTCCTTCGAAAATCGGTAACGCGTTCTCGAAGTCGTAGAGCGATACCAAGGATCGGGCGATGACCAGGTCCTTGAAGAAGTACTGGGTGGTGGCGTCGGTGGCGATCCCGGTCGGGAGGATGACGCCGAGCCGGCCGGTGGGGGCGAGGAGGGAGCGGTCGGCTTCGGCGAACACGGCGTAGGTGTTGATCCGGCCCCGGCCGGCCAGCGGGTAGCGGCCGCTGTTGCCCAGGAAGGAGCGTTCGCCGTTCACCAGGCGCAGGGCGGCGGTGTACTCCGAGTGCAGCGTCGGTCGCTCTTCACGGAGGTCCGCTATGAGTCGTTTGCGGGCGGCGCCGCTGGCGTCGGCAATGGAGGGGAAGCGGGCGGCGAACCACTCCTGTTCCTTGAGCTCGACGTGCTCCCATGGGGGGTTGCCGATGACGCAGTCGAAGCCGCCGGTCCAGCCGGTGACCGGATCGGCGGTGGCGGCGGTGGTTGGGGTGAAGATCTGGGGGAACTCGAGGTGCCAGTGGAAGAACCGGTAGCGCTGCTGTGCGGAATCGACGGTCTGGACCATGTCATGGTCGGCTTCGCTGCGCCGGTCGGCGGGAGTGCGGTCCAAGCGGAGGAGATCGGCTTGGGTGAGCTCGGGTTGGCCGGGGGCCTTGGGGAGAACGAACGCCGCGCACCAGGCGTCGGCCACCAGCCGGGCCTGGCGCCGCGCCGGGGAGGCGTCAAGCTCGGCCAGGCGGCGGGCGGCGACATGGATGTCGGCCAGGTTGGCGGTGGGCAGGGTCTCGATGGCCGCCACCTGGGCGGCGAGGGAGCCGGTGGCCACGCTGATGCCGGTGTCGGTAAACAGGCTGTGGTGGCCGGCCTGTTCGCGCTTGTTGCGCTTCTTGAGGGCACCGGCAGTCTTGCGGTCATCGCCTTCGATGGGGGCGAAAGCGTCGTCGGGGATGCCGGCGGCGAGGAGGGCAGGGGTGGCCCCGAGGAGCGAGTTGCCGACCTTGAGGTGTCCGTGGAGGAGGGAGAGGGGGGCGCCGGCGCGCATCCCTTCCAGCCACAGGCTGACCTCGGCCAGCTCGACGGCCATGGGATTGACGTCCACGCCGTAGAGGCAGTGGGCGACCACGTCGTGCATGGCCTGGTGGAGGTCGTCGAGGGACGGCTCGCCCCCCTCGGCACGGGTGGTGGCGAGGCGGGAGGCTATTCTCCGCGCCGCCGCCACCAGGAAATGGCCGGAGCCGCACGCCGGATCGCACACGGTGAGATCGAGGAGGCTGGCTTCGGGGTCGGGTTGGCGGACGGCGGTGTCGAGCAGGGGTTCGAGGGCGGTGTCGAGCAGGGACTCGGTGAGCGAGGTGGGCGTGTAGTAGGCCCCGGTCTTCTTGCGCTCGTTGCCGGCCAGGGACTGGAGGGTGAAGCTGCGGGTGGCAGGGTCGGGGCGGGGGAGGTACTCGAGGAGGCTCTCGTAGACGCCGCCGAGCTCCTCGGCGCCGAGATGGCGGTAGTCGACCATGCGCCGGGGCCCGCCGCCGGGCGGGGTGATGACGCAGAGGTGGCGGATGGCGGTGAGGAGATGTCGGTTGGTGACCGACGAGCCCACGGCAACATCGGCGGGACCGAGCTCGAAGATCCCGCCCAACCCCGGCAGGGCGAGCTTTGGGCAGCCGTCCTCGGTTCCCAGGCTGTCGAGGACCAGGGAGAGGGCCTGCCACAGGTCGTCGTGGTTGTCTCCTTGGCGGCGCGCCGCGATTGCTCGGAGCCGGCCGGTGGCGAACCAGGCCTGGTAGCGCTTCTTGGCGGTGTCGTCTCCTTCGGGGTCGAGGAGCACGTCTCGGTCTTCGGCCACGAAGCAGAACAGCAGCCGGTAGACGATGCGCAGCAGGGCCCGGCTGAAATCGGCGGGATCGAGTCGGCCGGCGTCGAGGTCGGCTCGCAGGACGCCGTTGGTGGGATGGGAGAGCAGGCCGGTGCCGAGCGCCTCGATGGCTTGGCGGACGCCGGTCTTGAGTGCGCCCAGCGCTCGGGTGCCAACCTCCGCTGCATGGGTCCGCCACCGCTCCAGCCAGCAGCTGGCCATCCCGACGTCGGGGTCGGTCGCCTCGAAGCGGCTCTGGTGGCACAGCAGGAACAGGGCGGCGAAGTCGGAGAAGACGTCGCCGTCGAAGATGGCTTCGAGGTCGAACTCGACGTAGGCGGGGCCGACGAGTGTTGAGCTGTCGCGGAGCAGGCGGAGGCTGTTGCCGTTGGCCAGCAGCGCCCACAGGTACGCCGGCGAGCGGTTGAGCAGCTCCTGGACCATGGCGTGGGGGGCGCGGGCGGCGGCGCCGGCCAGGCCCGGGGTGCGGTGATCGAGGTCGCTGCGCCAACCGAGCAGGTGGACGGGCAGGTCGCTCCCGGCCGGGCCCGGCCGGTCCTCGATGCCACGAACGCAGTGCGAGACCGGCCACGACCGTTCGTCGGCCACCAGACCGCCCGCGGGGGCGACCGGTACTCGTCCGAAGCCGAGCTCGCGGAGGACCACGCCGAGCCATTTCTCTCGGGTGAGGCCGACGGCGGGGTCCCCCGGCGGCCGGGCGTCGAGGGCCAGGCGGTAGCCGGCCCAGGCCCCGGTGAGCACCGACCAGGCTCGGTTGGCCGCCTCGCGGGGGGTCAGGCCGAGCTCGAGGTGGTAGTCGTCGGGGCGTAGGCCGTCGAGGTCGGTGCCGGTGACCACGGCGGCGAGGAGGTCGGCTGGCAGGATGGCTCCGACGGTGCGGACGGCGGTGAGTCCGGTGGAGGGCGACATCGGACGGCTCATCGAGCCCTGCCGGTCCAGTGGCTGGCGGTCATGTGGCTGCCGGTCCAGTGGCTGCCGGTCATGTGACAGCCATGGGGAGGGAGACGTAGATGCCGAGCAGGTCGACGGGTTTGTTGGCGGTGACGGCCAGACCGCGGCGGGGGGCGCCGGCGCCGGATCGTGCCCGTCGGTGGGCGTCGAGGAGCTCGTCGGCAAGTCGGTCGGCGAGGTCGTCGAGGGCGGGGGCCAACGTTTCGAGACCTGCGGCGGCCCGTTCGATGAGGTCTCCGGCCTGTTCTGCGGTGACATTGGCGTCGGCCTGGGCGGCCAACACGTCTTCGACGGCGGCGGGTTCGAGCCAGTCGGGGCGCTCAGTGGGTCCGGCCAAGGCGACGAAGCGGGCTTCTTCGGCGACGAGTTGTCGGACTCCGGCGGGTGTGGGCATGTCGACTTGGAGTCGGAAGCGGACGAGGAGCACGGTGGTTCGGCGGGTGACGGCCTTGGTTCGGATGACCCCGGCCCGAGTCGCGGCTCGTTTGCCCAGCGCCGGGTCGAGGGCGGTGTCGAGGACGTAGCGGGCGAGGGCTTCGATGGCGGGGTCGGTTCGCTCCAGCACGGCGTGGCTGCGGGGGGCGGGCACGTCGCGATGCAGGGGGAGAGGCTGGGCATGCCCGGCGGGCAGGGCGTCTCGCAGTCCCACGGGGAGGCTGGAGGTGACAGCGTCATATCCGTCGGGGGTGGCGGTGAGCGAGGCGCCGAGGCAACGGAGGGCTTCGACGGCGAAGCGTTCGATGTCGTGGTGCTCACCGAGGGCGGCCCGGGCGGCGGCGACCTCGCGGGCGACGTCGTCGGGGTGGATGGCCTCTTGGGCGTACTTGGTCCGGGACGTCTTTTCTCGCTCCGCCGCGGACTCCCAGTCCCGGTGCAGGTTGTCTCGTTGCTGGGCCAGGCCCAGCTCGAGGGTCATCTGCTCCGCCTGGCCCAGGTCGAGGCCGAGCTGGTCAGCGGTTCCTGTGCGCTCAGCGCCCAGAATGAGACCCTCGACGAGGGCTTCGACGACGTTGTCGGACCCGTCGGGAACGGGGATGGATACCCCGGTGGCGGCCCGGATGGCCCGGTACTTGCGGATGAGCACGTCCAGCACGATGCGGTCGATGCTGTTGTCGGAGCCGTAGATGGTCACGGCCCGGACGATGTCGGCGGGTTGGCCGAATCGGTCGACGCGTCCCTCGCGTTGCTCGTGGCGGGTGGGGTTCCAGGCCAGGTCGTAGTGGATGACGGCCTGGAAGTGGTCCTGGAGGTTGACGCCCTCAGACAGGCAGTCGGTGGCGACGAGCACGTGGCGTCCGGCAAGCTCGGTGAGCGCGGCGATGCGGGCCTCCCTGAGGTCGGGTGGCAGGGTGCCGGTGACCGCTTCGACGTTGGCTGCCTTGCCAAGCGCGGTCCGGAGCGCTCCGGCGACGTAGTCGGCGGTGTCGATGAAACGGCAGAACACGATCGGGTCGAAACCGTCGGCCAGGAGCGCCTTCACTTCTTGGATGAGTTTGGCCAGCTTTCGGTCCTTCGCCGGACCGACCAGGTCGTCGGCCGATCGGGCCAGGTCGCCCAGGCGGCGCCGTTCACTGCGGGCCGGACCACTGCTTTCGGCTTCGGTGTCAGGATCGGCTTCGAGGCCGACGCCGGGCGTGGTGTCCATGCCTTCGAGAGCGTCGTCGTCGCCGGCGGCGTCGAGCACCGCGGCGCGGCCGAGCTCGTCGGCTTCTTCGACGGAGGTGGCATCGGCGACCGAGGCCCGGGTCCGAAGCGTTGATGCCGCGGCGGCCGGCGACGATGCCAGGGCTCGGAGGAGAGCGAGGGCTGACCACCAGCGGACCCGTTGGCGGACACCGCTGGCGGCCGACGCGTCCTTGACGTGTCCTCGGGCGTAGGCGAGGACCCGATCGAAGAAGGCGGCGTACTCGGGTGAGAGCTGGTAGGGGGAGTCGTGGCTCTGGCGGTCGGAGGGGAAAGCGGTGTCTTCGCTCAGGTAGCGGCGAATGTCGGCCCGGCGGCGCTGCACGAAGTGTCGGGCCAGGAGTTGGCGGCCGGCGAGGTTGTCGAGGTCAACTGTGGCCAGGGCCGGGTCGAGGAGCCCGAGGAGGTTGCGGAAACCTTCCTCCTTGCCTGAATGCGGGGTGGCGGTCACCAACACGAGATGGCGGCGCCGGTCGGCGGCGACGGCTCGCATCAGGTCGTAGCGAAGCGTCCGGGCCCGCGTCCCTCGCCCGGAGCCGTCGGCGACCGCCCCATGGGCCTCGTCGACGATCACAAGTTCGGGGCAGTGGTTGATGAAGTCAGCTCGGCGGTTGGGTGACTTGATGAAGTCGGTGGAGACCACGACGTAGGGGTAACGGTCGAAGAGCGATTCGTTGAGCAGGTTGCGGGTGAGGCGCCCCGCGGTGGACGGCAGGACGACCTCGGCGTCGATCCCGAACTTGTCGCCGAGCTCGGAGCGCCACTGGCCGGCGAGGGCGGGGCCGCAGAGCACGGCGAGTCGGGCGACCGTCCCCTGGGCGAGCAGCTCGGCGGCGATGAGGCCCGCCTCGATGGTCTTGCCGATGCCGACGTCGTCGGCGATGAGGAGCCGTACCGGGTCTTGGCGCAGGGCGAGGAGGAGAGGGACGTACTGGTAGGCGCGGGGTTCGACGGCCAGGCGGGCCAGGGAACGGAAGGGGCCGCCCGTGGAACGGAAGCCGATCTGCAGTGCGGTGCGCAGCAGAGCGGCGGCCGACTCGTCGCCCAGGTCGGCGACGCCGGGAGGACGAAACGTGGCCGCGGTGACCGGCTCGAGGGAGGGGAGGACGGCTGTGGTGTCGTCGTCGCCACCACCGAGGGGGCGCAACACGACGAGGTCGTCGTCGTGGTCGGCGACCACGACCCATTCCCGGCCCCGGGCCCGCACCAGCGCCCCGAGCGCGAACGACGTCACGGCCCGCCGGTGCCGAAGACGGCGGGCCGGGTGGCGACAACGGCCGCCCAGTCCTGATCATGGGCCAGGCGGACGACGTCCCAGCCGCCGTCGAGGAGTCGTTCTTCGGCCAGGCGATCCCGATCGGCCTGGGTGGGAGCATCGTGGACGGGTCCGTCGATGAAGACGGCGACGGGTCCCGACGCCAGGTCGTAGACGAAGTCGGGTCGGGCCTGGGCCCCGGAGACGGTCACCTGGGCCCGGTCGGGGAGCCGCAGCCCGCGCTCGTCGAGCCAGTCCAAGAAGCGCCGTTCGAGACCGGAGTCGGCCAGGGCTCGCAGGGTCCCGATCACCTCGGTGCGGTTGTGTCCGCCGGCGCCGGTCCCGGTGGTCGCTGAGGCCAGGGTCAGCAGGTCGTCTCGGACCTGGTGGCGGTCGATGAGTCCGTGTTCGGCCTGGTTGCGAAACGACAGGAGACAGTCGTAGCAACCACGTTCGCATCGTTCCTCGGTCCCGGGAGCGTGGTCGAGGTCGTCGCCGGTCACCGGGTCGAAATGCAACAGATCGAGGGCGGTGGCGGCCACCTCGGCCAAAGCGGTGCGGTCCGTCACGACCCGGCGGAGGACCCCGGCGCCGCCCTCGGCGGATTCGGTGAACAGCATCCGGCCTCGCTGCTCGGCGTCGGGCAGGTCGGAGGAGTCGAGCTCGGAGTCCTCGAGCTGGAAGCGGGTCTCGATGCCGCGCTCCAAGGCGTAGCGAAGCGTCGTTGCTGTCACCTCGTCGAGCCGCTCGGTCCTTCGCAGGACCAGGATGTTGCGGGTGTCCTCCACGTAGGGGATGACCTTGACCTTGCTGGCCACATCCTCGGCGGACCCCAGATCGTCGGCGTCGACCGTGGCATCGGCGGCCGCCTTGTCGCTCAGCCACCGTCCGGCGCTCGGGTCGAGCCAGAAGCCCCGATCCGACTCCTCTTTCCGGCGGCGGCGTCCGACGTTGGCCAGCCGCAGGGTGGCGGCATCCCCGTAGACCAGCTCGACAGCGGGCGTCCCGTCGATGGTGGCGACGGCGTCGACCCTCCCGGATCGCTCCCCGTGGGTGGCGAAGCGGTAGGAGGTCTCGATCTCGAAGCCGGAGCGGCGCCGTTCTTCCTCGTCGCTCGAGATCCGCTCCCGCCGGCGGGTATGCACGGTCTGCAGGCGCAGCAGACCATAGGTCTTTGCTCCCAGGCGGGCCTTGCAGTTCTCGCAGGTGTCGGTTCCGACCTCGACGGGATGGTGGTAGCCGCACGCCTCGCAGCGTCGGGCGTCCTCGGTGTCGAGACCGCCGCCGATCTCCGCGCTCGGTGGCAGCTGCACCCGGACGACCTCGTAGCGGGCACCTTCGTGGTAGATCAGCGATCCCGGTCCGAACTCACGGATGGCCAAGAACCGGGGACGTTGCAGGTAACCGCCGTCGGATCGGCCCCGCACCCCCCGACTGCCCGGGATGTAGGCGGCGAGGGGGAGCCGCGGGAACGAGTAGCCAGGCAAGAACCCTTCCGACGCCAGGTAGCGGTAGGAGTAGAAGTCGGTCTGGCTGAGCTCGCTGTTGTCGTTGGCCAGCAGCTTCAGTCGCTCTCGAGCCTCGCGTTCTCGTAGCGCGGCGCGGTCCTGGAGATGCCGGGGGGTGCCCGGCGCTACGGCCAGCTTGCCCTGCTCGACGTATTCGGCCTTGGTCGTGCGGTACAGGTCCCGCCACCGGTTGAGGGAGCGGTCGAGGTTGTCGGCAGCCCGGGCCACGGTGTCATGCACCCACCTGTCGTGCCACCAGCCGATCGGGTCATCGCTGTCGGCCCAGACGTCACGCAGGTCAGCCACCAGCCGCTCGGCGCGGCGCACCCCACGAAGGCGGGCGTCGGGATCGCTCAACGCTCGCCACACCTCGGGGAGGAAATCGAGGGTCGGGGCCTCGCTGGCCATGTCGAGGACATCGGGGAGCGACGCCTTCATCGACTGGCCGGTCTCGGCCAGCCACATGGCGTGGACATGGGAGCGGATGAGCTCTTCGTTGGCCAGGTCCAGGCGGGGAGGTTGCACCGACCCGGCGACCATGTCACGGCTCCGCCGGAACCAGTAGTTGTCATGGGCGTTCCCGCTGGCGCAGTAGGTGGTCACCATGGCCGGCTGTCCGGAACGTCCGGCCCGGCCCGATCGCTGCGCGTAGTTGGCGGGTGTCGGCGGGACGTTGCGCATCGACACGGCGGAGAGGCTGGCGATGTCGACACCCAGCTCCATCGTCGGCGAGCAGAACAGCAGCGGCAGGGTGCCGTCTCGAAAGTCGCGCTCGCGGCTCTCGCGGATGTCGCCGGGGACCTGGGCGGTGTGTTCCCGAGCGAACAGGCCGGCCAGGCCCACCCCCACCTGGCGGTACAGGTCCCGGAAGAATGGGTTCACTCGGGCCACGGCCTCGGAGTCGAGTTGCTTGCGGAGCGGGTCGTCGGCGCCGTGCGTGCCATCGCCCAGCACCCACAGGATCGACGCCGCCTTCAGCCGGTAGCCAGGGTTGCCGTTGCGGTCGGTGGCCGCCACCATCAACGTGCCGACATCGGCCAGGGCGGCCAGGACCTCGGCGATGATCTGGCTGGCGTCGTCGACCTTGAGCTGCTTGCCGAGCACGCCTGGCCGGCGCAGGTAACGCCCGAACGCCCCCCGACCGGACAGGTTGAGATCGCTGCGCAGCGCTCCGGGCTGACCGGGCCGGGCGAACACCGTGCCCACCGGCTCCATCCGGTCGGAGTCGCCCAGAAGCCAAGGTTCTCGCAGGTGCTGGCGTGATTCCCGCTGGATCCGCTCGTAGCCCTGCTCGGTCAGACAGTCGACGTCGACGGCCAGCACCCGGCGCATCTCGTCGAGGACGATCCGGCTCAGCTCCTCCCGCAAGCCCGGTGCGGCAGTCGCCAGGGCCGGGTGCCGATGCGCCCAGGTGTCGGCGTCGGCGGCGATCTCGGCCAGGTCGGCGTAGCGGATGTGGAGCAGACCGACCTGTTCGAGGTTGGGCATGGTGACCCGCCATCCGCGCTTGAGGTCGGTGTAGAGGCGGTACTCGATCACCGAGCGCAGGGCCCGCTCGGCGGCGTCGCGGGCAGAGAACTTCGCTCCCGGATTGTCGGCGAACACGGCGACGTCTAGGCCCAGGGCGGCAGTCACGGCCTGGGCCACCGCTTCGTGCCTCAGCCCACCCGACGCCCCTGCCAGCGCCGCGCACAGGGCACCGCGGAGCTGGCTGACCTGGGCGAAGTCATTGAAGTGGCCGGCTTGGAGGGATGCGTCCTGGCGGTTGTCGACAAAGGTGAGCAGCTTGCGAGCAGTGGCCGGCAGCTCGCCGGGCCCGAAGCTCCGCAAGGAGCGGACCACCGACGCGGACAAGGTCGTAACCGCGGAGGATCGGCCCTCCTGGTCCAGGGTGGCCAGCTTGGAGAAGTCGTTGCCGCGGACCTGTTCATAGGAGACCCGGCAGCGCAAGCAGAACGCGAACGGTGTTGACATGAACCACGCCGCCATCCCCAGCCCGTCCGTGACGCGGCCAGCGGTGATGGTCCCATCGGCGGCCAGCCGCAACGGCGAGGGCTGGTACTTGACCTTGTTCGGGGCGATCCCGAGCGAACCGTCGTCGGTCTCGACCAGCCAGTGATCAGGCAGCCGACCTTCGCTGACCGGGTCGGCCGGCCAGGGATGATCGCTCGACGTGTAGAGATAGCCGGTGATGCTGTCTCCTCCGGACGCATCGCGGTCGCTGCGGGGCACGAAACCCACGTCGCCGTCGCGTTCGATCCGGGCCACGACGTAGTACTCCTGCCCACACTCTCGGCAGAACCCCAGCGGAAGGAGCGCCTTGTCTGGATGCTCGGGCACGCGGAGCTGGTAGTGGCCGGTGATGTGGCGCGCCGCTTCTGGTTCGAGGCTGGCGTAGACGTTGTCGCCCTTGGAGATGAACTGATGGAGCCGAAAGGCGAACAGAGGCCGACGCGTGCGGGGGTCTGTCGTTCGGCTGCCGGCCAGCAGGAGCCGCCGTAGTGCCTCACTGCACAAGGCGTCGTCGACCCCGGTCAGGCGGCTCAACTCCGCCGCAGCGTCGGCCACTCGGGTAGGGACCTGGCGCACCAGCACGCCGGATTGTTCGTCGAGTCGCAGGCCAAAGGTTGTCTCGACCCACGCCGCCAGCGGCTCGGCCGCCAGGGACTCGAAGTCCCCCGGAGCCGCTTCCTCACCAGCGGCCATGACCCTTACCCGGGTGGCCAGCTGCACCGGGTCGGCCACCCCCCCGGTGGTCGCTCGGATCAGTGTCTCGCCGATCACCGCCTCGGGCGCGACCGGGGTGCCGAAGAGTCGGGTGGCGACGTCGGCCACGACCGCTCGCTGCTCCATCGGTGTCCCACCCGACGCCATCGTCGCCGAGGTTCCGACGACCTGCAGGTCGGGCGACTCGCAACTGTCCCGGACCCGGCGAACGAGCATGGCCACATCGGCGCCCTGGCGGCCCCGATAGGTGTGCAGCTCGTCGAGGACCAAGAAGCTCAGACCTCGTGCTGCGCTGATCAGATGCTGGCGCTCTTCGGGGCGGGTCAGGACCAAGTCGAGCATCACGTAGTTGGTCAGCAGGATGTCCGGCGGATCAGCCAGGATGCGCCTCCGCTCGTCGGGATGCTCCTGGCCGGTGTAGCGGGCGAAGGTGACCGGGCGATCGTCAGACCGATAGCCGAACTCCAAGAACTTGCGGAGCTCCTCCACCTGGCTGTTGGCCAGGGCATTCATGGGATAGACGATGATCGCCTTGACTCCCCGACGCCCCGACCGGTCACGGAGCACCCGGTCGACGATCGGAACGATGTATGCCAGCGACTTTCCCGAGCCGGTACCGGTGGTGAGGACATAGGACCGGCCGGTGGCGGCCACCTCGATGGCGTCACGCTGGTGGCGGTGGAACACGATCGGGTCGCGCCCCGCGTCGGTGGCATGTTCTTTGATTCGGAAGATGCGCTCACACTCAGGATCCAACACACCGGCGGCCACCGCCTCGGCAGGGGTTCCCCCGGCGGCGAAGCTCGGGTTGAGCGACAGCCACGGTTCGGGCCACTGCGCGTTGTCAGCCTGGCGCCGCTCCAGGAACTCAGCGATGCGAGCGTCCCGGGGCTGGACGAAAGACCCGCTGAACGAGCGGTACTCATCGACGAGCTGGTCCCTCAGCTTGAAGATGTCCACGACTACCGCCTCCCCGCCAGACGGTACCCGACCACGGCATGCGGTACGATCGCCCTGCGGGCTGCGCCGGGCCACCATCCGGTCGGCTGCGGCGACGGCCAACGTGTTGGCTGGGGTCGCTGACGCTCCAGAGACTTCCGGGGTCGCGGAGGTGGCCTGACGGCGAAGGTCCAGGACCTCGCCGCCCACCGGCCGCCGACAGGCGCCGCCGAAGTGCCAGGCGCCGCCACAGACGAGGGCGCTGCCTTCCAGGACCTCTCGTCTTCAGCCGAGAAGGGTGCCCATAGGACGATTGTTGGGACAAGACGACCGGAGAGGTGGGACAACGACGAAAAGACGCTCTGTGCAGGCCGTGGCAAAATCACCTTGGACTTGTATAGTCATGCATCCAGGCCCGAGGGTATCTTCGGGAGACCCGTGCGGCGGGCAGGCAGATCGGGGGTTGACTATCGGCAGAGAACGTGATCGCTCC
>JAABUQ010006151.1_pt1 | contig 18467 bp, 25 predicted proteins | sample 5560001 | NCBI WGS metagenome assembly JAABUQ01 (sample SAMN10711888, study PRJNA513371) | rock metagenome | isolation source: Antarctica rocks | place: Antarctica: Victoria Land, Finger Mt nord | collected 2015-12-18
CATGAGCTCGCCTTAGTCGTCTCTCAACTGCTGCTCGGCACGCAATCGGCACTAGAGGCACTGGACGCTATGCCTCTGAGGATGAGGCAGCGTTACCTACAGAAGCGAGACGAATACCTTAAACCGAAAGTTGGGCGTCCCTGGGCGTCCTAATATCCATCATGATGAAATTGGCAAGGCAAGCCCGCCAGCCTGGAAAACTTGAGGCTTGCCCATTCAGCAAGGAGTACACCTCGCCATGCTCATTGTAGCATCACATGGACTCTTTGCCAAAAACAAGGAGTACAGACCGTGAACAGAAGCAAACTTTTAGCAATCCTCTTATTGTGCATCGTGGCCTACGTCGCTTTGCAGCCTGGAATGATGGCACAAGTTACACAAGCATTCTCACATGCTTCCCAAGCATCACAATCGCTCAACACGAGCATAGCTCCAATAACTGGCGGAAACGTAGATTACAGCGTGCTTGGCAAGCCGACCATCACAGCTGCACGCATCGACACCATTCTGCGGGATGCACATTCACCTGCACAAGGGACTGGTGAGGCGATGTATGCGTATGGCGTGCGATACGGTATAGACCCTGTGTTTGCACTGGCCTTTTTTCAGCATGAAAGCACCTTTGGGCGCAACGGTATTGCGGCAACGAATTTAGGGCTAGGAAACATCCGATGCTCACAAGGATTCGTATGCATCAATGGATTTAGAGCATACAGCAGCTGGGGCGCAGGGTACGCAGATTGGTACAAGCTGATTCGGTATCAATATGTGAACGCTTGGAAACTCTTGACGGTTGAGCAGATCGTACCAGTCTACGCGCCATCAGCAGATCGTAACAATCCTACTCAATATATCGCGTCAGTCGAATCAGCAGTAGCTATGTGGAGAGGTCAGAAATAATGGAACATCCTGATAAGAACGTCGTATTGTACTTCACTCCGTCTTTACCTTGCGACAAGTGCGCACGCGCCACAAATGTAGGATACTTTACTCAGTGGAACGCAGGGATGCAAGTCGAGTGCTGGGAACACGGCTATGTAGATTTTGTGGCACGCGAAGAGAGACCCACACAATACGAAATTACTGAGAAGTATAATAGTATTGTGCGTTTCGTTATAGGGAAAAAAGACGGTTATGGCTCTTGTATTGTCATTGGCGCATTTCCTCTTGATTCCGTTCCTGGTTACACTGAACAGTCAGAACGCGAATACTTTGATAGCGATGAAGAGTACATTCAGCAAGCAACGGGTATGGAACCCATAGCGCACTTGGTCCGCTATGAAGACGAAGAAGGTAGCACGACAGAGTTTTATGCGGTGTGGTCAATCATCTGGCATGAGTTCACGTTATATGGAGACAACAATAGTAGAGAAAGCGAGTAGTAGCACATGACGAACTTGAACAATGCATCAGACCTTGAAAGCCTCTACGGTCCCCTATATAAGTTCTCAGATGCGAAACGTGGCGATACTATCCGTTTTCGTGATAGCGAATTTGGTATCATCGAAGGTGTTGTACTTTGGGTCATTGGACCTGGTCCCATTGCAGCAACGGATATGCCTGCTTACTACATCGTAGACGCGAAGGGTGATTTTCCTGAGACTGTGTTTCCATCGGATGTGATAGCATCGCGTCCAGGCGACGAACCGACATTACAGAAGTGTCCGTACTGCAATGGCTTACACCCAGCCGGGCAAGTGAAATCCTGCCCACTCAATCCGAACAAGAGAGGTGGCGACGGTTTACCTCTCACCTCTCGTAACAATTCACATCCTGACGAAAATCGCTGGGATGAGGAATTGTATGATGAGATCGAGCAGGCAGAAAGCGATAACTAAGCAGATCGTCAAAGCGTGGTTTCCATTGCGGAGGCCACGCTTTTTTGTTGCCATGCTATCAGCAATCGTAACCGTTCGCGGGCCATTCCTGGCTGTTACGATTGCCCTAGACCGGAGCGAACATATAGGGCAAGTTGTGTTAGGTTTGTAGCATGATTGTCTACAAGGGTTACGATTGCCCTAGACCGGAGCGAACATATAGGGGGCTGCCTCATACATCTCTCTGAATATGCCATACACCTTATGCCCTGCTATCCGCACATCGACTACAGAGAGATATCTACCTAGATCGTCATAGAGCATCATGCCAATAAGCGAATCGGCTGCAATGCTGACAGACGTTTCACCCATAAGAGGCGAGCAGGTGAGTAACAACTTTTCACCACGTCGCGCTCGTGTCGTCGCAGTTCCTGTTGTGGATCGCGCTTTCCTCTTAGCTGTCTTCTTCTTTTTGCTCGTGCTGGGTGAGCTGCGCCCCTTGATGGTAGATTTTCGTGGGAGAGGTGACATATTATGACGCTTTGTCAGATCGTCGCGTGTACGCTCGTTTCTTCCTTGCCCCTTTTTGCCCCTCGGCGCGGATCTGCTTTTTGAGATACGCCTGGATAGCATCTTCTGTAAACTTCCAACGGCGCATAATCAGCATACCCTCTAATTCACCAGAATATAAAAGATTGTGAACGCTTCTTTCTGAGATTTTCAGTCTGTCAGAGACTTCTTTTAACGTCAGTAATTGCGGTTCCACTTGTTCATTGTCTGTCATACTAGGCTACTCCTATCGTTAGTGTGTCTGTAGTATACCAGAATGTTTCATGTCAGTACATCCCCTTGCAATGCATTGAGTTGCAAACTTGACATGTGTGATATGCTGTTAAGGACTTATGAATAAGTTCTTAACTAACAATAGAGGGGATTGTGAGCTATGACTGCGACAAGGCAACGGAAGAAAAAACAGCTTGAAGACGCTCAACGAGCCATGCGAGCTATCATTTATCTCCGGGTGAGTACCGATGAACAAAGTAAACACGGACGCGGTTTAGATGCCCAGCGCGATTTATGCATAACCTATGCAGCACAACAGGGGTATGAGGTGGTGAAGATTGTTACCGACGATGGGTTATCAGGCAAGTTACCTATGAGCAAAAGGCCCGGACTCAAAGAGGCTATCACAATGGGCATTGCTGGGGAGATCGACGTAGTTGTGACGTATGCCCAAGACCGCTATGCACGAAATACGGGTGTATGGGCTGAGGTGAGAGATGTAGCCATTGCTGCAAAGTTTCGCCTGGAAACCGTGAAAGAGAATCGCAACCTTGCCGACAAGCAAGAGCGGTTTATGGGCAATATCACGGCGGCTGTATCTGAACAGGAAGCAGAGAACATTGCAGCGCGTCTCTATGGAGGCCGACGCGAACGAAGCAAGATAGATGGGCGTGGGAGTGGTTTCTTGCCTCATGGTTTCCGCAAGATTGTAGAGACGGTCAATAATCAGATTGTTGAACGCATCGAGATTGACCTGGAAGCACAAAAGGCAATCCGTACCATGCTCGCCGCTCGTGATGCTGGGAAGACGTATGAGCAGATAGCCGATATCATGACCCAGCGCAAATATGAGAAACCACGCGGCGGTCATGTGTGGTCATTTGGCAACGTACAACAATTATTGCAGCATGAGGAATTGTATAGAACAGGGATACGGACGTGGGACGATGTGAAATCGTTGGAACGTTGGCCCATCATTTACCCTACTTCCTCTACTACAGCAATCGTAACAGCCAGGCCCAGCTCGCGAGCGGTTACGATTGCGGTATCGTAGACAAGCTGGGGCCATTTTGCTATCATGCTCAGAGAAATTGTTACATACCGGCTCGTTCCGTTCCAACGATTGAAGACGACCAGGCGCACAATTTCATGTCGATGAAGTGAGAACGTGCTAGAACCAAGCTAGTGCGTTTTTGCGTTTATAGACACATGTTCTAGTTTCTGTTATACTTGAGGTAAGCAAAGAGTTTGTATCGTATTGCTCTTTGCCTGTGCCAACGTCAGTGAGCGAGGAGGCACGCTAGCCCCTACTAGTGTGCCTTTCCTTCCTACGCATGGCGCAACACACACTTAACTACCATAGGGGTGAGTGTAAGCCAATTGTAGGCTTGTGCTCAATTTTCATTTTTGGAAGGATTACTGACATATGGCTATGGATTTTGGCACACAAGAACGCTATCAGCAGCTCGTACAAGAGCAGGCACAACAGACACCATTGACCGCGCAGGATGTACGGGACGCAAGGGAAGCGTATCACACTGCAATGGAACGAGCAGGGGCCGCACAAGGCACCATCAACTATCCAGAACTCGCACAAACTGAATTGGACGCGAAGGCCACGTATGACGATGTGATGAGACGTGGTGGACACTTAGAGGGCATAGAACGCGAACAGCAACGCCAGGCACAACTTGACAAGGACCGCGAACAGGCACAACTTGAGTTGTCAGCACAGAAAGAAGCGATTGCGAAAGCCGATGCTCGCACAAAGTACCTCGCTGCAGGCGGGTTGCCTGATGCATTCGATTCCGCATGGCCGGGTATGTGGTCGAATTTGCTTCGTCACTCGACCATGAACGCGATGCAGATCGACCATGACGATCAGGTAACGAAGCTCCGTAAGAGTGGTCTATACAACCTGTAGGAATGAGGCAAGGTATGAGCACAACACTACCTGCTAGTGTGAAGACACTCTACTCTCTTCCAGGTGATGAATGGAAGGTTGTCTGTGATGCAATGGCATACGGCGCATGGTTCGCACTGCATGATGAGCGAACGCACACACGCAACGAAGGACAAATATTCGGCGTGTCTCGCAAGCTCATAGAGGAGCGATACCGACGTTACTTACAGCAGGGCCGTATACTCATGAACGATTTTCATCTGTTCATGCACTACTTCCAGCCCAACTTCCGCGACTGCTATCAATCCGTTCTCACACTCTCCGACGACGAGTACACCGCGACAAAAACGATGATGCAAGTAACGTTCGGGGATAGCACACGCTTACAAGTTGAGCAGTACAGACGCATCTATGGAGATCGCGCCCAGCACATCATCACCAAAGAGCATAACCGCTTTATGCTGTAGGCTATCACCATCGTAGGAAGTGAACAAGAATGAGCAGTTTTGAACAGGATAACGAGAAATTAACTCCTAAGCAAAACACGCTCATCCTTGCACTACTCTCACGTCCCACGATTGCAGAAGCGGCACAGGACGCCAACGTGCCTGACTCAACCGCACGCCGTTGGTTACGCTTGCCACACGTCCAGGATGCGTACAAACAGGCACAACAAGAGGTATTCGACTCCGCAATGCTCCAACTCAAAATGAGCACTTTGTACGCGGTAAAGCAGCTGCAGAAAGAAATGCTCTCACTAGAAAATGATGCATCGGTTCGTGTGCGTGCTGCAACGGTACTCCTCACCAAAGGAGTAGAGCAGTCGCAAGGTGTCCAACTCAAACAGGTGTTGCAAGAAACGCTTGCACGTCTCGACAAAGAGCAAGCATAACATGAGCTACGCACAAATGCTTGCACAGTTGGAACGAGCCATTGCGAAACACCCCCCACTCGACACTACACATGATGAGCCAGTACCAACGCTCTATGAGTTTGTCAAAATGGCCTGGCACATCATAGAGCCGAACACGCCATTTGTGGACGGTTCCCACATAGAAGCCCTCTGCTTTCATTTAGAAGCCGTCACCTACGGCAAAGTGAAACGACTCTTAATCAACATGCCACCGCGACACGCGAAAAGTTTGATTGTATCGGTATTCTGGACGGTGTGGCAATGGCTTATCAATCCTTCACATCGTTGGTTGTGCGCGTCCTATGCGCTTTCTCTTGCCATTCGTGATAATGTAAAGTGCCGACGCCTTGTACAATCAGACTGGTTCCAAGAGCGTTGGGGCTATAAGTTTCGGCTCCAAAAAGATCAAAATGCAAAATTGAAATTTGAGAACACGAAGGGTGGCTATCGACAAGCAATCTCGACAGGTTCAGCAGCTACCGGAGAGGGTGCAGAGTTCTTGCTAGTGGATGATTTACACGCAATCGACGACAAGGAAAGCGACGTAAAGCGTGAAGGCGCGTTAGATTGGTTCATCAACACATTCAGCACTCGTTTGAACGATAAGCGCACAGGCGCGATTGTGGTCGTGGGGCAGCGCATACATGCCAACGATATAAGCGGCTACATTCTCAGTGGCGAAACAGGCGAAGAGTGGACACATTGCAACCTTCCGGCAGAATTTGAAGAGGCGAATCCAAACCGTTCTATTGTGAATGGTGAAGAGATTTGGCACGATTGGCGCGAAGTGGAAGGCGATCTGCTCTGGGAAGCGCGATTCGATGCTGATATTCTCGCACATGCTAAGAAGCTTCACGGCGCGATAGGCTATGCTGCACTCTATCAACAACGTCCGGTCCCAGCTGGTGGAGCAACATTCAGACAAGAATGGTTTCGCTACTTTGTCGAGAATGAGACGTGGTACGATCTGCTTACTCCTATGGGAGATCGGCGCGTCTTCAAGCGTGATTGCAACCTCATCACAACCGTTGACCTTGCCATATCACAAAAACAGACGGCAGACTGGACGGTTATCTCGACATGGGCCGTGTCGCCGGACAATGACGCAATTTTGGTAGATCGCATCCGGGGACGCTTCGACAATCCAACGCAGATCAAGCAACTCGCCTTGTGCAACCAAAAACATCAGCCAGATTACTTCTTAATTGAGAGTGTTGCGTACCAATTAGCAGTCATTCAACAGGCACGCAACCAGGGCTTGCCAGTGCAAGAGTTCAGGCCAACAAAGGACAAGGTTTCACGCGCCGCTACAGCGTCTGTCATGTACGAAGGTTCTAAAGTATGGCACCCACGCGGCGCGTCCTGGTTGCCAGAATGGGAAGATGAGTTGCTACAATTCCCACGAGGCGCGAAGGATGACCAGGTAGATACCGCTTCCATGATTTGCGGTCATATCGCGTCAGGCGCGACAGAAGGCATCTCCGACGAAGCATATCAAGTGCTAAAAGACTTCTATGTGGGCAATTCAGCATGGCGATAACCAGGGCTGCAAGTTCGTAGAGAACGGACACGCTCAAATCGGCAATAATTGCCGATTTGTCTTCCAAATCTTGCCGCGTTACACCGTCCAACCGTCAGCATCAGGCAGTGCAACCCCATTCTTGTGCAACATCAAATGGTTGACGTTATCACGCAGGGATATCGCATAAAAGTTTGTATATGTGTTCTGTATCAGCATCGCGCCGTGTCGTCAGTGCAACCTTACGCTTCCCTTGCCCACGCGACACCTTATTCTCTTCTATTGGCTGCAATGTGGAGGCCATGATACGCCCTGTAGTACGCATTGCTGTACCAGGACGGCAATACTCGCATCCTTGCATCACAGCACCGTAGGCACGCCAGAAACGTCTACCGCAACCGCCACTATCCGCATCACAGATGTATTCAACATCTGACGGCGTGATGAGGCCGACATACTCACTCTGCAGCTGCTCGTTCTTGCTCATTATGCAGCATCCCTTCTGCTCTCACTGACAACCAGGCTCTTGTCGAGTCGCACGCACACGCGACATACTCCGGTGTTCGTTCGCCAGTGCCGACTATGCAGATCGCGCGAAGGACATACGGCCTTATCACACCGGCTCATGAGCCTGTATAACATGGCGTTGTGCTTGAAGAATGCTCTATGTAGCGAGATCGGGAGCTTGCATTGTGGACTCCATATTTCGACTCGACATGATTCGTCCGCAACCAGGATGAGACGACGCAACGCGATTTCTGCTAAGAGCGAGTCGAGAGAGTGCAGCCGTGTTGGACGCGCTGCACTCGTGACCATCGTTTTCTGTTTGTTCATTATGCAACTCTCCTTGCAAGGTATGCTTTGATAGCATCAGCATATAAGTTGACCTGTTCAACAATGAGCATGTAATCAGCATCGGACGTGCTTTCAGGGACACCGATAACAATAAAATCATCTTCACGGATGCGGAGCGTATGACCAGGCTTTGAGAGAAAAGTTTCTATAAAATGCAGGGCTTCACGGCTTGCGTGTAGTTGCGTTGGACTACCCGCAGCATCACCAACTGCTGAATTGTCTATAACATGGCTTGTAGAGACACTTGACGAAGTATTTACGTGTGCGTCTGTTCGCGCTTGCGTGTAGTTGCGTGTAGTTTGCGCGTCCATAGCCATATCGTGAATATCTTTTGTATCATCACTCTTTAGAGAGTTATTTTCAAAGTCGTTAGAGACACCAGAGCTACACGCAACTACACGCAAGACTTGCCATGAGTTGATTCGAGTATGTTTATCTTTGGTAAATTCAATACGAATATTATGCTCGCCGTATGGTGTCTTAACTCGCTTCTCAAGCCATTTTGAGAGCTTTCTATCAAATGATGTTGGCTTGTCTTGGAGAGCCTCTTTTAGTTCTGTTGGCAAGGTTTCAGCTAGTATCTTTGCGTGTAGTTGTTTGGGACTACCAGCATCACTACACGCAACCTCAGTAAGAGTGTCTTTAATGGTAGTTGCAACTGTTTTTGACAATACTAAGTTGCTTCCAAAGCATTGTTGCCAAGCCAGAAGAAATGCTTCGCATTCGCCTTCCTCAACATTCGACTCTGCTTTAAGTTCTGCGCGATTGCCTTGAAAGCCTTCAATGCCGACATATTCGAGAATGCCACCAATAGCCTTAGCCCACTTAGAAAAGTTTCCGATGTTTGGCACATTCTTAGGTTTCGGTTTTCCTGCGACAATCCACGCTCGTGCTATTGTGAGCAGAGCCGCAACTAATTGTGGTCTGTTGTTGAATGTCCATTCCTCTAAATCTTTTATCTCGAAGTCGTCGCGTTCGTCAGGATTAGAAACAGGTGAGACTAAGCGTATGCGGTAACAGCGACGTGCTAAATCTCCACCCAGCTGTAGATTGTTGCCTGTTGCTATCCATGTAGCACTGTTGAGCACTTTAAGATTTGTTGATGTTCCTAGCGGTCTGACTTCTTTATGTGAAGTGGTGAGAATGAGCTCAAGTGTTGCTGAATCAAGTTTACGCGTGATGTTGTCTATCACAAACATGGTGGAACCTTTAAGGAGCTTTGCATCAATGCGCTTCTCTAATTCCTCATCACGGTTTGGCAAGCCAATAGGTACAGCGCGTTCGCCTGTTGCCAGAATAGAAAAGTAGTTGGTGAGCTTGCCTTTACCCGTTCCTTGTTTCGTTGCATCGACAAGTCCCATTTGTACATCACTAGGGATACAATGTCTGATGATGGGGGTAAATGGAGTTGCAAAGGTGTTTGCAAAATCGGCTTGACTCTCATAAGGGAATTGGTGTATGCCTTTACGCAAGAGTGCTGAGGCCCGTTGCACATCCTCTTTTGTAGGATTGAGAGGAACAAAGCATTTATCCATATTCGCGCCTGGAACATAGTATAAGCGTGTCGCATCGTCATATCCTGCCTTATTTAAGATGGTGCCATCAGGTCTGAGTACGGGAGTTTCGACAATAGCATTCAAAACCTTGAAAGGCCATTGGTGCGGAGCGAGTGCTAGAATTTCCTCTACAATAGATTGTGGTACAGATGTTGCTACAGGTACATATTCATCATCTGTACCAGCAACTTTCTTCATGCGGTAAAAATCAGCGGCATCCGTGAGTAGGTTTTTGAGTTCATGAACTCTTACCTGCCTAGTGAATCCGCGTCCATCGGTCTCTTTACCGATACTCACTAAGCTGTTAATTTGTACAAACAAAGTAGGGTTGACGCTGTTAGCTATTTCTAGGGCTTTTATACATGCGTCTCTGGTAACTCTATCTTGCTCACCTAGAAAAATTTCAGGACGCGCAGCCTCTGTTTGGTGTGATTGGTGAGGACGTTCTGCCGATGTAGACGTGCGTTGTGTGCGTTCGCCGCGTTCCCAAGCCGCTGTCTTTTCGAGGTATTCAGGTTCTATATGCCCTCTGAATGTTTGCCAATCATTGCCCTTGCAACTATCGTGCAAGCATCTATGCCCTAATGAGTCAGGATACCAGAATACAGCTGCATCTTTGCCGACGTGATCGGCATTAAACATGCAATTTTCAAGTGGCAACTTGAAACCATTATTATACTTTTCAGGAGTCTTATAGCCTATACCGTGTCCACTAAGCCACGCTTCAAGCCCTGCGAGTGTAGCAAATTGGTTCTCACCTTTTGCTGATTGCGTACTTTTCGCCTGTGGAGGTGTTTCCTGCTTCGGATCTGCTTCTACGATAGGAGTAAGCATATTAGCCACATACTCTAATTGTTCGTGTGATACTGCCTCTAAAACATCAGGTTTAGAAAGAATTGCCGACATGCGATGAGGCCGCCCATATTCAGGAGAATCATATCCTTTACATGCAAGTGTGCCGTACAGTTTGAAGATGCGAGCAGGGTTATAGATGGAAGTGTCAATCTTTACCGTGCCATCAGCAAATTTCTTGTTTAATCCTACCAGGATACGTTCAATAAGCGTAGCATTCTCAACAGGTTCGTCTATCGCAAATCTTAGATGTCCACCATTCCCACTATCAGCACGAACGGGCTGAGGCCAGCCACAATCTTGTGTAAGGAATGTTTCAATCTGTGCTACAGTCTGTAAAGCCTGTTCATGCTGCTCATTGGTAGAGGACATGTTGGTTTCGTCGTTGGCATCGGCATCAATTGGTAGACTGATAAGCTGTTTAATTTGGTCGTCTTTAGTTGCAGTGGTTAAGGTTACATCAAAGGTGTTCTTTGCCTTTGCGATGTAGTCGCGTGGAATGCGATTGAGCAGGATATAGAAGCCTGTTGCAGAGTGGATGCGCCGCAATTCTGCCAGAAGTTTATCAACATCGTTGAAGAATCCTATGAGTGATTTGCAGAGCCTTGTCTTTCCTTTATATCCCTCATAGTATATCTCGGCACCCAGGACGCGTATCTCTGTGGTTTCACCTGGAGCTACAAAGTAGGCGAACGTTTCGCGCACAGCCTGCGCGTCATAGAGTTTTGTCGCTACAGTGGTCATAATAGTACTCACATTCTTTTTAGTAGATGAGTGTGAGAAGTGCCTATTGATAGACCACAGAGTATCGTGTACAATGTATCCAGTAACTGTGGTGGTCACAATTGCAAACTCACACGAATACCCTCGCTTGCGACGAGGGTTTTCTTTTGCTCAAAAACAAAAGGACAATAAAAAACGAGCCAAAAAAGTGCAACAAAAACTATGTTGCACTTTTCGGCTCGTTGACATGCTGATAAGTGATCCGCCCTATCAACAGATGTTTTTCGAGATAGCTCAATATTCCAATGCGAGAAGCATTGAGCTGTATGCAGACAGAGTATCATACATGTCAAGGTTATCGCAATCACCTTCATAGGAAAAAATTTCCTTCTGGCCGATACTGATTTTTTTGAATAAGTTCTAAGACTTCGCAGAGGCGATTACGCCACGCTCGTAAATCTTGTTCACATCCCGTATGAGGTATGATACAAGGCATTACTGCATCGTGATCTCCATCTAAAAAGAAGTCTGACTGTAGAGAAGGTTGCGGCTGGTGCCTAGCAGCACCAAATCGCCCTAGGTGCGTGCATAGTCCACACTGCTCAAGATGCCTATGGGGGAAGCTCCATTGCCCTTTGAATACCGAGGTTGTTGGTGGATAGAAGTAAAAGTATTCGGTGCTATTCCCTTGATCGTCAATGAGGTCAAGACGCCAGCGAATGTCAGTCTGATAGAATGCTCCTATATGCCAGAACCATAATGCTGCGACCTCTGGTAAGGCAGTCCCTCTCATTTTTTGATACTGTGTCCTATGTAATGGTTCGCTGTACTCAATCCACATCTGCACCTTCGGCGGAAGAGTTGCGCGTGTTTTGCTATGCTGCTTGCGACGTGGCAGCCAATACGCTTGTATATCCGGGGTGCTTAGGCGGTAGTTATAGGCATGGTCTAGTGCAGTGAGAGTATAGCTGTCCCCAACTGATGCCAGTTGCCTTTGATAGAGTGCTTTTATCTTAAAATCTGCTAGCGTTTGCCCCCATATAGATTCACTTAGCCTCATGTGCTTGCCTCTTCTCGCTTCTGCTCAAGTTTCCACGGCTCGTTTAAGAGCAGTCGCAAGCGTTCCACATCAGCAGCAGCTATATATTTCTTGCGATTGCCTGGGAACTTTGCAGGTTCAATCTTGAGTAACTTTGTCTTGACGTAGACGGTGGAACGGTCCACACCTAATTCTGATGCGGTTTCCTCTATCGTGAAGTATTCCTTCTTTGTTGCAGCCATGTTGTTTTGCTCCTCTATATAACGGTTTATCGTTCTCATCAAAGATAACATAATTCAGACACTTTGTCAACATTCATAAACAGAAAAATAAAATAGTACCATAGTACCAATTTATAAAAATGCTTTATATTCGTCTTAAAATTGTTGACAAAGTGTCTGAATTATGTTATTCTATAAATGTCGAAGGGAAGTCCTAGACGAAATAAAAATCACCACAGAGGAGTCAATCAGATGAAAGAATTAATCAATGCAGCAACCGTCAACCGCGTAACCGACAAGGCAACTGGCAAGTTTCTCGGCTATGGAGTCAAGAGCGATAGCAGTGAGCAATACTACTGCGTGAATTGGAACGATGCACGCAACGAATACAGCTGCAATTGCAAGGCAATCAAGCCATGCAAGCACATTCGCGCCGTTGTGGAAGTCGTCAAGGCTCGCACAGAACTCAAGGCCGTGAACGGCGAGCTTCCTGGGGCATGTGGCAAGGTCGTCAGCAACCGTGAACAGGCAATCGCCGGGGTCGTCACTCGCAATCCACAAGCGTTCGTGAAACCTGAACAGGTCAAGAGCGCGACATACGAGCAAGGGGCGGCACGACTCGCACGAGCACAAGCCAAGACGACACCTGCCAAGTCAACTGTCGCACCATTGAACGGCAATCGCCCGTTCTCGCTGATGCGATAACACAAAAAAGCGGTCCAGACTGTTCTAGCAACCTGGACCGCCACGAACCTTTTACTGTTGTTTACACCACAAGGATTCACTGAGGAGTATACCACGATGGAAACCACAAAAGTATTGATGATCGCCACTGAGACGCCCTACGCACGTCTCGCCCTCGTTGTGGATGTCGAGTTCAAAGAACATACGGACGGTCATCCCTTCTGTTTTGACCCGCTCTGCTTCTGTAAGGAAACCATAGACCCATCTACCGGAGAGACAACCGACTACTACCTAGAACATATCCGCATCCCCTATCAGGCCGGATTGTTGTCGAGAGATGAGAAGGAACGCATCTACAACGGCTGGCACATCTAACGAGCGTGCGTGTCAGGGCTTGCATATAGCGGCCCTGGTATTGCTCATGAGAGAGGAAATACGCACGATGGGCAAGCTAAAAAATCCTGAGTATGCCACGATGACACCGGAGCAAAAAGCGGATTACTTGCGAGATGCACGACGACGCGGAGGCCGGACACGCTGTACACAAGAGTCGATGCAAGAGGCGCGATCACGCGGATTTTGGAGCACGATGGAAACACATCCATTCTTTGCGATGAAGTATCTTAAGCGTCGTATCAACGCACAAGCGCGTGTGAGACGCATACAATCCGTGTTGGCAACACGCCCCCTACGCAAACGACGACCTATGTAACCGACCTGGACGCCTTGCCACATGGTGAGGCGTCCCATTTGTATGCTATGTAGGACATGTGACATACTTGGCATATGTCCTATATTTATGCAGTAAAGGAGATGTGATGAAAACTATCGCTGTCTGCAATCAAAAGGGAGGTGTAGGCAAGACCGCTATTTCGATAAACCTAGCGGCTGCACTTGCCGAACGTGACACGGTATTGTTAGTGGACTTTGACCCGCAAGGCCACGCTACCGAAGGTGTTGGAGCGAAGGACTTGTACACGAAGGATAGCCCTTCACTCTACGATGGATTGCTGCATCCAAAGACAAAAGTTGATGACCTGGTACACGAAGTCCCCAACGAACGCTTTTATCTGATACCATCACACTTCCAAATGATGTTGGCGGAGCAGGCTCTGAATCCTGTTCGTGGGCGTGAATTTCGTCTCAAGTCGCTACTCGATGGGTTAGGCGATGCGTTTGATTGGGTAATACTTGATTGCCCTCCAAACTTAGGCATTTTGACAGACAATGCAATCTATGCAGCTCGTCGGCTCGTCATTCCTGTACAGGCAGAGCAAACAAGTATGCGTGCTCTTGATCTACTCTTTGATCAAATCGATTCGATAGAAGAGGGCCTCCAGGTGAAAACACAGATTTTGGCTGTAGTTCCCAACTTAGTACAAGACTCTGGACTCTCGAAGCGTATCCTTGCAGACTTACATTCTATAGCCCCGGACGTAACGCCTTTTGCTATCCGCAAGCGCGTTGTGCTGCAAGAGGCATATGAGCAAGGGCATAGTATTTTTACTTATGAAGGTGATCGCACAAAAGCACCTGCTATAGCTGAATTGCGTATGCTGTTCAATCAGCTTGCCGATATTGTTCGTGAGAGGAGCAAGTAACATCATGGCAGAAGAGAGAAGCAAGAGATTACAGGAAAGATTCAGCACACATAACAAGAAAGCTGAATCGAAGCAAAGCGCGAAGAATGTAGATCGTGGTCGTCATAGTCTCTATCTCGACAAAGCACTGGTAGGTTTGTTGGATAATGCGTACAAAGTTGCGGCACACAACCTCTATCCTGCTGAAATAGATAAAGCAACGTTTATGGAAGCGTGTCTCACCTATGCGCTAAGCCACTTAGAAGATATTCAAGCCTCACTTTCTGCTGAACAGCCTCCACAAAACGAGCAGTAACATATATCATATCTATCCTACATAGCGTACATATCATGCTTGTACGCTATGTATCATCAATGCTTTAATCAATATGATGTATGTCCTACATATCCTCAATATCATACTTATATACTTTATGACACATATGATACTTAGAACAAAAGTACAAAGTATCATATATCCTACATATCTTTACTGTCCTACATATCATATATGTAGCGTTTGTGACACATTGCCACGATTAACGAGAAGTGGCCTCTTTGATGCTGAGACACATCGTAGTAGGCCACTTCGTAGATTTGGCTCTCAACGCGAAAACGGGCTATTTCTACCTTTTCGTCGCTCGTTCTATCTGAACCTTAAACCACTGGTCTAATTGCCTCCATTGGTCCTCTGAAATGTCCTGATATCGTGGAACGCTAAAAGCTATGTAGAGGTCGCTATAGATAGTTGATGGATGCTTGCCTGTAGCTTTGCTTAATTGCTGCACATACGTTTTTGTTTGCTGTTGATGTGCAGGAGTTAATGTTTGCGGTCCCAGCCGCTCTAAAATCTCTGGTATGAGTCCGGTCATTGCTTCCACACCTTCAAGGCGACTCTCGATACCGCCGCGCCATTGTTCAACGTCCATTTGCCAATCGGTAAAGGCTACCATGCGTGCATGATATTCGCGCCATTCGGCAAGCGGAGCATCTTGTGCTGGGCGTGCAGGTTGCGTTATTGGCTCCGATGGCACAATATCGGTAGCACCTGGAAGCGTTTTTTGTGTTTGCGCCCAAGCATAGAGTACGTCTACAACTTCTCTTTGATAGCGGATAATGTCAGGCCGTATCTCTGCACGCACACGTTTGGGGTCAATACCTGCTAGCCAGAATGGAACAGCATGTAGTACAAGAGTTGGTGCAATTTGTGGGCCTCCCTCAGTTTCGATGCGTGTGTAAACGAGGTCGTCAGCAATTGCCTCAGTACGTCGGATTCGTAGAACTTGTGCGCTGGATACCAGTTGTAAGTTATCGCAAATGGAGCGCAATACGACGCCTGGACGACCATCAGGGAGACGTACTACAACAATAGGCTTGCCATAGAAAGTAAGCGTTTTCTGCTCAATAGGGATAAGCTCTTGCTCTTCGCTCAAAATATCACCTCTTTTTCAAAGGGGTAATCATCATGATTACCCCTTAGCCTCTACAATAAACGTAGTTACTTTGTGCTGTATGCCATAATATCATAAATGCTGTTATGTTTCTCGTATGAGCTTCGTTCATATATCATAGAGCAATCTTACATTACCTTGTGGTTTTCCTACGAAAACGCTTGTATTATCTTACGGAATAGTGTATAACTATCTTAGGCGCGTCAAAGGAGTATCGAATCATGACACTTGAGGAGTATCGAACACAATACGGCTGGTCTGTTTCTGAAATGGCACGTAGGGCGAACATGGATTATGCCACACTCAAGAAGGCCATTGATGGAGAAAGTGTTTCTGCAAGGACTGCAAGGGCATTAGCTCAATTTCTAAGCAAAGAAACTGGTACTACCGTACATATCAATGACATTCAAGGATTAAACGTCAACTTCTGAGACGCATGTTCTCTGTAGCAAGCAAAAACCGCGTTCCCACCTTAGTTTCGCAGACGCAAGTAAAGAACACGGCAATGCAGCACCCGTAGTTAGTTCAACATTAGGGCTTGTATACATTATACAGGCCATGTAACGAGTTCACAAGCGTAAGGAGCTTAGAATCATGGCAACAAGTAGCAACATTGTAAACCTCAATGGTAAGCAAATGGCAATGGCACCACGCGAAGAAGACCTCGCAGACTTAGAGGCCATGCGCCGCGACATGCAGAACCGCATTGATGAGGCACGCGACAATGGGCGTATCTTCATGATGCAAGAATATGTGCAGATACTTGCACACCTCACCTCGAAGATAAACCGCATCCAGGCACGCTTCAACCGTGAAACGCTCGCCAGTATGCGCAAGGATCACCGCAATCTCAAAGCAGAGGCACGCGCCGCTCTTGCTGATGCTGACGAAGCATAGACGCATACACACGGTCATAGAAGCGTCATACTGTTATGTCGCTTCTATGCCTCTCTTGCGACGGTGCTATGACGATGGAATGACGTTCTAGGCGCGTTCACAACCTCTCGTAAATTCGACTTTTTGAACGTTTCTCAGACTTCACACAAAGGAAAATAATTGTATGGCTAGTCTCCTCGATGGATTGACCAACGCCTTAAACAAGGTGATTGATCGCACATTGCAGAATGAAGACAACACGAACACTACGCAGCCGGACACGCAAGCAACACCGGCTGCAAGTAATCAGGATGATACGACAACCAACACTGATATTGTGCCTGCTACGAATACAACACCCGTTGCTCAAGGCGAGGCTGTACAAGGCACGTTCATAGATGCATCATTACCGCAACAAAGTATGAGCAACGCAGCTGCACAAACACGCGAATTTCAGAAGGTCGTGAATAGCTTTGATGAGGATAAGCAAGGCGTCCTGGCAAGTCTCACAGAGAAGTTATATACCTTGCTTGCGTATACCGTGCCACCAATAGCGGCGTATGGAGTAGGGGCCGCTATCGGTGATGCGTTCTCAGGACCGTTCACTCTCTCTAGTTCTTACTCAGTTTCGATGCATGTAATCAGCGTAGGGCTAGAATTGCTGTTACCGGCTCTTGGCTTTGCCGTCGTAACACAGTTCAAACGAGCATTGAAGGAACGTTCGCAGATGCCTATGTTCATCATTCTCGGAGTGCTTTTCTTAGTGCTCGGAGTTGGCAATAGCTTTGCTCAACTCTTCTTAATCAATCAGCATGTGAGTACAGGCGATAGTTTACCTGCACAAATTGGCGTCTACTTTCGCGCGTTCGGCCCTATGATAATTGATGTTATCAGTACCATGTACCTCTCAGTTGTGGGCGTGCGTAACCTAAAAAAGTACCTGGCTGATCAGCGCGTGAAGATTGAAGCGGTCAAGGATGTCAATGCCATAAATATTGAACTTGACCAGGCGCATCTAAAAGCGGCTATGGATAAACAGAACGCCATTATGGAGATGCATAGTAAGGCGCAACGTGCGACGACCTGGAACGAAATAGAGGCCATGCAAAGCAAAGCCATGATAGAACAGGCGAAGCGGAACATGGGGCAAGACGGCGAGGGCGGCTCCTACCGCAGGTCAAGATACTAAGGTAGTCCAACACAGTAGATTATAAGGAGTAGATTGTATGCGTGGCATGACAGAAAAACAGAAGAGGGAAGCGGCTGCATACCAGTTTGAGTTACAGGCGTCGAAACTTGATTTTACTGTCATGCAACGCTTAACCAATTATCGGTATGTTGTCCGCGACAATCGCTCCGAAAAAGTGCTCACCTGCATGGTGTTAGCAGAAACGTTTGACTACTACGAATATCGCTTGAACAGAGGAAAGAAGCGTGTAGACCTGCTCGTGGTACAGTTCCACAACGCCGTGGTTCCGGTGCGTGTTCTCTGTTTAAGCGATGATCGCGAGTACGACGAAGGAAAAGCCCCGGAGCTGCACAGAGACAACGCACAACGGCGCAATCGTCATGAGCTCGCCTTAGTCGTCTCTCAACTGCTGCTCGGCACGCAATCGGCACTAGAGGCACTGGACGCTATGCCTCTGAGGATGAGGCAGCGTTACCTACAGAAGCGAGACGAATACCTTAAACCGA
>JAABUQ010006152.1_pt1 | contig 18467 bp, 18 predicted proteins | sample 5560001 | NCBI WGS metagenome assembly JAABUQ01 (sample SAMN10711888, study PRJNA513371) | rock metagenome | isolation source: Antarctica rocks | place: Antarctica: Victoria Land, Finger Mt nord | collected 2015-12-18
TGCTGGACGAGGAGAGCGGCGAGGTCGAGATCGGCCTGTCCGACACGCGAATCCAGTTCAAGGCCGGCACGGTCACGCTGACCAGCAAGCTGATCGACGGCACCTTCCCGGAGTACGAGCGGGTGATTCCGAAGGACAACGACAAGGTCCTGCGCGTCGGCAAGAAGGACTTCTCGGATGCCGTCGCCCGCGTGGCCGCCATCAGCAGCGAGCGGTCGCGCCCGGTGAAGATGGCGCTCGACCGCGACGTGCTCACGCTGTCCGCCGCCAGCCCCGAGCAGGGCACCGCGAGCGAGGAGCTGGACGGCGACCGGGTGCAGTACTCCTCGGGGCCATTGGAGATCGGGTTCCAGGCGCGCTACCTCAACGACATCACCGACCAGATTTCCGATCATGTCGAGTTCCACTTCTCGGACGGCTCCGCGCCCACGATCGTGCGCGACGCAGGCGACGCCAGCGCGCTGTATGTTCTGATGCCGATGCGTGTCTAGGGCAGCGGTTGCTGCGGCTCACGCGCCTGGCGCTCATGCAGTTCCGCAACTATCCGGGCCTGACCTGGCGGCCGGGTGCCCGCATCGCGGTTGTCACGGGTCCGAACGGGTCTGGCAAGACCAACCTGCTGGAGGCTATCTCCCTGTTGCAGCCCGGCCGCGGCCTGCGCGGCGCACGAATGGCGGACCTGGCGCGTCAGGCGCCGGACGCGCCGGGCCGCTGGGGCGTGGCGGCGCGCGTGCTGCGGGGCGGGACGGCGGCGGACCTCGGCACCGGGACCCCGCCTGACGGCCCTTCCGACCGCCGGGTGTTCCGCCTGAACGGGGCCGCGCCGCGCAACCAGGCCGAGGTCGCCGCGGTGGTCGCCGCCGTTTGGCTGACCCCGCAGATGGACCGGTTGTTCCAGGAGGGCGCGTCGGGCCGCCGCCGCTTCCTCGACCGGCTCGTTTGGGCGCTGGAGCCTGGCCATGCGCGCGAGGTTTCCGCCTACGAGACCGCCATGGCCAGTCGCAACCGGCTGCTGACGGGTGGCGGCGCCGACCCCGCATGGCTGGCCGGAGTGGAGGACAGCATGGCCCGGCACGCCGTCGCCGTCACCGCCGCCCGCGCTGCCCTGGTGTCGCGGCTGAACGCCGTGCTGGCAGGGGGTGCCGCTGGGCGGTTCCCGGTGGCGCAGCTTGCCTTGTCGGATGCTATCGCGGACCGCCTGGCGGCGCAGCCGGCGCTGGCGGTGGAGGACGGCTTGCGGGCCGCGCTGGCCGGCGACCGCGGGCGGGACACGGCGGGGGGGTCGGCGGCGCAGGGGGCGCACCGGTCGGACATGCTGCTGTCCGACGCCGCGAGCGGCGTCTCGGCGGCGCTGGCCAGCACCGGCCAGCAGAAGGCGCTGTTGATCGGAGTGGTGCTCGGCCACGCCGCATTGATGGCCGACGCCCGTGGCGACGCGCCCTTGTTGCTGCTCGACGAGCCGGCCGTTCACCTGGACGCGGACCGCCGGGCGGCGCTGTGGGAGGCGCTGGCCGGCCTCAGCGCCCAGGTGCTGCTGACCGGCACCGATCCGGAGCCGTTCGCGGCGCTGCGGGGGCTGGCGGAGGGGTTGCGGACGGGCGGCGACACGCTGCGCCCGGACCCGGCTTTCCCCGTGGTTCCGCCGATGGTTTTCCCTGTTTTTCCAGCGGTTCCATAGCGTCCGGCCCTGTCTTTTCAGGTCCGAAGTAGCTATATTCTTTTCTCATCCAGCCATCCGTGGAGTCCCCTGTCGGCATGTCCGAAATCGCCGCGCCGCATCCCGAGCCTGAAGCCTACGACGCCGCGTCCATCTCCGTCCTGAAAGGGCTGGAGGCGGTGCGCAAACGTCCCGGCATGTATATCGGCGACACCGACGACGGCTCCGGCCTGCACCACATGGCGTTCGAGATCATCGACAACGCGGTGGACGAGGCGCAGGCCGGGTTCGCCACGCGCTGCGAGCTGACGTTGAACGGCGACGGCAGCGTGACGGTGCGCGACGACGGCCGCGGCATCCCGACCGACATCCACCTGGAGGAGGGCGTGAGCGCCGCCGAGGTCGTGCTGACCCGGCTGCACGCCGGCGGCAAGTTCAACCAGAACAGCTACAAGGTCTCGGGCGGCCTGCACGGCGTTGGCGCTGCGGTGGTGAACGCGCTGTCGCAGTGGATGGAGGTGCGCATCTGGCGCAATGGGCTGGAACACTTCATCCGGTTCGAGCATGGCGAGACGACGGAGCCGCTGCGGGTGGTCGGGCCGTCCGGCAAACCCAGCGGCACCGAGGTCTGCTTCAAGCCCAGCACCGGCACATTTACAAAAGTCGAGTTCGACTACGCCATCCTGGAGCGCCGGCTGCGGGAACTGGCGTTCCTCAACTCCGGCCTGGCCATCGTGCTGCGCGACGAGCGCCACGCGCCGGCGCAGGAAACGCAGTTCAAGTACGACGGCGGGCTGGAGGCGTTCGTCGCCTGGCTCGACCGCAGCAAGACCTCCGTGGTGTCGCAGCCGATCTCCGTCACGACCGACGAGAGCCAGATCGGCATCCGCGTCGAGTTCGCGCTGACCTGGAACGACAGCTTCCACGAGACGATGCTGTGCTTCACCAACAACATCCCGCAGCGCGACGGCGGCACGCACCTGGCCGGCTTCCGCCAGGCGTTGACCCGCGTGGTGACGAAGTACGCCGAGGGGATGGGCAAGAAGGACAAGCTCGACCTGGTGGGCGACGACATGCGCGAGGGCATGACGGCGGTGCTGTCGGTGAAGGTGCCGGACCCCAAGTTCAGCAGCCAGACCAAGGACAAGCTGGTCAGCTCCGAGGTGCAGCCGGTGGTGCAGGCGGCGGTGGCCGACACTGTTTCACATTGGTTCGAGACGCACCCGAAGGAGGCCAAGTCGATCATCCAGAAGGTGATGGACGCGGCCTCGGCGCGGGAGGCGGCGCGCAAGGCCCGCGAGCTGACCCGGCGCAAGGGCGTGCTGGATGTGAGCACGCTGCCGGGCAAGCTCGCGGACTGCCAGGAGCGCGACCCGAGCAAGTGCGAGATCTTCATCGTCGAGGGCGACAGCGCCGGCGGCTCGGCAAAACAGGGGCGCGACCGCAAGTTCCAGGCGATCCTGCCGTTGAAGGGCAAGATCCTGAACGTCGAGCGCGCACGGTTCGACCGCATGCTGGGCAGTGCCGAGATCGGCACCTTGATCACCGCATTGGGGACGGGCATCGGCCGTGGCGAGCCGGAGCAGGGCGGCTTCGACGTGCGCAAGCTGCGCTACCACCGCATTAACATCATGACGGACGCCGATGTCGACGGCAGCCATATCCGCACGTTGTTGCTGACCTTCTTCTTTCGCCAGATGCCGGAACTGATCGAGCGCGGCCATCTGTATATCGCGCAGCCGCCGCTGTACCGTGCCAAGCGCGGCAACGACGAACGCTACTTGAAAAACGACCCGGCGCTGGAGGACTTCCTGCTCGACAAGGCGCTGGCCGAGGCGCGGCTGGTTTATGCCGACGGCCGCATGTTCCAGGGCGACGAGATGGCGGCGGAGCTTGCCTGGCTGCGGGAGGCGGCGGGCAACCTGCGCCGGCTCGCGACATCGGTGCCGACCTGGCTGCTGGAGCAGGCCGCCATCGTGGGCGCGTTGACGTCCGACGCGGCCCGGACCATGGCGGTCAGCAACGACCTGGTGCAGCGGTTGAACGCGGTTTCGTTGCTGAACGAGCGCACCTGGAAGGTTTGGGCGGACGACCGCGGCCTGCACCTGGCGCGCACCGTCCGCGGCGTCGCCGAGCGCTACAGCGTCGACAGCGGCAGCCTGCGCAGCGTCGAGGCGCGGTGGCTAGCGGAGCGGACCGAGGCGCTGGCGGGCCGTTTCAGCGAACCCGCGACCTTGGCGCTGGACCGGGCGGAGGTCCGGGTTCCCGGTCCGGCCACCGCGTTCGACCGCATCCTGGCGCAGGGCCGCAAGGGCCTAGCGATCCAGCGCTTCAAAGGGTTGGGCGAGATGAACCCTGACCAGCTCTGGAAGACCACGCTGGACCCGCAGGTCCGCACCCTGTTGCAGGTGCGGGTGGGCGACGTGGAGGACGCGGCGCAGGTGTTCTCGACGTTGATGGGCGATGTCGTGGAGCCGCGGCGGGACTTTATCGTGGGGAACGCGCTGAAGGTGGCGAACCTGGACGTTTAGCGATCACGTTGGATATGATCTCAGCGTTTGCCTGGGAACCGCGGTCGCACTCGGACGCTCCGCTCATAGGTTGAGAGGAGCTACTTCATGAGCGGAACATCCAAGGACAAGCGCGAGCAGGCGTTGGATTTGACTGAACAGGCGCTTGAAGCGTTGGACAAGGGCGACGAACGCCAGGCCGACCAGTTGATAGAGAAGGCAAAGCAGCTCGACCCGTCCGCGCCGGCAGAAATCGTCCAAGACCTGGAAGAAGGCTAGGTCGGCCCGGGCGGCCTGCCTCAAAGGATGACGGGGGCACTCAGCGGGGTGCGGCGGTGAAGGCCGTCAGATCGGTTGCGTTTAACTACTAAGGCAATATTGTAGGCCAATAGCCGTCTGACCCAGCAGTATCCGCTGTATCCAAGGAGTCCGCCCATGAGCGTCGTGATCACGCGGCTGTTCAATACCTACGAGCATGCGTCCCAAGCGGTGGCTGACCTGGAGGCCAGCGGTGTCCCGCATAGCGCCATCTGCCTGATCGCGAATAACTCGGATGGTCGCTACAACGATAGCGTGGTGGCCCCTGTCCCCGTCGCCTCCGGAGCCGACGGCACCGACGCAGCGGCGGACGGCGCGGGCACGGGAGCGTCGGTCGGCACGGTCATTGGTGGCGGCGCAGGGTTGTTGGCTGGGCTTGGCATGTTGGCGATACCGGGCATCGGCCCCGTGGTGGCCGCCGGCTGGCTGGTGGCGACGGCGCTGGGTGCGGGCTTGGGCGCAGCATCCGGCGGCCTGCTGGGGTCGCTGGTCGGCGCCGGCATGAGCGAGACCGATGCGCACGTTTGTGCCGAAAGTGTCCGGCGTGGCGGCACGCTCGTAACGGTGCGCGCCGAGCAAGGCCAGGCGGCAGCGATCGAGCAATCCTTGGCCAAGCATGCGACGGTCGACGTGAGCACGCGGGCGGACGAGTACCGCCGTGGCGGCTGGAGCCGGTTCGATGAGAGCGCGCCGGCCTACACAGCGGGCGGCAGCCCAAGCATCGGTTCGGCGCCACCGGCCTAGATGCCCCGGCACGATGTGGAACGCGGCGCCAGGCGTGCCGTCTTTTGCATGTTCGGCGCCTATCGATCTAGGGTGCAGGCCCAGGCAACAGGCGTTGGATGACGATGAATGACCCGCGTTCAGACGAAATCCTGGACATCATCGCCAAGGAGACCGGGGTGGAGCGGGGCCGGCTGACCCCGAATGCCCTGCTCAGCGACCTGGAAATCCCATCGCTCGATCTCGTGCAGACGATCTTCGCGATCGAGGAGCGCTACAAAGTGGACATCCCCGTCGTTTCCGAACGCACGGGGGCGGAGTTCCAAACCGTGGGCGACTTGGTTCAGCACGTGCTCGCCACCCTCGAAGCGGCGCCTGTTCCACGGCATCCGGGCGCAGGCTAGCGTGCGTCGGCGAGTCGCAGTCACCGGCCTCGGGGCTGTTTGCGCGCTGGGCGGCGACGTCCCGACGATTTGGGCCGCGTTGAAGGCCGGAACGAGCGGCATCGGTCCAATACGCGGCATCCCGACCGGGCGCCTTTCGGCCAGCATCGCCGCCGAGATCGACGGATTCGACGCCGCCGCCCATTTCGACGGCCGCCGCCTCCCCATGCTGGACCGCGCCGCGCAGCTTGCTGTGGTCGCGGCGCGCGAGGCCGTGCTGGCCGCCGGCCTGCTGCCCGACGCGGCGCAGGCGCACCGGCGCGGCGTCATCCTGGCTGCGGCCATCGGGCAGTCGAGCCTCGATGCCGCCTACCTGGCGTTCTATGGCGAGGGCGCGGCCCGCGTGCATCCGCTGACGGTGCCGCGCGTGATGCCGAACGCCCCGGCGTCGCACCTGTCGATGGAGTTCGGCCTGTGCGGGCCGTCCTACGCCGTCGCCTCCGCCTGCGCATCGGCGAACCACGCGATCGGCCTGGCCGCCGACACGATCCGGGCCGGCCGGGCGGAGGTGATGCTGACCGGCGGGGCGGACGCCTCCATCGTCGTGGGCGTGTTCAAAAGCTGGGAGGCGTTGCGAGTGCTGAGCGCCGACGCCTGCCGCCCGTTCTCCCGCGACCGCAGCGGGCTGGTGCTCGGCGAGGGCGCGGCGGTCCTGATGCTGGAGGACTGGGACCACGCCCGGCGGCGCGATGCCCCCATCCTCGCGGAACTCGCCGGCAGCGGCATGAGCGCCGACGGCCTCGACCTCACGGCGCCCGACGCCGGAGGGGCGGCAGCCGCGATGCGCGCGGCGCTTGACGACGCTGTCCTTGACGCGGCGGAGGTCGGCTATGTCAACGCCCACGGCACCGGCACCCGGCTGAACGACCGCACCGAGAGCGCGGCGTTGCGCCAGGTGTTCGGACGCCCGCCGCCGGTGTCGTCCAGCAAGAGCATGATCGGGCACTGCCTATCCGCCGGCGGGGCATTGGAGGCGGTGGCGACCATCATGGCGCTGCGCGACGGCGTGCTGCCGCCGACCGCCGGGTTCCGGGAGGCGGACCCGGAGTGCGACGTGGACTGCGTGCCGAACGTGTCCCGCGCGGCGCCGATCCAGGCGGCGCTGTCCAACTCCTTCGCGTTCGGCGGGCTGAACGCCGTGCTGGCGTTCCGGCGGGCGGCATGACGACGGCGCACATCAACCGGATCGGCACCGCCGTCCCGCCGCACGACGTACACGAGGCGTTCGTCGTGTTCGCCCGCACCCTGCTGACCGACGAGCGGTCGCGCTTCGTGTTCGACCGCATGGCCGAGCGCGCCGGCATGGCGCACCGCTACTCCTTCCTGCGTCCCGGTGAACCCGGCGCGACCGACGTCGACGCCGGCGGCTTCTACCGCCGCGGCGCGTTCCCCAGCACCGGCGCACGCATGGCGCGATACGAGAGCGACGCCGTGACGCTGGCGGTCCAGGCCATCGCGCAGCTCGGGATCGAGGGCGCGGGGATCACGCATTTGGTGGTCGCAAGCTGCACCGGGTTCACGGCGCCGGGTCTAGACCAGTTGATCGCGGACCGCCTCGGCCTCGGCGGCTCGCTGGAGCGCACGCTGGTCGGCTTCATGGGCTGCTATGCCGCCGTGCCCGCCCTGCGCAGCGCCCACCATATCATCCGGTCCGAGCCGTCCGCGCGGGTGCTGGTGGTGAACCTTGAGCTGTGCAGCCTGCACATGCAGGAAACGCCGGACCTGGAGCGCGTGCTGTCGTTCCTGCTGTTCGGCGACGGGGCAACGGCCGCGCTGGTGACGGCGGACGCCCACGGCATCGCGCTGCACGATTTCCGCGCAACGACCATTCCGGACACCCAGGACCTGATCACCTGGCGCATCGGCGACCAGGGCTTCGACATGCACCTGTCGGGCAAGGTGCCGGCGCGGATCGCGACGGCGCTGCGGGCCGAGGCCGACCGCAACGACGCGGGCGGCATCCTGCATGGGCGGGATTTGGCCGACGTCGTGCATTGGGCCGTCCACGCCGGGGGGCGCACCGTGCTGGATGCCGTGGAGGCCGGGCTGCGGCTTTCGCCCGATGCGCTCCGGCACTGCCGGGCCGTGCTGCACGACGTGGGCAACATCTCCTCGGCGACGTTGATGTTCGTGCTGGCGCGCATCCTCGCGCAGGATGTCGCCGGACCCGGCATCGGCATGGCCTTCGGCCCCGGCCTGTGCGCCGAGACCTTCCGGTTCAGCCGGCTGTGAGCAGTTTCCGCAGCCGCAGCCCGCAGTTGGAGTGGATGGACACCGAGGCCATCAGCGCCGAGGACTTCGCGCGGTGCCTGGCGGACCTCGCGGCGGTGAACAGCGTGACCCTGGCACGGCCGCCGACGATCAACTTCATGCGCCGGGTGTCGCGGGGCATGGCGGCGGGCGAGCGGCTTTCGGTGCTCGACGTGGGCTTCGGCGAGGGCGACATGCTGCGCCGCATCCACCGCTGGGGCACGCGGCGCGGCCTGCGGATGGACCTGTCCGGCGTCGACCTGAACCCCTGGAGCACCGCTGCTGCCCAGGCCGCGACCCCGGCGACGATGGGCATACGCTACACGACCGGAGACCTGTTCGACCTGCCGCCGGGCGAGGCGCCCGATCAACTGCCCGATCAACTGACAGACGTCGTCGTCAGCTCGTTGTTCACCCATCACCTGACGGATGCGCAGGTTGTGGACTTCCTGGCGTGGATGGAGGCGCGGGCGCGGCGCGGCTGGTTCGTGAACGACCTGCACCGCCACCCCCTCGCGTTCCACGGGTTCCGGCTGCTGAGCGGGGCTGCGGGATGGCACCGGTTCGTGCAGCATGACGGACCCATCAGCGTGGCGCGCAGCTTCCGCCGGCGGGACTGGGACAGGTTGCTGCGCCAGGCTGGGTTGGCGGACAAGGCCGCCGTGCGCTGGCATGTGCCGTTCCGTTTGTGCATCAGCCGCATCCGGTGAGGGGAGCGCGATGCGGGCCTTGATTGCCGGCGGCGGGGTCGCCGGCGCGGCGGTCGCGTGCCTGCTCGGCCCGGACGCCCTGCTGGTCGAGCGCGAGCGCGTGGCCCACGACAAAATCTGTGGCGAGTTCATCAGCCATGAGGCGCAGTCCTACCTGGCCCGGCTGGGGATCGATCCGCTGGCGCTCGGCGCGGCACGGATCGACGCGGTCCGGCTGGTGCATGGCAGCCGGGTGGCGCAGGCGACGCTGCCGTTCCGCGGCCTGGGCCTGTCCCGCCGCGCGCTGGACGCCGCGATTCTTGCGGGCGCGGAGACGGCAGGCGCCGTGCTGTTGCGCGGGCACGCGGTGCGCAGCGTCTCGGCGGATGGGCTGGAGGTGGCGGGGCATGGGCGGCTCGCTGCGCCTGCGGTGTTCCTGGCCACCGGCAAGCACGACCTGCGCGGCGCGCGGCGCCAGCACAGCGAGGCGCCGGAGGATTTGGTCGGCCTGAAGATGTATTTTGTGCTCACTTCGGCCCAGCAGGCAGAACTAGCGGGCCATGTCGAGATGCTGCTGTTCCGCAGCGGCTATGCCGGCTTGCAGTTGGTCGAGGGCGGCGTCGCCAACCTCTGCCTGCTGATCGGCCGCGCGCAGTTCAAGGCGGCAGGCGGCACTTGGCCCGGCGTGCGCCACTTTCTTGAGCGCGCGTGCCCCCATTTGGCCCGGCGCCTCGCGGGTGCGGCCGAGGCGCTGGACCGGCCGTTGTCGATCTCCCGCGTGCCGTATGGTTATGTATATGCGCCGGACCCGATGGACTGGCCGGGGCTGTTCCGGCTTGGCGACCAAATGGGGGTTATCCCGTCGTTCTGTGGCGACGGCGTGTCGATCGCGTTGCACAGTGCGTTCGCGGCAGTGTCGGCGCATCAGAACGGTGGCGCTGCGGCCTACCACCACCGCATGCGGCGGGACCTTTTGGGGCAGATTGGCCGCGCCGGGTGGCTGCACCGCGCGGGCCGCGCGCAGCCTGGCCTGGCGGTCGCCGCCGCCCGCGCCTGGCCAGGCGCGCTCCGCTGGATCGCTAGGCTGACCCGAGTGCCGCCTTGGGCGTTGGCGGACACCTAGGCCGAAGCGCCGAAGCCCAGTCCGTCATAGAGCGCGGCCAATGGCAGCTCGATCCCGAGTTCCGGCATCGCGAGCACCGCGTCGGGGGCAGTCACCAGCGTGCCGATCCACTGGTCGCCGGAGCGCTCGTAGACGTTGGCGGAAATGCTCTCCTGCGACAGCATGACATAGCGCTGGATCGAGGGCGTGGCCCGGTACTCGGCATTTTTGGTCGTCTGATCGACAAGCGCCGTGCTTTTCGAGAGGACCTCGAATACAACGACAGGCTCGGTCAACCATGTGGCGTCGTTCGCAACGGGCGAACAGGCCACGAAGGCGTCGGGCTGCCGCACCCGGCCCGCGACAAGAATTTTTAGGCCCGGCCCGAATGCACGGCACTGCCTGCCACGAAGACGGCTACTAAGTTGAACGGCAAGGTTCAAGCTGATAGTGGCGTGCGCCACGGTGCCGCCATTCATCGCAACTGGCTGGAAGCCGTCGAACTCATACCGTTCCGGCTGCTCGGCCTCCCAAATTAGGAAATCCTCTAGCGTCATGGTCCGGCGAAGGGCGACGTTCATCGTTGTTCTCCTGGGACCAGCTTAGCCCATCAATCCGCGACGCGCAGCATGATCTTGCCGATGTGCGCGCTGCTCTCCATCAGCCGGTGCGCGTCGGCGGCGCGCTCCAGCGGAAACACCTCGTGCACCAACGGACCACAACGGCCGGCGGCCAGCACGGGCCAGACCTTCTCGCGCAACGCAGCCGCGATCTCGCCCTTCTGCGCGGCGGTGCGCGGGCGCATGGTGCTGCCGGTCACGGTCAGGCGCCGCAGCATGACCGGCAAAAGGTCCATCTCCTCGACCTTCGACCCGCCCAGGAACGCGATCAGCACCAGCCGCCCGTCCATGGCGAGGCAGCGCAGGTTGCGGGCCGCATACGGGCCGCCGACCATGTCCAGCACCACGTCCACCCCGGCGCCGGCGGTGAACTCCTTGATCGACACCGCGAAGTCGGCCGCCTTGTAGTTGATGGCGGCGTCCGCGCCCAGCCGGACGCAGGCGTCGCACTTCTCGGCGCTGCCGGCCGTCGCGTACACGCGGCTGCCGAACTCGTGCGCGAGCTGGATCGCCGTGACCCCGATGCCGCTGCTTCCGCCGTGTATGAGCGCGCTCTCGCCGGGGGCGAGCCGGCCGTGGCCGAACAGGTTGGCCCAAACGGTGAAGTAGTTCTCCGGCACCGCCCCGGCGCGCACCGCGTCGTAGCCCTGCGGCCAGGGCAGGCATTGGGTGCCAGGCGCCGTGCAGTACTCGGCATAGCCGCCGCCGTTGACCAGCGCGCAAACCTTGTCGCCGACCTTCCATCCGGCGTCGCCGCCAACCGCCGCCACCTCGCCCGCGACCTCCAGCCCCAGCACCGGGCTGGCGCCGGGCGGCGGCGGATAGGCGCCCAGCCGCTGCTGCACGTCCGGCCGGTTCACCCCGGCCGCCTGGACGCGGACCAACACCTCGCCGGGCGCCGGGGCCGGCGCCGGGCCGGTTGCGAGCTGCATCGTCTCGGGGCCGCCGGACGTATGGGCGATATAGCGCATTTCGGTCGGCACTGGCATGTCGGACATCCCCTGATTTCGCCGGAACGTCCGCGCCCAAACGGGCGTTGTCAATGCGCCCGCGCCGCGCTTGGCGGGCGCCGAACGCTAGAAGTGGAACGCCAGCGGCACGAAGAAGCCGATTGCGCCCATCCCCACGCCGCCCACTCCCAACGCTATCGACACGAACGCGAGCAGCGGGACAGCCGTCACGATCGAGGCGGAGGCGATGACGATCGCGATCTCGAACAGCGCCGCCGAATACTCGTAGAAGTGGTACTTCGCCATCGAGAGGTCGCGTTCCTCCTCCAAGTGTCGCGCCCGCTCCGTCAACTCCTTGCGGCCCTCGCCGGTGCCGGGCTCACTTTCCCACCGGGTGGCGGTGTCCCGCCACGCCTTCTGCTGCGCCTCGATCGCGGCGCGGACGGCCGGGTCGGCCGTGGTCGCCTTTTGCACCTCGGCCTGCTCGGCTGCGGTCCGCACCGCGGTCTGGCGTATGGTGCGGGCCTGGAAGAACGCCCAAAGGTTCGACGCCTCGACGTTGCGGGTGAGGACCTCGGTCTGCGAGCTCTTGGCGCCCGTCCCGACCAAAGCCAGGAACAGCGCCAGGACGGCGATCAGCAGGGCGATCCGTTTGTCGCCGCCGTGCTCGATGTGTGCGTGCTCGCTCATTGTGGTTCCGTCCTCAGTGAGGCGCCGTCCTTCGCACGGATCGAGCCGCCAGCAAACTCATGGCCCACCTTGGCAAACAGTGCCGGCAAACAGTGGACGTACCCGCATCCCCGGCTTAGCATTTCCAGTATGCCAATCGACGCCGAGGCCCTGCTCCGCTACCCCATCCCCGACGTGCGCCAGCGCCTGGCCGCGCAGGACGCCATGCTGTACGCGCTTTCAATCGGGTTCGGGCAGGACCCGCTCGACACGCGCCAGCTCGACTTCGTCGACCACCACCGCGCCCTGCGTGCGCTGCCCTTCATGGCCGTCGTGCTCGGCCATCCCGGCTTCTGGCTGGCCGACCCCCGCACCGGGGTGGACGCGGTGCGCCTGGTGCATGGCGAGCAGGGCATCGTGATCCACCGGCCGTTCCCGATTGGCGGCGAGGTCATCGGCCGCACGCGCGTAACCGGCCTCGTGGACAAAGGCCCCGGCCGCGGCGCGCTGCTCTACGCCGAGAAGCTCGTGCTCGACGCGGCCGATGAAACGCTGCTGGCGACCACCACCGCCACGGTCTTCCTGCGCGGCGACGGCGGCTTCGGCGGCGCGTCCGGCCCCGTGCGCCCGGCGCATTCCGTGCCCGGCACGCCCCCGGACCACGTCGTCGACCTGCCGACCCGGCCGGAGCAGGCCCTGCTCTACCGGCTGAACGGCGACGACAACCCCCTGCACGCCGACCCTGCATTCGCTGCAGCCGCCGGCTTCCCACGCCCAATCCTGCATGGGCTGTGTACCCTGGGCGTCGTCGGCCACGCCCTGCTGCGCACGCTCGGCGGCTACGACCCGGCCCGGTTCCATGCGCTCGACCTGCGCTTCTCGGCGCCGGTCTTCCCCGGCGAGACCATACGCACCGAAATTTGGGACGACGGCGCATTCCAGGCCCGCGCGGTCGAGCGCGACATCCTGGTCGTGAGCAACGGGCGCGCGGTGTTCAAGCCAGGAACGGGAAAGGCATGATGCTCGAAGGCAAGGTTGCGGTCGTCACCGGCGCCGGCGGCGGCATTGGTCGTGAGATCGCCGTGGCGATGGCCCTGGCCGGCGCGTCCGTCGTGGTGAACGACATCGGCGCGTCGCTCGCGGGCGACGGCCAGTCGTCCTCCCCGGCCGAGCAAACCCAGCAGATCATTGCCCAACGCGGCGGCCGTTCCGTCATCAGCACAGACAGCGTTTCGACCTGGGCGTCGGCGCAGCGTATCGTGCAGGCGGCGATGGACGGATTTGGCCGGGTCGACATCGTGGTGAACAACGCCGGCATCCTGCGCGACGTCATCTTCCACAATATGGAGCCGGAAGACTGGCTGCAGGTCATCGACGTCCACCTGAACGGCAGCTTCTTTGTCAGCCGCGCCGCCGCCGGGCACTTCCGTGCGCAGGGCAGCGGCGCTTATGTCCACATGACCAGCACGTCCGGCCTCGTGGGGAATTTCGGCCAGGCCAACTACTCCGCCGCAAAACTGGGCATCACGGCGTTATCAAAATCTATCGCGCTCGACATGCAGCGCTTCGGGGTGCGCTCCAACTGCATCGCCCCGTTTGCCTGGAGCCGTATGACCAGCTCCATCCCAGCCGAAACGCCGGAGCAGCAGGCCCGCGTTGCCAAATTGCAGCAGATGACGCCGGACAAGAACGCGCCGCTCGCGGTGTTCCTGACGTCCGACGCGGCCAGCGCGTTCACCGGCCAGATTTTCGCCACCCGCTACAACGAGATTTTCCTCATGAGCCAGAGCCGCCCGCTCCGCTCCGTTCACCGCAGCGAGGGCTGGACCCCGGCCCTCATCGCCGAGCACGCCGCCCCTGCCCTGCGCGCTAGCCTGCTGCCGCTCGACCGCAGCCAGGACGTGTTCGGCTGGGACCCTGTTTAGGACCTCATATAGCCTGGGCAATTCAGGAGACTAAGATGGACGTTCCATTGATCGCGCGCGATGATCACGCCGAAATCCGCGAGGAAGTGGGAAAGCTCTGCGCCCGCTTCCCCGGCGAGTATTGGCGCAAGCTCGACGAGGTGCGCGGCTACCCAACCGAGTTCGTGACCGCGCTGACCGAGGCCGGCTACCTCTCGGTGCTGATCCCCGAGGAGTACGGCGGCTCCGGCCTTGGCATCTCGGCCGCGGCGGCGATCCTGGAAACCGTGCATGCGTCGGGCAGCAACGGCGGCGCATGCCACGCGCAGATATACACCATGGGCACCATCCTGCGGCACGGCTCGGACGAGCAGAAGCAGCGCTACCTGCCCAAGATCGCCAGTGGCGAACTACGCCTGCAGGCGTTCGGTGTGACGGAGCCGACCAGCGGCACGGATACGACATCGTTGCGCACGACGGCCCAGCGTGACAACGACGGCTACGTGGTCAACGGCCAGAAGATCTGGACCAGCCGGGCCGAGCACTCCGACCTGATGCTGCTGCTCGCCCGCACCACGCCGCGCGACCAGGTGGCGAAGAAGACCGAGGGCCTCAGCACCTTCATCGTCGACATGAAGGCGGCGCAGGGCATGACGATCCGGCCGATCCGCACCATGATGAACCACAACTCGTGCGAGGTGTTCTTCGACGGGATGCACATCCCGGCCGACGCCCTGCTGGGCGAGGAGGGCCGCGGGTTCCGCTACATCCTCGACGGCATGAACGCCGAGCGGCTGCTGATCGCCGCCGAGTGCATCGGCGACGCGAAGTGGTTCACCGGCAAGTCGGTTGCCTATGCCAACGACCGCAAGGTGTTCGGCCGCCCCATTGGCCAGAACCAGGGCATTTCCTTCCCCATCGCCAAGGCCTACGCCCAGATGCGAGCGGCCGAGCTGTTGGTGCGGGACGGGCTGGAGCGGTTCGAGGCCGGGCTGCCCTGCGGCGAGCAGGCCAACATGGCGAAGATGCTCGCCGCCGAGGCCGCCTGGGCTGCCGCCGAAGCCTGCGTCCAGACCCACGGCGGCTTCGGCTTCGCCGAGGAGTACGACGTGGAGCGCAAGTTCCGCGAGACCCGGCTGTACCAAGTGGCGCCGATCAGCACGAACCTTATTCTCTCATATGTCGCCGAACACGTGCTCGGGATGCCCCGGAGCTATTGATGGGCCGCTGTTGATGGGCGCGCTCGACGGCCTGCTGGTGCTCAGCCTGGAGCAGGCCGTCGCGGCGCCGTATTGCAGCTCCCGCCTCGCGGACGCCGGGGCGCGGGTCATCAAGATCGAGCGGCCGGAGGGCGATTTCGCCCGTGGCTACGACGCGGCGGTGCATGGGCTGTCCAGCTACTTCGTCTGGCTGAACCGCGGCAAGGAAAGCTTGGTGGCCGACCTCAAGGCCCCCGCCGACGCGGCGCTGCTGCACCGCATCCTGGCGCGGACGGACGTGTTCATCCAAAACCTGGCGCCCGGCGCCGCCGGCCGCGCCGGGTTCGGCAGCGCCGGGCTGCGCGCCCGCTACCCGCGCCTGGTCACCATGGACATCAGCGGCTACGGCTCGGGCCACGACTACACCGAGATGAAAGCCTACGACCTGCTGGTTCAAGCCGAGAGCGGGGTCGCCTCCGTCACCGGGCACCCCGCCGGGCCGGGCCGCATCGGCGTGAGCGCCTGCGACATCGCCTGCGGCATGGCGGCGCACGCGGCGGTATTGGAGGCGTTGATCGCCCGTGGCGTCACGGGCCAGGGCCGCAGCCTGGCGTGCAGCCTGTTCGACGGCATGGCGGACTGGATGACGGTGCCGCTGCTCTACACCGAGGGCACCGGCCGCGTTCCCGCCCGCATGGGCCTGGCGCACCCTTCGATCTGCCCCTACGGCGCCTTTGCCACAGCGGACGGCGCGCTGGTGCTGATCTCCATCCAGAACGAGCGGGAGTGGGCCAGCTTCTGCGCCGTGTTCCTGGGGGAGCCTGGCCTTGCCGCCGCGGAGGGGTTTGACAGCAACAACGCCCGCGTCGCCAACCGCCCCGCCGTCGACGGCCACATCGCCGCCGCGTTCGGGCGCCTGTCCCGCGACGCCGCCGCTGCCGGGCTGCGCGCGGCCAAGGTTGCCTATGGCTTCGTGAACGATGTCCCGGCGCTGGCCCGGCACCCCGCACTGCGCCGCACGACCGTGGAGGTGCCGGGCGGCACGGTCGAGCTGGTGGCGCCGCCGGTCATCCTGGACGGCCAAGCCCCCATGCTCGGGCCGGTGCCCGGCATCGGCGAGCACTCGGCAAAAATCCGCAATGAATTCAGCATGAAGGCGGCATGATGGACGACTTCGACCTGGTGATCCGCGGCGGCACCGTCGTCACCGCGGCCGAGCAGTTCCGCGCCGATGTCGGCATCCGCGGCGGGCGCATTGAGGCCGTCGGCGCGAACCTCGCCGGCGCCCGCGTGCTGGAGGCCGGCGGCCTGCTGGTCATGCCCGGCGGCGTCGACACCCATTGCCATATCGAGCAGTTGCAAACGGACGGCGGCGCCGACGAGGAGACATGGGAAACCGGCAGCCGCAGCGCGCTGGCCGGCGGCACCACCAGCGTTGTCAGCTTCTCGACCCAGTTCAAGGGCCGCGCGATTGGGCCGTCATTGGCCGAGTACCACCGCCGCGCCGGGCAGGCGATGGTGGACTACGCCTTCCACCAGATCGTCACCGACCCGACCGACGCCGTGCTGGCCGAGCTGCCCGCGATCATCGAGGGCGGCGTGCGCAGCCTGAAGGTGTTCCTGACCTACGACCCGCTGCGGCTCGACGACCGGCAGTACCTCCGCGTGCTGGCCGCCGCCCGGCGCAACGGCGCGCTGGTGACGGTGCATTGCGAAAACTACGACGCCATCGGCTGGATGACCGACGCCCTGCTCGCCGCCGGCCTGGTTGCGCCGAAGTACCACGCCTGGTCCCGCCCGCCCGTCCTGGAGCGCGAGGCCACGCACCGCGCCATCGCATTGGCCGAGTTGGTGGACCAGCCCATCCAAGTCTTCCATGTGTCCTGCCCCGAGGCGGCCGACGAAATCGCCCGCGCCCGGGCACGCGGGCTGCATGTCTGGGGCGAGACCTGCCCGCAGTATTTCGTGCTGTCCGCCGCCGACATGGACCGCCTGGGCTTCGAGGGCGCCAAGTTCATGTGCAGCCCGGCCCCGCGCGACGCGGCGGCGACGGCCGGGCTGTGGGAGGCGGTCCGGCTGGGCACGCTCGATGTCGTCAGCAGCGACCATAGCGGTTGGAGCTACGGCGGCACGCGCGGCAAGCAGGCGAACGGCGCCGATGCGAACTTCCGCGACGTGCCGAACGGCGTGCCGGGCCTGGCCAGCCGCCTGCCGATCCTGTTCAGCGAGGGCGTCGCCGCCGGGCGCATCACGGCGAGCGACTTCGTGCGCCTGACCGCGACGCAGCCCGCCCGGCTCTTTGGGCTGCACCCCAAGAAGGGCAGCGTCATGCCGGGTGCGGACGCCGACCTGGTGCTCTGGGACCCGGCGCGGCGCACCACCCTCACCAACGCCCTCATGCAGCACGCGATCGACTACACCCCCTATGAGGGCCTGGCCGTCACGGGCTGGCCCGTGGCGACGGTCCGCCGCGGCGAGGTCGTAATGCAGGACGGCCGCATTCAGGCCGAACCCGGCAGCGGGCGCTACCTCCCGGTCGGCCCCTATCCGATGATCGCGCCGCGCGGCGTGCTGGCCAACGGGTTTGATCCTTCGGCCGCTTGTTCCTGAGGCGGGCGCGGCCAATATGACAGCGATGGCCGGAGCACGGAGGCCCGCATGAGTGCGGTGATCGAGTTCAAGCACCGCAAGGACGACACGCTATGGGCCGTGATGGCCTCGGTCGGCCGCGCAACCAGGGTGGCCGAGATTTTCCCGAGCCGTGAGCGCGCCCTGGCGGACCGTGCCTGGCGCGAGCAGCAAATCCGTGCCTATGCGAGTTTGTTGCAATCCTGTCGCCAGCCTGCTCCCTGTTATAGCGTGGCGCCTATCCGCCCGGCCGATTTGCCGCGCGCTTGGAAGCCGCTTCCCGCCCTCGGCTTCCTGCGCGGCCAGTTCATCTAAGGATTAAGCCGTCCGAACTGGACGTGACCAGCGGCAACCGCCGCTGATTTGGACATCGTGTCGGCTCCGGATCTGTGTTGCGATACTGCATCGTATTTCGGGTCAGGAGACATCCCTGGGTGAGTTCGGCGATAAACAGGTCACGGCAGCGATAGTCCCGCTGCCGACGGTGTCCATAGAAGGGGTGGAAGACCTTCTTGACCGCGCTCGCGCCTGCAACGTCGCAAACCCTGCAAATGCATGCGGGGCCGAGCTTGATTTGCAGCCGTTTGAGTTCTCTGGCGACGATGCTACCCGGTTTGACCAGATAGTTAAGGCCGTTGGCGACATCCGCCAAACCGCCAAGCTCGGCTTCACCTGCACAATCCTGCCCGTGGCCGAGATGGAGGTTTTTGTTTCGCTCTTATTGTAAATTCTGTAGCGACCTGGAATGCTTCGGCGACGCGGTGAGGGAGACCGGCAATGGATTCGGTGGCATTCGCGGCCTGGC
>JAABUQ010006154.1_pt1 | contig 18464 bp, 19 predicted proteins | sample 5560001 | NCBI WGS metagenome assembly JAABUQ01 (sample SAMN10711888, study PRJNA513371) | rock metagenome | isolation source: Antarctica rocks | place: Antarctica: Victoria Land, Finger Mt nord | collected 2015-12-18
CCTTCAATTTGTTAGGGTACAATATCACCTCTGTGACATCTCACAGCGGTTTTTTGTCCTTCACCCAAGGTGCTTATTAATACACTTTTATTCTCGCTTATCTTTCCCGCCTTACGTTAGTAGCCTTCGCCTCCGACTGTGAGAGTGTCAGACCCTTTATAAGGAAGCAGTGAAAGACCGTCATCACTGGCAACCACAGGATGGGGAATGACAAAAGACTCGTTGAAGAATGCTTTCAGCACGGTGGCCATAGCACCCGAGTAGGTTGCATGACCTGCAGGGTAGGAAGGATGGGTAGGACACCCTTCGGGAAAAGCCTGTGGCAGTAAGTAACTGCCATACTTTTTAGAAACTTCCTTGAGTACCTGCGAATTCAGGATTTCTAAGTTAATTGGATAACTTGCGCGACCATTCAACTGATTATCAATCCATCCACCAAACTCTTCTGGTCGGAGACGACGATGCACCAACCATTTCTGATACCAAGCAGCCTTCAATGCTTCAACGGCAACCCTGGCAACTAAATCTAAAACATCTGGAGCCCCAAACGTAGTAAACCCTTTTTGTCTCGTTGCCTTTAGATAGGGATTGGCTGGATCGAGGGCTTGTGACCCATAGGTAAGCAAAATCAGGCAGGCATTCACAAATGTGATGTAGGGATAGTCTCTATGGACAAACTCCGTTATATCGCGACTGGAATGAATATAGCGAGCCTGAGGATCTAACTGAGTTGATTTAGATGGGGGCTTCCCGTTTTGGATATCCAGCCATTCCTGATAGTTTGTCAGGAAGTCCTGACCAGATGGGGCAAAACGCATTCGTTGCTCTATCGTTGGAACGGGTACTGTGCCATCGCTAATCCCGTAAGGAACCGCCACCCACAGAAACTGAGAAATGTAAGGACCTGCAAGGTCACCAGATGTATCACCTCGGAACAGTGTCTTTGGAGTGACTTGACCAGCGATTTTTGGTCCTCGGAAATCTGAAAACTTAGAGAGGTCGGCAGATGCAGCTTGAGTGAGTGGATGGGTGTCATACTGCGAGAAAGGAACATCTCGCGTAAGGGCTTGCCAGTAAACTTCTGCTATCTCACTAGCTTCTTGAGCGCTGCTGAAAGCAGGCGCTGGAGGGATGGTGAAGCCGTGGGAGTCTGTCCCTTCCAGTTCAAAAGCATAAGCGCCTTGTGGGTCAGTGAGCTTAGCTGTACCACCTAGCGGAATCGACTCAAAATCCGCAAACTTTCCAGTTTGTAAAGCTCTAAGCAAGTCAAGATAGGCATCAGGCTTAACCTCCCCCACAGCATCATGTGGTAAGGTTTTAGTGAAATTGCCAATATAGTTTCTGCTTTTGTACAACTCTTCATCCTGATTATAAGGGTGGCTGAAGGAGAAACCTTTAGCTTGCGATAGTGCTGCTTTGAGACGAACTAGAAATGCTTGATTGAGACGCTGAGTATCAGCTAGCAGATGAGGAATTTGGTCTACTAGTGATTCAATCCTTATATCATCAAAGGGGTTCGTAGTCATCGTGTTTGTTACCTGTCTAAAAGCTGACAACTGAAATTCAGACTGGTGTCAGATGAGCTGACAGAGGTACTTAGTAAAATAAAAAGGGCTACGTAAAGCGTGAAATTTTGTCCTCTGTAGCAATCGCTATTTACTTATCAGCAGGAGCTTTAAGGAATACGCAAAGCGTTACAAAACTTGAAGGTATTGAATCGTATTCTTTTTATTGACTCAACAAGCACATTACTAGGGGTTGAGCCGAGATCCGATACCGTTGGCGAAACATTGCTTAATACTCGAAACCTTGTAAAACTCAACATTTCTGGCTTATTTAACATTGGAAAAATTTTGGTCGTTAGTGAGCAATTGAAACAAACTGTCCCATTTATGATGCTTGGCCGATCGCTACCCACAAGCCTGTAAGGCCCAAAGGTAGCGAAGCTGTCACCAGCCGCCATGTAAAGCTGGAAAACCTCTCTGGGAAAGGATTTCAGAAAAATTTGTTAAATTTGTAGTGAGGAGAACCCCTTTAATCCTTGAAATCATTGCTGCATAAGGTTTGTAGGGAATTCGGGACTCCAAAATAGCGGTATTCTCAATTTTTTCGTGGAACCTTTACTGGGCAAAGCTTTCAAGCAATGCGTGGCGGCTGGTGACAGCTTCGCTACCTTTGGGCCTGTAATGCCGAAAATTCGTTGTTTAGGATTTGGACTGTCCCATTTACGGCTTTTATATTGAGTCGGATTTTGGCTGTCTTCAATGTATTCAGCGTAGGTAAAATCAGGGATTTTCATTCGTTGTAGATACCTTATATTGAGTCTGTCTTTAACGTAGGGGAAGTATTTATGGGAGCGTAATAGATTATTATGATTTGTAGTATGCGACGGAGGGCTTAAAGTTTAATGAGAATGAGCGACGGAATATGAGGGATTTAGACGGCTCAATTCTCATTAAACTAGTCATTCGTGAACAGCGTGCTTCAATGTAGTATAAATCATAATAATCTATTACGCTCCCTCATTTTGACTGTCCTGACCGTCTCAAGTTAAGACTTGAAATAGTTTTCTGCACCACTAAGGAATCAAGGGATTAAGGTAAGCGTGTAATTTGTTGCGGTCGTATAAAAGCTGCCAAAACCAGCCTCATAATATTCACCAGAACAGCTAAGTAGTTGCTCAACACCAAAGCTAGCAATACTACGTGTATAGTCGAATGCTGCATTTCTAATACAAAACTGCTCATTTCCTGACCAATAAGTATCCGTCCAGTAGTTGTTGGCATCTACAGCTCTGGCAAAATATTTATGGCTCACTGTATACAAATAATCACCTCGCACAACCTGGTTGGCTGGCTCATTAGTTACAGTGGCACATCCCCCCGGATTTAGTCCCCACCAACCCTGGACTCGATAGTCTGTAGATGCGTCACTTACGGTTTGACCTGTACCGGGGGGAAGATTAGCTTGCCCTGCATAAGTTTCACCCCGAGCATAGGCGACGTAAACTTTTGAGTTGGTTTGGTTGCAAAACTGTGTCGAAGCATTAGCTGATTGCTGTTGTAGCGTTCCGCTAGCAATCGCTAAGGCAGGGGTTGCTAAAATTGCTAACATTGTTTGTGCAAGAACTCTAGGCATTGATTTGTTCCTAATTTAGTAGTACTAAAGTGGCATACTCAAAACTTCTGTTTTAGGCGATATAGTCGTCACAGTTACTCTTATTAGACTTCTTGCATAAATGCTAAAACCGGATCTAGAAGTATTGAGGCTGCGTATCCTAAACCGACTTGTGCAAGAAGTCTATTGATTGATCAAGCTTGAGAGCCGGGATTACGCAGTCAATTACAAAACTTTACGTCAATCTGTAATTAGGGAGTTTTTTGCAGGTGCGTGAGCTAGAGTGCGTTGGAAGCGTAATAGATTATTATGATTTATACTACATTGAAACACGCTTTTCAAAAGTCGCCAGTTTATTGAGAATTGAGCCGCTCAAATCCCTAGTTTTTCGTCACTCATTCTCATTAAACTTGAAGCTCTCAATCGCGTACTACAAATCATAATAATCTATTACGCTTCCTGATGACCTTGCGCCAACAGGTTAAGGAATTGCGGCAAGAGAAGGATAGGCTGAACCAACAGCTAGAAGTGGCTTACGGTTTAGCATCCAAAACTACCTCAGAGAGCTTGACATCCGAACATCGCCAACAAATGGCGAAGGTAGAGCAGCTCCAAGCAATGTTGGATCGAGCACTCAAGGATAATCAAGTGCTCACTCAGAAAAATCAGCAGTTACAAGCCCAGTTGCGGGGACTGGACTCGCTTGAAGCAGAGATTAGCGAACTTACCAAACAAAACCAACACCTGTTTAACAAGGTCATTCAACTGACTGCAACCGAACGAGATCAGGATAAGCGCCGGTTTTCTAAAGCAAGACGCCCAACGAGTCAACCAGAAATTCCAGACGTGGAATTTTAACTAAGAGCCTGTCATTTACCGTACCCTGCGAAACAACGTGGAGCAGGGGGAAAGGTAAATGACAGGCATCTCGACCTTTAGGGAGGGCTACAAGCATCTACGTTGAAGACGTGTATCCAACGTAAAAGCATCGCTACACAAGGGTTTTGGTGATTCGACTCAATATAAAAGCCAAAATTGGGACAGTCAATGCTAAAAATCGGCCTGGATCAAAAGCAGGTAATACCAATCGATTATGAAGCACGTGTATTTTTGGCTCTGCCGAAAGCTTTATAGGGCACAGCTTTCGGGCCTTGGATAATGCTCATACTCATTTGTGATTGGTATTAGCTTGACAGCTTGAAGAATTTTGTACAAACAAGAGCAGGAATTATTGTAAAATTCTGTAAAGGTTTGCGTAATTCCCGCAGCTGAACTTGAAGAGTCTGTGGAGGTTGACAAGATAGATGGCTGTTGGTAGTAATACCAAAATTTCCAATAGCGCTCAAACCGCCAACTTTTTGTCCATTAAACTAGCAAATTAAGGAGAAACTAGCAGGTATGAATACCAACAAAATTGAACGGTTAAAAGAAGAAGTCCAGTTACAATTGCCTAAAGTCATGGATGGACTAAGCAAGGTCGCTCGAGAATATAACGTGTCAGAAGAGGCAAATCAAAGTGATAGTGTATCAGAAACGATTGAAATTGAGATTAAGGTAAATATAGCTAGACGTCTAGCTAATAAGAATTCACTGAAGTTAGACACTCCAAACTTACCAAAAGAGCAATTATTCGAAGTACCCATTGCATCTGCAGAGAAAATTGAGTTAGGAGGTATATGGTATCACCCTTGTTACCCAGGTGCTGGGTTTGACTGCGTACGATAGTTTGGACTTTGAAAACATGGCTAACTATCTCTGAATTAGGGAATAATGTAAAAGAAGGCAGAGGGAAAGTGCAAGTAGGGCTTTAAACCCTTGGCTCCCCCTAGTCGCCCAGAAGAATTGTGCATTGACATGACAGAAGAATAAATCCTTTTGCCCTCTGCCTCCTGCCTTTCTTGGTAGATTTATCTAAACCTAGGACAGTAGTTCAAGGACTTTTTTCTAAGTGAACAGATCTCTTAGATGACTCAACACGAGAGCAATCAATATTGGAAATTAGGGCTAGCTAGTTCTTTAGTAATTAGTGGGATGTTAGCCTGCTTTAGCGATTGCACCTTAGCTCAACTCCTACCTGATGGCACCTTGGGAGCGGAAAGTTCAAGAGTTACGTCCACCAGTCCTGGAGTTTTCCAGATTGATGGGGGAGCAACTAGGGGGAAAAATCTGTTTCACAGTTTCTCCCAGTTTTCTGTACCCACTAATGGCATAGCCTACTTCAATAACTTAAATATTCAGAACATCATCAGCCGGGTAACAGGTGGGTCTGTTTCGAGGATTGATGGATTGCTCCAAGCTAACGGCATAGCCAACCTGTTTCTGATTAATCCCAACGGAATTATTTTTGGCCCCAATGCCACTCTGAGAATTGGAGGTTCATTTCTGGCGACTACGGCCAGTAGCCTCAACTTTGCCGATGGTACTCAGTTCAGTGCAACAGTTCCCCAAAACAAACCGCTGCTGACTATTAGTGTGCCCATTGGCTTGCAATTTGGAGAAAATCCGGGGAACATCATCAATCAATCCCAAGCCAGTCTAGATGGAGCAACCAACAGTCTTATGTCACCCACACCCACACCTGCTGGTTTAGAGGTACAGACAGGCCGAACCTTAGCACTAATAGGTGGTGATGTAGCACTGGAGGGGGGAAATTTAACAGCAACGGGGGGACGGATTGAGCTAGGAAGTGTTGCTGGCAATAGTTTGGTCAGACTAAAATCAACGGAAAAAGTCTGGGCATTGAGTTATGAAGGTGTTAATAATTTTCAAAATATCCAACTAACCTCACGAAATCAAGTTGATGGCTCTAAAATCCAATCTTTTGTAGATGTTAGCGGTGATTCCGGTGGCAGTACACCTAGTGGTAATGTTCAAGCTCAGGGCAGACGCATAACTCTTACTGGCGGTTCACAAATCTTGGCGACAAACTCAGCCGCCCAACTGGGAGGAAATTTGAAGGTGACAGCCTCTGAGTCTGTGGAACTGATTGGCGCTTCATTAAAAGGTGAGAGTAGCGAGTTGTCAACTACAGCTTTCGGTACTGGGAAAGCGGGTGACATAACTTTCAATACAAGGTATTTGTCCGTCCGGGGTGGGGCACAAGCACTATCTGCCACTCGGGGCCAGGGAAAGGGAGGGCAATTAACTGTAACGGCTCCAGCTTCGGTCGAACTAGATGGGGCGGCAATAGTTAGCACGTCAGATGGTGTTTTCGTCATCGACGGCGGCTTGTACAGTACAACTTTCGGTACCGGAGATGCAGGTGACATAACTCTTAACACTGGGAGGTTAATTGTAAAAAATGGGGCACAGGTATCAACATCGTCTACTGGACAGAATATTTCAGGGCAATTTATTCTAGCAACGGGCCGAGCAGGGGCTTTGACCGTGAACGCCTCTAAATCGGTAGAACTGATTGGAACTGATGCAAATGCTTCTCCCAGCAGCTTGAGTGCCTCTACTTTGGGTTCTGGAGTAGCTGGAAACTTGAATATTGCTACTGGGCAGTTGATTATCCGGGATGAGGCTGTAGTAAGTGTAAGCAGTGAAGGAACAGGAGATACAGGTAATCTTCAGGTACAAGCTCGATCCATCCGACTGGACAACCAAGGACAACTCACAGCTACAAGTGCATTTGGTGAGGGTGGGAACGTTACGTTACAGGCCCAGGAATTACTACTAATGCGCCACAACAGCCAGATATCTTCTACCACTGCCGGTCTCGCAGGCGCTGGCGGAAATGGCGGTAATATTACTATTAAAGTCCCGTTTATCGTCGCTGCCCCCTCCGAGAATAGTGATATTAAGGCTAACGCTTTCCTAGGTCAGGGAGGGAAAATTACTATCAATTCTCAAAGGATCTTTGGACTGGTAGTACTCAACTTAAAGGATCTTCAGACTTTATTGGGGACCAACGATCCTACAAAGCTAGACCCCATTAACCTGCCTAGCAGTGACATCACTGCCATCTCGCAAACTAACCCTTCATTAAGTGGTCAGGTAACCATCAACACCCTGGATATCAATCCAATCTTTGGTTTAGTCAACTTACCAGTACAGCCTGTCAATGTCACTGGGTTAATTGCTCAAGGCTGTCCAACGGGTGTAGGACCACGAGGGAGTAAATTTGTCATTACTGGACACGGTGGGCTGCCACCTACTCCTAGAGAGGCACTCAGCAGTGAGCAGCCTCTAGCAGATTTAGGCACACCTCTTCAGGGCCAAGAGAATCGCGCTAGTGCTGTTATTCTTACTGGACACGGTGGGCTGCCACCTACTCCTAGAGAGGCACTCAGCAGTGAGCAGGCTCTAGCAGATTTAGGCACACCTCTTCAGGGCCAAGAGAATCGCGCTAGTGCTGTTATTCCCAGAAATACGACCAATTCTGAGCCAGAGCAGATTGTGGAAGCCACTGGATGGGTGATCAACGCCAAAGGTAAAGTAGTGCTTGTGGCGAATCCACCCACCTTTACACCTAATATTCCTTGGATGGCTCCGACTACCTGTCATACTTAATAAAGAGCAATGGAGGCTTCGGGCCAGAGTCAAATAGCATGGTCGTGGCGCGAACACCTTGGTTTATCTACAGCTTAGCTGCCACTACCTGCTCTACATTCAGAGTTAACTCAGGGAAAAGTTGCGATTCAATTTGGTCTCGTCCTGTGAACTCTTTCCACCTGTACTCCCGATTTTTCGCATCCAGCACCCCTACAGAAACCGTAGGTAATTGAATGCTAGGATTCCGGCGATTAGGGTAGGAAGCGTAATAGATTATTATGATTTGTAGTACGCGATTGAGAGCTTCAAGTTTAATGAGAATGAGTGACGAAAAACTAGGGATTTGAGTGGCTCAATTCTCAACAAACTGGCGACTTTTGAAAAGCGTGTTTCAATGTAGTATAAATCATAATAATCTATTACGCTTCCATCGGCGATTGGTTGAAAGCATATAGAGATGAATTAGTAGCATTGTTCCAACCTCCGAAAAATAGGTTACCCTCCTACAGCACAATCCGTCGTGTACTATTGCAGTTGGAATATCAACAATACTCAGCCTGCCTTGCTAGATTTTTTGGCATTGAGCCATTAGAAGGTGAAACTATTGCCACAGATGGCAAAGTCCTGCGCAGTTCTTATCAAATAGAACCAGATAACCCTGATAGTACTGCCCACCCGGCGATTATGTTGGTTAGTGCCTACATTGTCGAGCGAGGGTTGATTCTTGAACCAGTAGAGGTGAGCTCGAAAAGCAATGAAATTACAGCATTGCCGGAGTTAATCAAACTTCTAGCACTCAAAGGAGTCATTTTTGCCTTTGATGCCATCAATACCCAAAAAAAACTTGTGAATTGATCGTCTCAAGTGGCAATGATTACATTGGTGCTCTCAAAGGGAATCAGTCTGGTCTGCTTGCAGATGTCGAGGCAAATTTTAGCCCAGAGAGTACCTATGAGCAGATTAACAAGGGACACGGTCGAATTGAAAAGCGCCGCGTTAGCATCTGTCAAAACATTGATAGCATCCGGTCTTGGCCTGGACTTACCACTTTGATTCGAGTCGAATCTGAACGTCAACTTCTCAAACATCAATTCATTGAAGTGTCCACTGAAATCCGTTATTATGTTTCTTCTATTAGTGCAACGGCTCAAGAGTTTTCCGAACGCATTCGAGGTTATTGGGGAGTTGAAAATAAAGTTCGTTATGTCCGGGACATGACTCAGGGTGAGGATGCGTCTAGAATTCGCACTACTCCCTTACCTCAATTTTTTGCTCTGGCTCGTAATTTTGCCCTAAATTTGTATCGTAGCAATATGTTTGAAAACATGGCTCAAGCTCAACGACTGTGTTCTTTTGGTCTAGACACACTCAAGCAACTTTTTAGAATGAAATAGCCCTGCTCAATTCCACTCTTCCTTTTTCATTGTGCTATTCGGGTATGGAACCTAGCCAGGTCTAATTATTTGCAAGCTTCTGACTCCAGACGTAGTATGTTCACCTCGCCTATAGAAGTAGATGGAAGTCAATTCTCGTTAGCTCCTGTTTGCTCCAGCAATCGTTCCATTTCGTTAAGCAGCTTTTCTAGCTTCTTCCTTTTCTGCGGGTCTTCCCAAACTTTGGCTTGTTTTAGTTGCTTGGGAATTACTGAGAGGCGTTGCGAGAGAATCATTGGCTTTTCAGCTTTGACTGGACGTAATGATTTGACTCTCTCCTGAATCTGGTCAATTGATAAGTTATGAGTTATGGCAAATTCTAAGAGTTCTTGCTGCTGGCTGGGATCTTTGACTTTCAGGATCTCATTGACTTTTGTGTAGTGCAGCTTTCCTTGCTGTAAAACCGTCTGCACGTAGTCTGGTAGCCGAAATAGAGTCAGACGATGCTTGCGAAAGCTTTCTGGGGAGAGCCGTCCCACAATCTCAAACACGTCCTCGACAGTTGCCCAGTCTTCACTACGGACAACGTTGGACGTAAGCCCTCGCTTCTGGTTCGCCGCTTGGTTAAGTAGGCTAATCACTTCATCCTGCGATCGCTTTAAGTGCCGCATCAGCATGTTCATAATGGCACGGGTTTCCTCCCAAGCATTTAGATCGCTCCGTTGAAGATTGCTAATTGCCTTGATATCTTCTGCTGTGCTGTCATCAACTTCAAAGACTCGGATTAGAACCGATTCTAACCCTGCCCGTTCAGCAGCTCGGTGGCGCTTTTCTCCCGCCAGCAGCTCGTATTCGTCCTCTATTCCTGGACGCTTTCGCACTGACAGCGGGTCAATCATTCCAACTGACCGCATAGATGCTGCCATTTTGTCTAGTTCAACGTCATCAAAGTAACGGCGGTCCTGCCCTGGATCGCGGTGAACTTTAATGTGTGGAACCCAGAGGATTCCTGCTTGGCTTTGAGAAGGGAGAACTTGGGGGATGGAGGATGGCAAAGCAGTAGAAGCTGAAGAATCAGATTCTTCCCGAAGCGTCTGCATCAGTCCACTAAAACGGTTGTGTTTTTTGATCTCAGCCACCATAAATCTCCTTGCCAATAGCACAGTAGTCTTCCCAGGCAGCTTTTGCTCGTGGATCTTTCACATCCTTGACCAGAATTCCCTGGTTGGCAGCTTTTTGAAAGGCGACCGCTTCGCGGATTTTGCCTGGGAAAAGTGAGTATCCTTTCTGCTCCAAGAACTCTCTCGCCTCTTCACCTTCTCGCCGAGGAGGAGGGTGGATTCTAGTTAGCAGAACACAGTATTTCTTGGTTCCCAATTTCTTGAGCAGATCAACGGTTTGAATTAGCGCGTCTAGGGAGAGCGAGTCGGGTGTTGTCGGTAGAACAAGAATATCGCAACCATCTACAATTTCCTTCATTTCTTCCTCTTCCGCACTTGCTTCAGTATCAATAACAAAGTGCCCAATTCCTCGACTGTATCGAGCCGCTTGGTTGACTCCAACGACTTTGAAGGGAAGTCCACCATTCGCTAAACCACGTTCTGCCCATCGAGTTGCGGAACGGTTCGTGTCCCCATCAATCAGCAGGGTTTCCCCTTTTGATTGCAAGTAAGCGGCAAGATGCATTGCAGTTGTGGTCTTGGCTACACCGCCTTTGAGGGATGCAGTAGTAATAATCATGGGATGAACGCTCTAGCTTGATGGGCGGTCTGGGGCATTTACGCCCAACGTTGGACGTAAATTTAGGTGTTTAGATTTTAAATCAAATTTACAGCCGAACGAGCCTTGTTGCAAAAACTAGCTGTGGTCTGGTAGAAGTAGCACTGGTCGCGATAGCTGAATACGTTTTTTAACTGAGCAGATAGCTAAAATTCCCGATAAGATTCTACTATAGGGCTGAATAGCACTGACGGAAGCTGTATCAAGCGACCAGCTTAGCTTTGAGGGCTGAGCAAGGTTGCTGCATTCTGGGAAAACTCTTGGGTCTTCGTTTCGCAACTCTGGGTTCTGCCCGATGAGGACGCAGGGGAACGAGCTGGTCAGTGATGACATCGAGCAGCGTAGCGTAGAGTCGATGACGGTTTTTGGCAGTTGCCTGGGTTGTGTCGCAAAAACGATTTGAGAACAGGCAATCCTTCCTAATCCCTGTTTCTTATTGGGCAATTCCGAAAATTTGAGACACGAATGCTATCTGTGCTCGCACATTGCCTTTGTCAACAGTTTCGACCTGTCCTTTGCGGAGCATATGCATTGCCTCCATTCCTCGCAACGTTCGTCGAGCGCTATTAAAGGAGCCAAATCCCATTCTCGGTTTTGTCAATCGCTTGATAAATCTGTGATCCTGCTCCACACGATTGTTCAAATACTTGACCTGCCGGAGTTGGGTCGTTTTCGGTAGTTGTTTTTCAGCTTTGAGTCCATCAATAGCAGGCGGATAAGCATGAGTCGTTCGTACTTCGCAAATGAGGACGAATTCGTTTGTCTAATTCTGGGGCGTACTGCAACACCCAGCGGTTAATGGTTGAGTGATCCACTTCCACACCCCGTTCCTGCATCATTTCCTCCAAATCTCGGTAAGACAGGGCATACCGACAGTACCACCGCACATTGAGGAGGATGATGTCTGCTTGGAAATGACGCCATTTAAATAGAGGAGGAGTAGACATTAGGAATTGAGCAGCAACGACGAAGCTTTCCTACCCTACCATCTCACTCTCTTTTTGCGACAGAGCCGCCCACAGTCTACTGGCAACTCCAACTGCAAAATATCACTAACTTCGGGCTCATGTCCACTTTTGGTGATCCTAAAAATGCCCCGTTGGCAGTTCCTCGGCTCAGCTGGTCAAAATCAACCGTTTAGTCAATAAGTCTATTCCAGCTCGACCGTACATCTGCCGCTTCAACATTTTGAGTCGATTGTTTTGTCCCTCCACAGGTCCATTACTGACCTCTAGAGTCAGACCGGCTCTGACTGCATCGTAGTCATCTTTGAGTCCTTTGGCAAAACTCTCAAATGCTTTGATTGAGCCATTTTTCACGGTCTCTAGCCAACTGTCTAGCTGGTCAGGTAGTCGCTGACGCACGAGGTCAATAAAGCCTTGGGCAAGAGTGATCACTCCCGATAACTCAGGCTGTTGAGCAAGCCGCTCTAACAGCTTTTCTTCCTCGCAGGTCAGGGTTTCCTTTCGCTGCAATATCAACCAGGCTGTGCGCCTCGCACTCAAGGGCTTTTGAGCAGCGGTTGGTATCATCGGGGCAGTTCCTCGCCCTAGTAAGTCATTGAGGGACTCAGGAGCAGGCTTCGATGGAGGCTGGGATTGGCGCAAGTTGCTGCGTAAAGCGGGCTACTGTTGGATAGCTGCCCTGATAACCCTGCCGTTGAATGTTTTGGAAGAGGGCTTTCGTCTGTTGATGTCCCAAGTTCCACTGCTGTTGTAAATAGGGCTTGTAAACCTCCAATCCACTTCCTCGTCGCCGAATCGTCGGTTGTCGTTCCGGGAAGGTTGAGGCAGACAAGTAGGTGTAGACCGTGCGTTCTCCAATCCCGAGGTGGTAAGCAATGTCTTTAATCGAGTCCCCTTGCTCCCGTAATGCATGGGTCTGCTCATACTTTTCCAAGCGCCGGGTTCGGTTAAGTGCCTTTGGGGACTGAGGGTCGTCAGGCAGTTCTAAAGGTTGAGAAACAGCAATTCCGGCAGCTTGAACCAGAGTCTTTTCAACGGTCTGTAGGGTTTGAGCGTGGCCCTTAAAGACCTTCTCTAGGGTTTCTTCAAGATTTTGCAACAGGTGAAAGCGGTCTGCAACCTGGATGGCGTCAGGAGCCCCTTGACTCATCCCGAGTTTGTAAGTTTTGGAGCGATCTCGAGACAGGATTTCTACACCGGGGTGCTCTTTGAGCCATGCTTCGAGGGTTTCAGCTGTCCGGTCTGGTAAGAGAGCAATGGGCTGGTTGTGCTCCAAATCAACCAGGATGGTTCCATAGTTATGGCCTTTGCTCAGGGCAAAATCGTCCACCCCTAATATTTTCGGGTTAGCTAAAACTGGTAGTGGCAAGCTTGAGATCAGGCGTAGTATAGAGTTGCGGCTATGTCCATAACCCATTTGCTGACTCAAACGAGCCGCTGCTGCACCCCCTAGCGCTAATCCCATCGCTTTCAGACAGTCGGTATAACGAGCTGTGCGTCTGGCCCAAGGTGCGACCACTGCCGGTAAGCGCTCTGTAAAAATTCGCCGCGGGCATGTGTCATTGAGGCAGAAGAACTTCCAGACCACAAGCACTATTGTCAGGTAGTATTGGACAGCAGGCAGATCCTTTAGAGTTCTCTCGTAGCGGCTGTGGATACGATGGGTTGGACAATTGCACAGTGGGCAATGAGCTACCACCTGAGTTGAGGATAGGTTTAAGGTGACTTGTTGATCCGCTTCATCAAAACTCCAGCTTTGCAAACTCAGATCAGTTTGATTGGGAAGTAGATGCTGTATAAGACCCACGGGATTGGTATGAGCAAGTGTCAACCCCACTATTCTCAGAGATTTTGACTGGATCACCAAAAGTGGACATGAGCCTGAAGTTGGTGACACTAGGTGCCGAAGTTGTAAAAATACAGCACCAACTTAGTAAGACCAAATCTCGTTCTCTGAGAAGAATTTATCGGCAGGCCCAACGTCGCGCCCACCAGGTTTTGCGGCATCACGACTTCACAACCACTTTGACTAGCGATGAGTTTGACCATTGGCATGAGTGGTCCAGGCGGATGGTGAGCAAATTCCATCGAGCTTCCTCGGCTGTAGAAGGTCGTAATGGCTACCTCTCTCACCGACACCATGCGGCACGAGGATTTTGGAGCAATCATCTCCAAGTCCTGACCGTGATTCACAACTTTGACTTGAAACACTCTGATGGAACTACTGCTGCTCAACGACTGTTTGGTAGACCATTCCCAAACCTATTCAATTGGGTAATGCAACAGATAGGTGAGTTACCTCGACCCAGAATCTCCAAAAAATCAGCAATGCCTAGAACCCTGACGCTGCAAAGTGTCCCGCGTTAAGTTGGTAGCCTCCTTAAAGAGCCGTTTAAACTGGTAGCCGTTAATTCGGTAGTAACGTGCCGGGAAAGCTCTCAACCAGCCACTCTTTTCAATTGGCTCTCTGCTGAGCAAGTTTAACTCAGTTTAGGCGTGCAGGTTCATTCCCGATGTCAGTTATTTAGAAGCTTGGTAGCCATCTTTTTCTGCACCAGCCACTGTGGAGAAACAAAGTTCTGGCTTGATTTCAGTATAGCCTTTTGAACCAAGCTTATAGTAGATCTTTTGACCATTAGTAATAGTAGCTTTAATCGGCTCATCCGCAGCACATTTAGTCCCCTTGGGTTTCATCCCCATACTCATATCTTCTTTGGGTTTCATTCCCGTATCTTGAGTTTTTGACAGACTCATTGCACCAGAAGGAGAAGGCGTTGATGCAGAGGTTGCAGATGGTGATGTAGAGTTGCTAGTAGCCGTTGGTTGTTCCGAGTTGCTACAGCTAGAAAGCACTAAAAATACTAGTAATACTGGGAATATAGGCCATTGGTGACGAGAAGTTTGAGAGTAGTTCACAGGGTTGATTCCTATACAGACCGTTAACACTGATACAGTTAGTTTAACCTGAGTTCGGGATAAGGATGGGGACAAGAAAGGGGCAAACCCGATAGGCTGAAAATGCTAAAATCTCACGCCTGGTTTGCCCTCATGTTTAGTCTAGAAGAACTGTTCTGCTCCGTCGATGATTTTTGCCGCACCTTTGAACCACAATGGAAGCGGCAACTTTTAGGTTTTGGACTCAAGCTTCGGAAACGACAACGTAGCCTCAGCTTGAGCGAAATTATGACCATCCTGATCGCCTTTCATCAATCGTGTTACCGCAACTTCAAAACCTATTATCAAGCGAAAGTGCAGACGCAGTGGGCAAGTGCCTTTCCCGGACTGGTCAGCTATCAGCGCTTCATCGAGTGGGTTCCGAGTACCTTAGTGCCGATGTGTGCCTACCTGCGCTCGTGTTTTGGTCAGTGTAGCGGTATCAGTTTTATGGACTCCACCTCGCTCAAAGTCTGTCACAATCGTCGCATTCGCCAGCACAAAGTGTTTCAAGACTTAGCCGCGCGGGGCAAAACCTCAGTCGATTGGTTCTTTGGCTTCAAACTACATCTAGTGGTCAATGACCGGGGCGAGTTGCTCAACATCCTTGTGACTCCAGGCAACATAGATGACCGCACCCCTGTGCCGAAACTGTTGCAGCAGTTGTTTGGCAAAGTGTTTGCGGACAAAGGCTACGTCTCTCAAAAGTTAGTCAAACAACTGCTCCAAACCGCAGGCATTCAACTCATCACCAAACTCAAGCGCAACATGAAACAGCGACTGATGTCCCTGAACGACCGTTTAATGCTCCGCAAGCGCTCCATCATTGAGACCATCATCGACCAGTTGAAAAACATTTCTCAGATCGAGCACTCGCGTCATCGCTCTCCAGTCAATTGCTTTGTCAACGTTTTGGGTGGATTGATTGCCTATTGCCATCAGCCAAAGAAGCCGGCAATTGCGATCGACCACAATCTGCTGCTTCCGGCTTAACCCGAACTGAGGTTATTTAGCTTTAGAAGAGAAGCAGAAAATAGGTAGATCTTTTGATTGGTTGGTCCCTACTATCGAGGGGGGGGCGCGTGACTTCTGGAGAAAGCATTGGTCGAAAAAAGAGAACAGACTCGTTACTAATCAAGAAAACAAAGATGTTGACGACCGACATAAGTACCTGTTGATAAAAGAGTGGAATTGAGTAAGAAAAAGAAACACCCAATCCGGCTTAAGTTGCTTGACCAATTGGGTAAGAAAGCTTTACTTGAAGCTTGCAAAATTGTTGGTGCAGATACAACTAAATTAATGCAAGGCGGAATCACTTGCAAGCTATCTTGCCCCCAGATGAGAACAAAAATTAGGCAACAGATGGGTCATGGGATTTTTCCTGATCACCGCGAGAGACTATCGCTTTTTCTAGAAAACTGGGAGCCAACAGAGTTAGACCCAGTGATTCAAGATGAGCTGGACCCAGAAGACATTGTGCGAGAATTGATTGAGGACGTTAGGAATGCCTTAAATCGGTTCAATGATGTACAATTACTAGAATTAATTTCTAATTGGCTGCAAAATCCCCAAGGCTGTCTAGATGCCTACGAACAGCTTGATGCGATCGCCGAAGAATTAGTTTTTTCTTATGAAGAAGTTGAGGAAGAAATTATTTTGGTAGCCCCCTCGCCGTTGGCATTGTCAAAGACAATAACTACTATATCCGATGCAGCTTTTTATCACACTTTTATTGCGATCGCAGGAATGGCTTTGCCAGCAGAACAATTTCCCCATCCGCCATCAAGCCTCAACGATGGCTATAATTTTCTAATAGAGTTAGCAAAGTTTTTGCGTGATGTACCTATTACTAAGAGGTTGAGACTCCCAACTCGCTGAGGAAATTAATTGCATGGAAACGCGGCCAGTGGCGATGGCATTCAGTAGACAGCAGATTACAATATGAATAAATGATTCCAGGTGTTGATAATGGCGTCAGCAGAATCTCAGAAACAATGGTATAACCGAGCACATGCAGGCTTAGTTCGTCACTGCACCAATTGTCAGAAAACACTACGAGCAGAATCAACCCGTAATTTATGTAAAGCCTGCTGGATTAAAACGCCAGAAGGCAAAGAATACAATCGTCAAATAGTTAAGAAACATCGGTCGAAAAAAGTTTCAGAATTCGATTGACGCTATCTAGATAGTGGATTACAACAGTAAGTATGAGGGAGACAAAATTTATACCCTCAAAAGGAGGACGAATGGTTCAATCCAACGGGAGCAACGGGAACGGTGACAGAGATGTCAATCCTAACGACATCGATGTTTACGAATCGATTGCCCCTGAGGAGTGGTTTAAGTATTGAGAAACTTCATCTAAAATCTAGTCTAATATAGTCGAATGTAGAGAGATTAGCGCTGACATAAAACCTACAGACTACGCAAAAGAGCTGAGGATATCCTATTAAACAGCTTGGAGCATTTTAAAGTAGGCAAGATTCACTATCCAATGCAGCAGCTAGAATCGGGGACAGTTATTGTTGACTACGATCCGAAACTGGCTAAAATGCAAGTGTTCAAGTGCGCGACTTATGCGAGAGTCTCTAGCGCCGAGCATAAAGATAATCTGGAACGCTAAGCTGAACGATTGAACCATGAAGCTATAGCAAAAGGCTATAGCGTTCAGCAGGTGGTCAAAGAAATTGGCAGCGGACTAAACGACAATCGCCGCCAGCTTGAGCAGCTGATCAAGCAAGAGGAATATCAATTCCTGATCGTTGAACACAAAGACCGTCTAGGACGATTTGGGACACATTATATTGATGTTTTATGAGCGCGGTGCGGCGTGACTTTAGAGATTGTCAATTTAGCTGAGAACGGTTGGATGAACTAATAACATAGTTTGTAGCCATCATTACATCGTTGGCAGCATGGCTGTATGGGCAACGTCATGCCAAACGCCAAACCGCAAAATTATCGCTACATTACAGCATTTTCATGATTTAGAATCTAGTCAAGTATAGTTAAATAGGCTATAGTAACTATAGTAAAAATGGAGATTTACTGTGTACCAAGTTGAGCAGCATTACTTCACTTCAAATCATGGGTGGTGGAATTACTGCGATACTGTTTGCTTGGCGTCTAAAAATCTTTACAACACGGCGCAATACAGCCAGCGTCAAAGCTTTAAGTTCGGCCATGGTGTACTGTCTCAACCTAAGTTAGACAAGTTATTTAAGGACTCAGAGCATTACAAATCACTGCCTGCTAAAGTAGCTCAACTAGTTCTAAAACAGAACACAGATGCCTGGAGTTCTTATTTCAAAGCAATAGATGCATGGAAACAGGATTCGTCGAAGTTTACTGGAGAACCAAAAGCACCAGGCTACATTACTCCAGGTGAAAAAAGCCGAAACCTAGTCAGATACAACAAACAGGCTATCGGGAAGCGCGAGTTTCAAAAAGGGTTCATCGTCCCGTCGATGTCTCCAATTCGGCTGCCGGTAAGACCTGGTTTGCAGTTTGAATCATTGGTAGAAGTTCGCATCGTGCCGCAGACGGCAGCGTTTGTCGTGGAAGTGGTGTACGAGATTCCAGATGCTTCAGAGTTTTTCTGTTCCCTGAATCCTGATTTGGCGGCATCAATTGATATTGGTTTAGATAATCTAGCGACAATCACATTCAACGACCCTGGTTCTAGCGGATTTTGTGGTTGCTGCCGATGGGCAGTATGGTGTCCTAGTTGGGAAGCTATATAGGGCAGGATAAGATGGGCGCAGCCAGGGTGGGTAACAAAAGTAAATGCTAGCCAGTG
>JAABUQ010006155.1_pt1 | contig 18464 bp, 17 predicted proteins | sample 5560001 | NCBI WGS metagenome assembly JAABUQ01 (sample SAMN10711888, study PRJNA513371) | rock metagenome | isolation source: Antarctica rocks | place: Antarctica: Victoria Land, Finger Mt nord | collected 2015-12-18
TGGGGGCGGCCCGCGGCCGGGGCTTGGGCCTATCTGGCGATGCTGGCGAGCCTCGCGGCGACGATCACGGCATGCAATGCCCGACGCCCGGGCGGCGGGGCCTGGGCCATCTTGATGGGGCTGCTGATCCTGGTCTTCTGCATCCCCTGGCTGGAAGGATCGGGGCTCGCTCAACGGGGAGCCCGTTGGGGCCCTCCTCGACTCGACGCCCCCTGGAACTGGTTCCTGGGCGTGCTGATCGTCGCCGGAGCGACCAACTACGCGCCGACCCGCTACGGTGCCGCGGCCCTGGTCCTGGCGCTCTCGATGGCGCTGGCGGGGTTCGCGAGGGGCCGTCCGTCGATCGAGGCCAGTATGGCCTCGGTGGCGCCCTGGGGCATGGCGCTGGCGATCTGGACGGCGGAGGCCTGCTCCCGAGGCAGTCGAGGCCCAGCCGGGACCGATCGCCTCTGGCACTGGTTCCGCGATCACTGGGGGGTCGTCTGGGCGTTGCGCGTGCAGGACCGCTTCAACCGCGCGGCCGAGACAGGGTCGTGGGGCGTCCGGTTGGGCTGGTTCGGGCTCGAACCGCACGCCTCCGCCTTTGCCGCCAACGCCCCGGAAGCCGCCGAGGCCACGCTTCAGGGCCTGCTGAGGCGGTTCGCCGATGCGGAGCGAATTGGCGCCGAGGCCCGCGCGACTCCTCCTTGAAAGATACGGGAGGCGTCGGCCGCCCTTGTCAGGCCGGGTGGCTTCGGGGATCATGGAATTGGTCCGCCGCCAGGGGCTTGGGCGATTCTGGCCGACGGGGAGGACAGGCGTGGAACGGTCCTCGAAGGCGGCAACCTCCTCGATGGTCGTCCTGGCCGTCCTGGGAGTGATGGCCGCGCTTTACCTGATGAAGGTCATCCTGGTGCCCGTGGCGCTGGCGCTGCTCCTGGCGTGCCTGCTGTCGCCAGCGACCCACGCCCTCCGCCGCGTCCTGCCCCTGGGATCGACGGGCGCGGCGGTCGTGCTGTTTTTGCTGCTGGCCCTGTTCGGCCTGTATCTGGCCAGCCTGACGGCGGAGAGCCTGGTGCAGGCGGCCAACACCCTGCCCAGCGAGGTCGATTCGCTGGCCAGCCGCTTCAGCAAGCACGTCACGGACCTCATCCGCGACAAGCCCTATCTCCAGGGCCTCCTGCCCGACCCGCGCACCATCAGCGAACTGGGGTTCAGCAACGCGCGCCTGATCTCGAACTTGCGGGTCTACCTGGCGGACCTGACGGGCTGGATGGCGCAGGGGTTCATCATCCTGATCCTGGTGCTCTTCCTCCTGGCCGAAAGCGAGATGCTGTCGCCGAAAGTCGTCCGGTTCTTCGCCCCCGCGCCCGGGGAGGCTCAGGCCGCGGAGCAGACCATCGCGGTGCTGACCCGACAGATCCGGGCTTATCTGGTGGCCAGGACGCTCATCAACATCGGCATGGGCCTGGTCGTGGCCATCGCGCTGGAGCTGCTGGGGGTGCGGTTCGCGCTGCCCCTGGGGATGTTCGCGGCCCTGACGAATTATGTCCCCTACGTCGGGCAGGTGGTGGGTGGCGCCTTGCCGGTCCTGATCACGCTGGGCCGTTCGGAGTCGATGGGCGATGCCCTGATCGTCGCGGCCGTGTACCTGGCGGTCGTCGGGCTGGAAGGTTATGTCGTGACGCCTTATGTGATGGGCCGCTCATTGGACCTCAACGGCACGACGGTCTTGATCGCCTGCCTCTTCTGGGGGTTCCTGTGGGGCCTGGTGGGCTTGATCCTGGCGATGCCGATCACGGTGACGATGAAGCTGGTCTTCCAGCACGTCCCGGAACTGCACCGCTGGGCCGAGCTGATGAGCCGCGACTGGCGGCAGCCGCCGACCGCCGCGCCGACCGCCTCGCCGACCCCGCGGCCGAAGCCCTCGGAAGTCTTGTCCGACGAGGCCCTCCCGCCGGCGCCGAGGCCCTCGACCACCTCGACCCGAGGTTGACCCTGGGCGGTTTTCGCCTACGATGCCAGCGCGGGCGGGCTCGTCGGCCCGTCGCGGGTTGTGGAGTCTCTTGCCGTGGACGTGACCGTTGAATATTGCGCGATGTGAAACTACGAGCCGCAGGCCGTCAGTTTGACGACCAAGCTGCTCCCGAGGTTCAAGCAGGCCGTCAGCCGGCTGGTCCTCATCCCCTCCAAGGGGGGGCGATTCGAGGTCAGCGTCGGCGGGACGCTGGTCTACTCCAAGCTCAAAACGGGCCACTTCCCCGACGAGGAGGCATTGCTCCTCGCCATCGAGAAGGCCCTCGGCTGAGGGGGTGGGGCGTCCCACCCTCCCCGCACAACGAGAGGAAGGGTGGGCGACCCCATGACCCTGGCACGCAAGAAACGACTGACCGACTACGCGAACTGTGCCGGCTGAGCCGGCAAGATTTCCCTGCAAGGGATCGCGCAGGTCCTGCGCGACTTGCCAACGCGGCCGGCCGATCCGGATCTCCTGGTCGGGACCGAGACCGCCGACGACGCGGGCGTGTATCGCCTCGCGCCGGGGCTGGCGCTCGTCCAGACGTTGGACTTCTTCCCGCCGCTGGTGGACGACCCCTTCACCTTCGGCCAGATCGCCGCGGCCAACGCCCTGTCCGACGTTTACGCAATGAACGGCCGCCCCCTGACGGCGATGAACATCGTCGGCTTCCCCGACGATCAGCTCCCGCTGTCGATCCTCGCCGACATCCTGCGAGGTGCCGCCGACCGCGTTGCCCTGGCCGGGGCCGTCACGGTCGGGGGGCATTCGGTGCGCGACGCGGAGATCAAGTTCGGCCTGAGCGTCACCGGCCTGGTCGACCCCGCCGCCGTCCTGACCAACGCGACGGCGCGGGTCGGCGATTGGCTCGTCTTGACCAAGCCGCTGGGGACCGGCTTCGTCACGACGGCCGCCAAGCGCGAGCGCTGCCCCGACGAAGTCCTGGCCCGCGCCATCGCCGGCATGATCCAGTTGAACGCCATCGGCCGCGATGCCCTGAACGCCTCCGGGGGCTCCCACGCCGCGACCGACGTCACCGGCTTCGGCCTCGCCGGACACGCCTCCGAGATGGCCCAGGCGGCGGGCGTGACCATCGAGATTGACACGGCAGCCTTGCCGATCATTGAGGGTGTTCAAGTCCTCGCCAATCCGACGTTTCACACCCGCGCGAGCACGTCGAACCGCGAATTCCTGGCGGACAGGCTGCAAGTCGCGGATGGTGCCGATGCCCTGGGAGTGGAGCTGGCCTACGATGCCCAGACGTCCGGCGGCCTGATCATCGCCGTCGACCCGGCGCACGCGGGTCGGCTCGTCGCGGAATTGCGGGCGCGCGGCGCTCTGGCGGCGGCGATCGTTGGCCGGGTCCTGAAGCGGTGGGGGACGCTCGCCGTCCGCCTTTCCTGAGGTCAGGAGCCGCCTCCTCTCAGGTCAAGCTGGCGACTCTCCTCCAGGCAGGCCACTTGCCTCCTCCCGTCGCTTCGGCGCGGAGGACCGTCCGAACCTTCCCGCTCCGCGTGCGACGCCCCGCCCGACGCTTGACCGCATGGCTTGGGAGGCTGATCGGTGCACCGCAGGCAACCCTTGTGTCAAGGACTCGACGGCGATGGTCATGAGTTGCACTTTGCTCAGATCGGTCAACGCGATATGTCGTGATTCGCCGTACGCATGCGAAAGAAGGGTGTGCCGGGGGCCGTGTTCGAGCGCTCAGGGGAGCACATCGTATGTGTAGATGGCGCTGACGTTAAGGACCTGGCGCGGAGTCAGGTTTCCCCCGCCGATGGGGGAAACGATCGGGTCGTCGATCCGATGCCCGGCGAGTGAGGCGGGGGCCGTCTGGTCGGGCACGTAGGTCCGTCCGTGGCTGCCCAGCCACTTCTCCCAGATGCGGTCCACGTTGCAGTGGTTGAGGTAGAACACCGGGTCGTTCGGCGACGTGGAGGGGGACATGTCGCCGCCAATCCAGACGTGGACGCGGTTGTGGGCCCAGGGGGGCCTCGCCCCGGAGTCGGCCGACCAGCCCTCCAGACGGTTGCGGAAGCCTCCCGAGCCGGTGCTCCACGGCGACCCGTCGAAGATCGCAAGCCCGAGCGCGTTGGTCACGTGTTTCGTTGTGGGCAGTGTCCCGATATCGACCCCGAGGCTGCGCCTCAGGCCACGGTCGGTGGCCACGACCGCGGCGGTCGAGGTCCCCACAATCTTCACGCGCCAGGAGTTCGGGTTGGAGGCGTTGAACGCGAACGGCCCGGTTCCGACGGGCGAGCCACTGCCCCCCATGCAGTTCGGTCCCCAGACGGCCGAGGCGATCTGCTGAGGCCGCGTCCCGTTTCCGTCGGTGCCCCAATCCCAGTAGGGGAGCCCGAAGGTGGGGTCGGCGAGGACCCGCTGAAGGTTTCGCTCCAGCACCATGAGCATCACGCGATGCCAGGGGCAGAAGACCGGCCCACGGTGCGCGGCGTTTCTGCCCAGGGGGTTGCCTGGCGGGGTGAGGGTCATCATCGCCCGGTGGTGCCAGATGACGAACAGGTCGTAGGTGCTGACCGGCTGGCTGGGGCCGGGGATGCCGAAGTCGCTGGTGAACGAGCCGGAGTCCTCGGCCTTGAGCAACTTCACGCCGCGCACGTACTGGTCGCGTACGGCGTTGTTGGTGAGGATGTTCCCGCGAGTGACCGCCATTGTTAATGACCTCCCCCGGGTTCGTGCTCGGAACCGTGCGCCCCCGCCGTCCCGAACTCCTCTGGGAACGTGTCAATCAGTTGCTGGACCAGGTTCACGGCCGAGACGAACTGGTAGTTCGGCAGCGAGTGGCACTGGAGGTTGCCCGCGTTGTCCACCATGAGCGGTACGTCGAGGGCTCGGCCATCGACCTCGAAGCGGTAGGTCGTGCGAACGACGATGTGGTGGCCTTTGTAGTCGTCCTCGCGCGGCACATCAATGCCGCCGTGCTTGCCGTGGCCGTGGCCGTGGCCTCCCATGTCCCCAGCAGGGAGCGCGGCGAGGTAGGCGGCAAGCGCCTTGGGGTCGGCTGCCTGGTTCAACGCCTTGGGGTCGATCTTGTTCTTGTCTTGCATCGGAGCCCTCGCGTGGATGCCGGGCCTGGTGCCCCTGGCTCAAAGCAACGATGAGGCAGTGGTACGCCAACCATGAGCCTGATTCTTGTGGCCTGATTTCGCGCCAGGGACAAGAGGTCGCTTGGGAATGATCAAGAGGCTTCGCCGCGTTGCTCGGCCACAACGTCGGCGAGGATCTGGTCGAGGTTCCTCGTCGGGCGATAGCCGCTCAGGCGGCGGATCTTGGACAGATCGGGGACGCGCCGGACCATGTCCTCGAAGCCGGCGGTGTACGCCTCGCTGTAGGGGACGAGGCGGATTTCCGACTGAGCGCCGGTCAGGGCGCGCACCCGACGGGCTAGCTCCAGGATCGTGATCTCCTCGGCGTTGCCGACGTTGAAAACGCCGCCCCGCGCATCGGGGTGCTCGATCAGGGCGATCAGAGCCCCCACCACGTCGAGGACGTGGGCGAAGCAGCGGGTCTGCGACCCGTCGCCGTAGACGGTGATCGGCTGGCCGGCGAGGGCTTGCGTGACGAATCGGGGGATCACCATCCCGTAGCGGCCGGTTTGCCGGGGGCCGACCGTGTTGAACAGCCGAGCGATCACCACCGGCAGGCGAGCCTGGTGCCAGTAGGCCTGGGCGAGAAACTCGTCGAGGGCCTTGGCGCACGCGTAGGCCCATCGGCGCGTGGTGGTCGGGCCCATCACGCAGTCGTCCCCCTCGGCGAAGGGGATTTTCTCGCTCTTGCCGTAGACCTCGCTGGTGGAAGTCAGCAGCACCGGGCGGCGGTAGCGGGCGCAGGCGCGCAGGACGACGTCGGTGCCGCCGACGATAGTCTCGATCGTCTGGACGGGCTGGTCCACGACCAAGCGGACCCCCACCGCGCTGGCGAGGTGGAAGACGCCCTGGCATTCGGTGACGCAACGCTCGACGGCCGGAGAGTCGGTCACGCTGGCGACACGCAACTCGAACCCCGGCCGTCCCTCCAGGTGGGCGACGTTCTGGAAGCGCCCGGTGCTCAGGTCGTCGAGCACCAGGACGCCGTGGCCCCCCTCCAGCAGGCGTTCCGAGAGGTGGCTGCCGATGAAGCCGGCGCCGCCGGTGACGAGATAACGCATGGGGTTCAGGCCGACTCGTCGAGGGTGACATTCCAATAGGCCTCGCTCAGGAAGCGCGACCAGCTCTCGATCCGGATACCCTGCGAGGCGTACAGGGGCTTCCACGACGGCCGCACGGGGCGCTTGCGCAGGTGCATCTTGGCCTGCTCCGGCGTGCGGTTGGCCTTGCGGGTGTTGCAGGCGACGCAGGCCAGCACGCAATTCTCCCAGGTCGAGACGCCGCCCTGCGCCCTCGGGAGAACGTGGTCGATCGTCAATTCCGGGCCGCCGGGGCGGGTGCCGCAATACTGGCAGGTCGTGTGGTCGCGCTTGAACAGGTTGCGGCGGCTGAACGTCACGGCCGACTCGCGGGGCCGGTCGTAGCGGGTGAGCGTCAAGACTTCCGGCACGCGCATCCGCATGGTCACAGTCCGCAGGAAGGGCTCGCCGTCCCTGGGCTCCAGGCGGGCCCAGTCCGCCCAGGTGTAGAGGCGGAAGTCGTCGGGGTCGACGACGTGCGCCGACTCGTTCCAGAGCATCGTCAAGGACCGTGCGACGGTCGCGACGTTGACGGGCTGCCAGTTGCGATTCAGGACCAGGGTAGGGCGTTCCAGCACGGCACCTTGCATCAAAGCCTCCCGAGGACTGGGGGACCGGGGGAGTCGAACCCCCTTCGGCACTTCCGCCGACGACCCGCGTGCCCATCCATTACAACACAGGCGGTGGGGCGCCGCCAACCAACCGACGCAATCTTGACAAGGCCCGTCCCGCACAGGTTCCGGGGCGATCCCCGCTTCCCAAGCCGACCCACCCTGGTAGCATGGCCTCCGGTGCGGTCGCCAAGGGGCGGAGGAGACGCGCGATGAAGGCGGAGATCGTGGCCGTCGGCAGCGAGCTGGTCGACGGCCAGAAGCTCGACACCAATAGCCGCTGGATCAGCCAACGCCTCGGCGAGCTGGGTCTCTCGGTCCGCTTCCACACGACGCTGGGGGACGACCTGGACGAGAACCTCTCGGTCTTGCGGATCGCCGCCGAGCGGTCCGACCTCGTCGTGGTCACCGGCGGCCTCGGACCGACCCAGGACGACCTGACGCGCGAGGCGCTCGCGGCCCTGGCGGGCGTCGCGCTGGTGGAGGACGAGCCGACGCTCCGCGTCATCGAGGCGATGTTCGCCCGCCGCAACCGGGTGATGGCCGGCCGCAATCGCGTGCAGGCCCTCTTCCCGATCGGCTCCGAGATCCTGCCGAACCCGGTCGGGACGGCACCAGGGATCTGGATGGACGTGGCTTCAGCGCGGTTCGCCTGCCTGCCGGGCGTTCCTTCGGAAATGCGGACGATGTTCGACCAGCAGGTCGCCCCGCGCCTCGCCGCCCTGGGCTGGGCCGGCCGGGTGATCGTCCACCACGTCATCAACCTGTTCGGCAAGGGGGAGTCGGAGATCGAGGCCGAGGCGCCCGAGCTCACCGCCCGCGGCAGGAGGCCCGAAGTCGGCATCACCGCGCACGACGCGACCATCAGCTTTCGCATCTCCGCCGATGGGGCGAATCCCGAGGAGGCCCGCGCCGCCCTGGGCCCGACCCTCGACCTGATCCGCGCCCGCTTCGCCGACCTGATCGTCGGCGAGGGGTCCGAGGACGTCGCCGAGGGCCTCGTCCGCGAGCTGGGACACGCGCGGGCGACGATCGCGACGGCCGAATCGTGCACCGGGGGACTGCTCGCGCAGCGGATCACCGCCGTCCCCGGCGTCAGCGTCCATTATCCCGGCGGGGTGGTGACCTACTCCAACGCCGCCAAGGTCGAAATTCTGGGCGTCGACGCCGACCTGATCGAGCGCCTTGGGGCCGTCAGCGCTGAAGTGGCCGAGGCGATGGCCGCCCGAGTCCGTGATCGCTTCGGCGCCGACCTGGGGCTGAGCGTCACGGGGATCGCGGGGCCCTCGGGCGACGGATCGAGCCTGCCGGTCGGAACGGTCTTCCTCGGCCTGGCCCACGCCCAGAAGGTGCAGTCCCGACGGCTCGACATCGGTCGCGAACAGCCCCGCGACGTGATCCAGAGCCGGGCAAGCAAGCACGCGATGAACTGGGCGCGGCTTCACCTCCGCGCGCTTCGAACCCACCCGCTGGAGGGAGGGTGAACCCCGCTTTCACCGAGTTGTGGGACCTTGAAGGTGGCCCCCGCGCTCCTGCCAACCCTCCCAGAGTTTGGCGGCGCCGGGGTGTTGGGTCCGCGCCAGGAGGGTCGCCCGATTGAGCCATTCCGAGCGGGTTTTGCCATCCGCGTGCAAGGCCTCGACCAGCAGAGCCGCCAGTGCGGAGCGCGGCCCGCCGCCAGCGGCCTCGGCGGTCAGAGTCGCGGCGGCGGCTTGATCCTGCAACCCCGCCGCGCGGGTGTATTCGGCCCAGAGGCCCAGCACCGGATCGGGATTCCGCGTCAGCGCCTGCACCGATTCCGCGGGCGTGGCCTGCCCGTTCCCGGCGCCATGGGCCAGGGGGCGGAACATCAGGAAACGGAACCAGTCAGGCCAGCCCGTGCTGCGTTCCACGGCCAGGCCGTAGGCCCTCGGGTCGGGTCGCGACGCCTCCTCGGTCAGCGCTTCGGCGACCAGGTAGCGGGCCAGTGGAGGAAGGCTCTGGCCGTCGACGGCGATGTCGTACGCCTGGCGCTGGGTGAATTGAGGGTCGTGGCGCAGGCGATAGGCGGCCTCGATCCGTGCTTCCACGGGGAGGCGGGCGTCGTGCAGCCGATACACGTCGTTCAAGACGGGCCGGAGCGAGGCGACCCCGAGGCTGAAATAGGCCAGGAGGCCGAGGGTCACGACCAGCCCGGCAATGCCCGCGTAGAAGAGGCCGCCGTACTTCTCGGCCTGCGTCTTCCTGGGCGGGTCGGGCGTGACGATCGGGAGTTCGGGATAGTTGGGCGTCATGGTTCGGGCCTTCCGACGGCCCGGGGGCCGGCTCGATTCCATTTGACGGGGCGCTTCCGCGATCTAAGACCTAATTGTAGCAAGGTCGGCGCGGGCAAGCTGCGGACTTCGCAAGCCCCCGCCCGTCGGCGGGAGACCAATCATGCCGCGGGATCGTTTCAGGCCGTTCGCGAAGGGCGAGGAAGGAGCCACGGCCGCCGAATACGCGATCATGCTGGTGTTGATCATAGTCGTCACGGTGACGACCATCGCGTCCCTCGGGTCGTCGGCGTCCATGCTCTGGGGCAATAACGCCACGAAGCTTAGCTCCGTGAACAGCTCATGATTCGCGGGGACGCCGGGCTCGTCGGCGGCACGCCGGGCGCGGTAGTCTGATGGGGGGCGCGGCGACGGTCGTTCCGGCCGGTCGGACCCTGCGAGGCACCGGGTTGCAACGGCGGGGTCGATGAAGCTCAAGCGTCATCCCGAGGATTTCCGCGTCGAGGAACTGCCCGTCATTGTCGGCGGTGATCGGGGCCGGTTCGGCTTCTATCGCCTGACCAAGCGCGGGATGGGGACGATCGAGGTCGTTGAGGCGATCCGCCGGCGCTGGAACCTTGCCGGGCCACAGATCCACTATGGCGGTCTGAAGGACCGGCACGCGGTCACGGTCCAGTACCTCACGATCCTCGATGGGCCCGACCGCGGCTTGCGCGAGTCGAGCTTCGAGCTAGAGCCCGTTGGGCGGCTCCCGCATCCTTACGGGCCGGCGTATTTCCGGGGCAACCGCTTCGAGATGGTCTTGCGCGACCTGTCGCCGGCCGCCGCCGAGGCCGCCGCGAAGTCGGTCCAGCAGCTTCCGCGCGACGGACTGCCCAACTACTTCGACGACCAGCGGTTCGGCTCCGTCGGGTTCGACGGCGGCTTTGTCGCCGCCGCCTGGCTGGCCGGCGACCACGAGCACGCCTTCCGCCTCGCCCTGGCCGAGCCCAATCCCTCGGATCGCCCCGACACCGTGCGAGAGAAGGAGATCTTGCGCACGCACTGGGGGAACTGGGCCGAGGCCAAGGCGCAGCTCGACCGCTCCCACGCCCGCAGCCTGGTGACCTACCTCGTCGATCACCCGACGGACTTCCGCGGGGCCTTCGCCCGGATTCGCCGGGAGTTGCGCTCCTTGTATTTCTCGGCCTACCAGAGTTACCTCTGGAACCTGCTGCTGGGGGCCGTGATCGAGCAGAACACGCGGCCCGACCAGCGCCTCCCAATCGACTTCAAGGTCGCGACCCTGCCGCTCCACCACGGCCTCGACACGGTGCAGGCCGCCCTGTTAGGACGCTGGGACGTTCCTCTGCCGGCCTCGCGGACTCCGCTGCCGCCGGGGCCGGTGCGCGACCTGGCCCAGAGCGTGCTGGAACCGTTGGGGGTCGTCTGGGAGGAGCTTCGCGTCAAGCATCTCAAGGATGTCTTCTTCTCCAAGGGCACGAGGCCCGCGCTCTTCTTCGCCGCGAACCTGGTCAGCAAGACGGTGCCTGACGACCTGTATCCCGGCCGCAAACGACTCGACCTGGCCTTTGAGCTGCCCAAGGGGGCGTATGCCACCCTGGTCGTCAAGCGCCTGACGGCGTGATCCGATGCCGGAGATCCTGCGGGAAGACAACCACTGCCTCGCCGTCAACAAGCCGGCGGGCCTGCTCTCCCAGGGCGACGCGACCGGACAGCCGAGCCTCGTCGACTGGGCGCGTGCCGATCTGAAGGCCCGACACGGCAAGCCGGGCAACGTCTACGTCGGCCTGGTCCACCGGCTCGACCGGCCGGTCTCCGGGGTGGTGCTCCTGGCCAAGACCAGCAAGGCCGCCGCGCGCCTCTCGGCCCAGTTCCGCGAGGGGACGGTGGCGAAAGTCTACCGAGCCATCGTCGAGGGCCGGGTGCCCGACGAGGAGGGGGAGTGGGCGGACACCCTGAGGAAGGACCGCGGGCGGAACGTGGTGGAGGTCGTCGCGCGGGGGACGATCGAGGGGCAGAACGCGCACTTGCGCTTTGTGGTGGAACGCCGAGGGGCGCGTACGACAACCCTCGAACTGCGGCCGACCTCCGGGAGGGGCCACCAGCTCAGGGTTCAGCTCGCGTCCAGGGGATTTCCGATCCTTGGCGATCGCAAATATGGAGCGTCCACCGTTGTGCGGGCGGCCGACGGCGGCCACCGGATCGCGCTACACGCGCGGGCGTTGTCGTTCACGCACCCGACGCGGGCGGAAGTGATTTCGGTGATCGCCGAGGAGCCGGCAGACTGGCCCGCTTGACATGCAGCCTGCCCAGGCCCGAGCGGCCCAGGAACGCGAGCGGGACCCCCAGCATCGCGAGCAAGAGCGCGCCGAAGGGTCGCCAGGCGGCCGGGTCGCGCATGGCGACAGGGGCGGGAGCTGGGAGCGGCTCGGCCGTCGCGGGCTCGAAGGTCTCGGCGGCCCTGGGCTCGGGCCCATCGGCATGGACGGCGGTTGCGGGAACCTCGGGCTCGGCGACGGCGGCGGCCTTCGGGGGTGCGAGGGTTTCCAGGAGCGCATTGGCGGCGCGGTCGAACGTCGGGTCGATGCGACCGAGGGATTCCGCCTCGCGACGGGCCGTCCGCCGATCGGTCTTCTCGGTCACGACCCGGTGCAAGAACCAGAGCGTCGCGGGGCGGGTGCCGTCGGCGTCGCAAAAGTAGAGGGGCCGGGCGTCGGTCTGCCCCAGCTCGCGGTCGAACCGAGCCAGCAGGGTGGCGTCGAGGCCCGCCGCGGAGACCGGCAGGGCGATATAGCGGAGGCCACGATGCGCGATCTCGGCCAGGTCGTTCGGTCCCATCTGGCCCGGCTCGCGGAGGTCCAGAACCGTCCGATAGGACTTCTCGGCCAGCCATTCCCAGCCCCCCGGGGTGGGGAAGCTGCCCCCGGCGATCTGGGGCTCGACGACCTTGAAGCGGGCGATCCCAGGCGCGGCGCCTGCGATGGCCGGTCCCGCGGGTCGGGCCTCGTCGGGGGCCGATTCCGCGGGGGGGGACGCGGGGACGCCAACCGTGGCGGCCGGCGTGGTCTCGGCGGTGTCCGGCCTCCGGGCGGGCTCGGCGACTGTGGACGCCTCGGGCGCGGGGAGGTTGTCCAGGGGGTCGGGTGTGGCGGACGCGATCACCCGCCCCGGAGCCGGCCCTTCGGCCGGCTCCAGACGAGGAAGGACCCGCGCCAGGCCCCCGCCACCGGGGGCGAGGGGCCTGGCGCGGCGGTAGGTCTGGTAGCCCGACCTCGTGGTCGACGACCCCGAAGAACTTCCCGAGCTGGGGGTCGAGCCGCTGGTGGGCGCCGGGTTGGTTGGCTTCAGGTCGGGAATTTCCGAGTCGGCCGCGGGCGCCACCGGGCCGATCGTTGCCGGCGCGGGGATCACCGGCGCGCTCCCCTCCATCGGCATCGCGCCGAGCTCGCCGTTGCAGCCATTGCAGTCGGCGGCGGCGGCCCGGTTGTGCTGAAAGAACCTCGGAAGTCTGAGCCGGGTCCCGCACGGTCCGCAGCCGCTGCCGCTGCCGACCGAGCGGATCATGGTGCACCCTTCCAGGGACAGGGCGAGCATGGCCAGCGCGACCAGGGACACACCGCCCCCCGCGCGGCGACCAGTAGCCGGGGGTGTCTTGCGGGTCAAGCCGCGGGCGCCTGACCGTCGCAACCTCAACATAGCCGTGTCCTCCGCGTTCCCGGCTCCCGGTCGAACCCCCCCGCCGCCGCCGACGCACGCACGCACGCGCCGGCGGTCACGATCAGCGGAGAGTCTTCGGAACGAGCCTCGACGGGACGCTCAAGGGTGTCAGTTCCAGGGGTAGCCACACGTCCCAGGGTCACGTCGGGGAGGCGCCCCGACGATCGGAGACCACCCGGCCGGCCGTCCCCTTGGACCGCGAACCGCCGCACGCACCCCGATCGAGGCCCCCGGGTGGCGGGGGTTTCCGACGGGACGCGAAGGGGCCGTGGCCGGGTCGGGGCAGGGGGCCGGGCGACGATCATCCTGGGGGATCGTCGCTGAACTTTAGCCGACAAACCGGCCGTTGCCAAAAAACTCGGCCCATCCCTAGAATGGTTCTCAAAAGGCCGGGATGAGCGGTCCCTCGCGACCCGCACGACCCGCCGAAAGGTCTCGTTCACTATGCCCCACGTTCCCCTCGCGGGCAGAAAGAGTTCGCGGCACGTCGCGATCCTGGCACTGGCCGTGGGGCTAGGCGCGGCCTGCTCGTTCGCCTATCAGCTGGACGCCGAGCCGCACTTCGTCGACGAGTCGGCTTATATCGCGACTTCGTATTTCGCCGACCTCTGGCTGGACGGCCGCCGCGATGATGTCGCCTGGTTTGACTTTCAGGCGATCGACTATCCCCCTTTAAGCCGTTATCTCATCGGCGGGTCGCTCCGCGCCGCGGGGTATCCGAGGCCGAGCCCGTCGCAGGGTGCGGCCTGGTATCGGAACACGCACGCGCGCTTCGAGACACCCGAGATGCTCCGGGTGGCCCGCTGGCCTTCGGTGACCCTGGGATCGGTGGGATGCGTGGCGGTCTTCGCGCTGGGGACCTTGGCCGCGGGCCGCCGGGTCGGCGTACTGGCCGCCATCCTGCTCGCAATGGACCCGCTCTACCGCATGCACGCCCGGCGCGCGATGGCCGACGTCCCTTGCGAGGCGTTCCTCCTGGCGGCCGTGGCCCTCGGGCTCTGGTCGTGGCGGAAGACCCTGGCGGGGCGGATCGGATTCCTCGAGGGGTTGGCGGCCGTGATCGGCACGGGACTGTTCGCGGGACTCGCCGTCCTGGCGAAGCTGACGGGCGGCCTCGCCCCGTTGATCCTGGTCGGTTGGGCCGCACTGGCGGCTTGTTTACCCGGTCTTTCCGCCTGGAGGAAGGGCGTCGTCGCCATCGGGTCCGCCCTGGCGTGCCTGGTGGCGTTCGCGACATTCACAGGGCTTTATCCGTCGCTGACGGCCCACCCGCGAAAGAGCCTCCAGTCGCGTCTCCAGACGTTCGAGGCGCAGGATCTCCGAGGACGGCTTCACCTCCTCTACAACCACCGACGGGACATGGCCGACGGGCAGCGAGCGATCTTCGCCCACAACGCCCTCTGGAAGGGGTCCGACAAGCTCAAGGTTGCGGTCGTGCAGGGCTTTGGACGATTCGGCCCCTTTGGACCTGGCCACTCCGACTCGCGCATCCGCTTCGACCGCACGCAAGACTGGGGTGCCCTCTTGTGGGCACCGTTGGTCGTCCTCGGCGTGGGCTGCGCGATCGCTCGCGGCCGTTCCCAGTGGCGGGCCGGCGAACCGCCGACATGCTGGGCCGTCCTGACCCAGGCGGTGATCGCGTTCGCGACCGTCGCGGTCTACATCCCGCTGGCGTGGGACCGCTACCTGCTGCCGATCCAGTCGGGCGCTGCGCTCCTGGGCGCGATCGCCGCGGTCGGAATGCTCGACGGCCTGATCGCCCTTCGGGCACGGATGCGCTGACGTGTCGGAAACCGCGCAACCCAGCCCTGTTCCCGCCGCTGGCGGATGTCGCCCCGCTCGGGCCGTCTTCGCGATCCTCCTATGCAGCTATGCGTTTTTCTGGCATACGCGCGACTGGAACAGCGCCAGCCGGTTGATGTTGACCTACGCGATGGTGGACCGGGGGACGATCGCGCTGGATGGCCTGGAAGGGCAGACCGGCGACCGCGCCACGTTCCAGGGCCACTCGTATACCGACAAGCTCCCTGGGTTCTCGCTGCTGGCGGCCGTTCCCTACGGGCTGGCCAAGGTGTGCCTGGGGCTGCCCGATCACCCGACCGGTACCCGGAGCCTCCCGCTCTGGCCGGCGGACTACTGGGCGACCCTGGGGACCGCCGGGCTGGCCACGGCCGCGACCGGGGCGTTGCTGGCCCATCTGGCCGGGCGCCTCGGGTGCGGCCCGAGGCGGTCCGCGCTGGTCGGGCTGGCCTACGGGCTGGCGACACCGGCCTATGTCTATGCGACCCTGGGATACGGGCACCAGGTTTCGGCCTTCGCGCTGCTGGCGTCCTTCGCTCTGATCTGGAGGGCGGATCGCGGTCGCCGATCGTCCTGGGCGCTGGGCCTGGCGGGGTTCGCGGCGGCGGGGGCCTCGGCCGTCGAGCTGCAAGTGGGCCCGGCCTCGGCGCTCCTCGGACTCTTTGCCCTGGCCAGGGCGGTGCGCGGCCAACTGCGAGGCTCGGCGGTCGGGGCGTTCGCCCTCGGCGCGGTGCCGCCGACGCTCACCCTCCTGGGATACAACCTGCTGGCGTTCGGCTCACCCATCGACATGGGGTATTTCCATCATGCGACCCAACGATTCCGCGACGTTCACTCGGGAAGGAACCCGTTGGGGCTGAGGCGGGCGGATTGGCGACTCATCGGCCCCTTGCTGATCGGGAAGCGGCGCGGCCTGCTCCTCTTCGCCCCGATCCTCGCCCTGGCCTTGCCGGGCTGGATCACCCTGGCGCTGCGGCGCCGCTGGGAAGTCGCGGGCCTGTCGGCGGCCGTTTGCGTGGCCCTGTTCGCCGTCAACCTGAGCTATCCCGAATGGACGGGGGGCTGGGCGACCGGCCCGAGGCTCCTGGTCCCGCTCCTGCCGTTCGCGATGCTGCCCGTGGCGAGCTGCCTGGCCGTCGGCGGGCGAGGAGTGTGGGCGATCGGAGTCCTGCTGGTCCTGGCCGGAGGGGCTTTCATGCTGCTGTGCCAGGGGATCGACGGGCGGATACCCGAAGGGTATGCCAACCCTCTGGTCGATCCGCTCTGGCCCTTCTGGCGGGGAGGAAGACTGCCCTGGCGTGAGCCCGCCGGGGAAGTCGGCTGGACGCCGGTGGCCTGGATGTGGCCCAAATCTGTCCGAGGTCTGCCGACGACGCTGCGGTGGGTGCAGTTCCTGCCGCTGGTCGCCTTCCAGGCGCTCTCGATCGCGATCCTGGCGAACCACCTCGGGAAACCTCTCAAGCCGCCCAGGTCGTGAGGGCCGCGCCCGCGTCGAATTGCCGGGCGACGGCTGCCCAGACGTGGTCGGGCGTCAGGTCGGCCATGCAATCCATCCGGCCGCAACTGCGCAAGCAACTGGCTGCGCACCAGGTGGCCGCCGCGACGGCCAGGGCCTTCGGTCCATAGGGGCCGGTGAGCCGGGGGTCCGTGCAGGTGTAAACGCCCACCACCCTTGCCCCGGCCGCGGCGGCCAGGTGCAGCGGGCCAGTGTCGTTGGAGAGAAAAGCGTCGGACGCCTCCGCGAGCGCCGCCAGTTGCGGGAGGGTCGTCGCCCCGCAGAGGTCGATACGGGGAATCGTGCCGAGCCTCGCGGCGAAGGCGACGGCCAGCGGCCGGTCTTCCGGCGCCCCGACGACGACCAGCCCCGCCCCTCGCACGATCGACGCCCGGCGGGCGACTTCGGCGAAGTGCTCGGGTGGCCATCGCTTCGTCAACCAGCGCGCCCCGAGGTTCACGACGAGCCTCGGCGCCGGGATTCCGGCCAGGAGCGACCGCGCCCAGGCGCGATCGGTCGGGGAGCAGGCGACCTCGAACCGCGGCGTCCCAACCTCGGCGCCCAGGGCCCCGGCCACGGCGAGCAGGCGGTCGACCGCGTGGGTTCCGGGCGGGCAAGGCGCGACGCGGTGGGTGTAGAATCGCGAGGCCCCCTCGCGGGCCTCCGCCGCGCCGACGCGGATCGCAGCGCCGGTGGCCGCGGCCATGAGGCCCGATCGCAGGAGCCCTTGCAGGTCGATCGCGAGGTCGAACTTCCGTCCGCGGAGATCGGCCAGGAAGCGGCCGGTCGCCCGCAGCGTTCCGGGGGTCAATCCCGCCCGCTTCCGGTCGAACGGGATCACCTCGTCGAGGTTCGGCAGGCCGTCGAGCAGGCCGCGCAGGCTGCGGTTCACCACCCAGGCGAGATGGGCTTTCGGCCACAAGGTCCGCAGGGCCGAGAGGGTCGGAAGCGCGTGGACGACATCGCCCAGGGAGCTGGGTTTGATGAGGCAGACCCGCGCCGGGTGGAACTCGGTCCAACTTGCGGGGGGCGGCGGCATGAACGCGGGAACTCCCTTTCCCTCGGGGCTCGGCGCGGGGTATCTTAGCGGCCCGACGCCCGCGCGACAATCCCGCCCCGAGTGAGGCCCCGCCGTGCCCTGGATGGTTGTTCTGTTGGGGATGATCGGGGGCGTCCCCGAGCGTGGCGAGGCCGAGTTTCGTCGCTCGGCGGCGGAACCGGCCGTCCCGGAATTGTTCCGCCTCGAAGCCGCCCGCTTCCCGTTCGAGCTGGAACCGCGGCGCGACACTCCGCGGTACACCGTGCAGGCCCTGCGCTTCCCCTCGCCGATCGCGTCGAACGACCCCCACAACGACACTGTCCACGCCGACTATTTCCGGCCCAAGGGGCCGGGCCGGAAGCCGGCGGTGGTTGTGCTGCACATCCTCGGGGCCGACTTCGCCCTGTCGCGCTACCTGGCGGCCCGGCTCGCGGATCGTGGCGTCGCCGCCTTGTTCGTCCAGTTGCCGTTTTACGGCGACCGCCGCGGGCCCGACAAGGAGCGCCGATTCTTGTCGGTCGACATCGAGCGATCCATGCTCGCGATGCGCCAGGGGATTTGCGACGTCCGCCGCGCCTCGGCCTGGTTGGCGGGTCGCGAGGAGGTCGATCCCGACCGCCTCGGGGTGGCGGGGATCAGCCTCGGGGGGATCATCGCCTCGGTGGCGGCGGCCGTCGACCCGGCGATTCACGACTGTACGCCGATCCTGGCCGGCGGTGGCCTGGCCGAGATCCTCTGGCAGATGCCCGAGGGGGCCCGGTATCGCGACCTCTGGATCGCCTCCGGGAAAACCAAGGCCGACCTCGAAAAACTCACGAACCCTTACGATCCCCTGACTTACGCCGACCGCCTCGTCGGCAAGCGGGTGTTCATGGTCGCCGGCAACGTCGACGAGGTCATCCCGCCCTCCTCGGCGCGGGCGCTCTGGGAGCGTGCTGGCCAGCCCGCGATCCGCTGGTACGACTGCGGTCATTACTCGGCCGTCGGGGTCTTGCTGCCGGCCCTCCGCGAAACCGTCGAATTCTTCGCGGCAAACCCGGCCGGCGGATCGTCGTAAGTCTCCTTCCCCAGGGAGGGGAATGTTCGGAAGGTCTCGGAACCAGGAAGTTTGGGGAACTTGTTCGGGTGGCTGGGGTCTGAACCCAGACCCCGGCATTGGGCCAACGCCCCGCCAGCGGCGCCCACCACAGGCCAGGCGGCAAGTCCGGGGTCTGGGGACAGACCCCAGCCACCCGAAGGCCGCCTTTGGCCCCGACGGTGTCGGCCGGTTCCCACTGGTCCTCCCAAATGCCGCAATCCGCGAGCGCACCCCCATCCCGCATGAGCCTTTCAGGGACTTCGGCGCATCTCGACGCGACCGGAAGC
>JAABUQ010006156.1_pt1 | contig 18461 bp, 15 predicted proteins | sample 5560001 | NCBI WGS metagenome assembly JAABUQ01 (sample SAMN10711888, study PRJNA513371) | rock metagenome | isolation source: Antarctica rocks | place: Antarctica: Victoria Land, Finger Mt nord | collected 2015-12-18
CCGAGGGCCGCTTCGACGCCCTGGCCGGCTGGGTCCTGCCCGGCCCCGACCGCCCCACGTTCCGGCTCGCCGGCGCCTTCACGCCGCTCGACCCCCCGCCCGCCGAGGGGGAGACGCCCCGGCCCGGGTCCGCCCCGCCTCGGTCGCTCCGGGGGGGCGAGGCCGAGTCCCCCGCCTCCGACCTGGTCCGGGTCGCCGCCGGCCTCGGCCGGCTCGATCCGCTGGCCGAGCGGATCGAGCGGGGCCCGTCGTGGTCCTCGCTCGACGACCGGGGGCGGTTCGCGCTCCTGGCGATGGTCCGCGCCGCCCAGGGGCGGGACGAGGAGGGCTCGGCCGCGCTGGCCAGGCTCCGGGGGCTCGCCGCGACGACCCGGCCCGCCGACGCCGAGTGGACCCGCTGGCCCGAGCTGGTCGCCGCGCTCGGGACCTTCGAGCGGCCCAAGCTCCGCGCCGACGCCCTGGCGCTCCTGCCCGAGCCGGCCGAGGCGACCGGCGAGCAGATCCAGGGGGTCAACGACTTCTGGCTCCGCCAGGTCCACCGGGCCCGGTCGACCGGCGAGGCGATCGGGCTGGGCGAGTCGCCGCTCGACCCGCCGCCGATCCCCGGATGGGCGACGGTCCCGCGGGCCCGGATGTCGATGCGAGCCGGCGGCTTCCCCCGCTCGGCCTGGGTCGTCCGCGACGGCGAGATCCGCCACGCCTCGGGCCTCAGGGGCGACGCCCTGATCTTCCGGACCCCGCTCCGGGGCGACTTCGCGGTCGACTGCGAGCTGACCACCAGGCCCGGCGGAGAGGCCGCGTTCAACTACGGCGGCTGGCTGATCCGCCCCGAGCCCTCGGGCCAGGCGATCCTGGTCCAGCAGGACGACGCGGTCCAGCCCCAGGTCTCCCTGACCGCCCCCCTCGACCTCAAAGGGGGATGGGCCGCCTGCCGCCTGGCGCTCCGGGCGAACAAGCTCAGCCTGACGATCAACGGCCGGCTCGTCTTCGAGCGACCGATCCCGCCCGACAACGACCCCTGGCTGATCATCCAGGCCACCGGCTCCCTCGGCGCGGGGGCCCGCAAGCTCGCCATCTCGGGCCAGCCGGTCATCCCCGACCGGCTCAGGCTCGCCGACGGCCCCAGCCTCGCCGGCTGGACCGCGACCGAATTTGAAGAGATGATGATGCAAGGAGACAACTCCGCCTGGCGGAAGCGCGGCGACGAGATCCTCGGCCGCGGCGGCGCCGACTCGTCGGCCAACGGCAACGGGGTCAACCCGCTGTCCCTGCCGTCCGTCGGCCGCGCGAACTCCGAGAGCGTGCTCCGCTACCGCCGGCCGATGCTCGAAGACGGGACCGTCACCTACGAGTTCCTCCACGACCCGGGCAAGGCCGGCGTCCACCCCAGCCTCGGCCGCCTCGCCTTCCTCCTCGAACCCGAAGGCGTGACCGTCCACCGCCTGACCGACGGCTTCCACGACCGCACCGGCCTCGACCCCGCCAACGCCTCGGCCGAGCCCGCCTACCGCCGAGGCCCCGCCTCGCCGCCCCTCCGCCCCGGCGAGTGGAACCGCGTCGCCCTCGCGATCCGCGGCGACACCCTCGCCATCACCCTCAACGGGACCCTCGTCTTCGAGCGCTCCATCGACCCGACCAACCAGCGAGGCTTCGGCCTCTTCCACTGGACCGACCGCACCGAGGCCCGGGTCCGAGCCGTCACCTTCGAGGGCGACTGGCCCAAGGCCCTGCCCGCCCAGGCGAAGTAGCCGGGACGCCCTGGCACGAAAAAACTACGTGTTTTTCAGATTCATGGGCAATTTCAGCGGGTGCCACTGCCGTCCGACGTCTTCGGGGCTGTTGCCCTGCCCAGCCCGAATCCGGTGGCCCCTCCGCCCAGGAGCCCCATCACTAATCCCAGAATGCCCTGAAGATACTCAGGTTTGTTAAACATCAGGAAAGCGACCGATAAGAGGATGGTGCCGAGTAGCGCGATCAGGGAGAATACGGTCAACCCATACTGTACAAGCGACTGGATGTGTTGCCTTTCGCCGGCTTTGTCCTCGGAAGCTATCACCTCGCTGATCTGCTTGGGCGTCATCTTCGCGATCAAGGCGTCTCTCGCGTTCCCTCTCCTGATGGAGACGCCGAAGACCCCGCCCCGGGCCTTTTCGCGATCGGCGAAGTCGGGATGGCCCAAGAGCGTCGGATCTTGGCTGGGGGCCGCAACGTCGCCGATCGGAGCGAACTCGTCCGGCCGCGATGGGGCGCGTGATGAATCATCGGCTGTATCATTGATGACCATGCTTAATTTTTTTCAATAAGGCTGGTATATTTATCAATCTTCCCGCTCAAGTTTTCGAGCGATCCTTCGATACGTCGCGAGATCAACCTCCGCACTTTTGACGCCGCGCAAACTCTGAGGAGCAGGTCTTCGAGATGTTGCCGCATCTCCTCGAACACCTCCTCCGCCGTCCCGGCCAACGGCGGCAACGACTTCAATGCCTCCACGAGGTCGGCCGAAAGTCGTATCGCCTCGGAAATCGACCGGGGTGCGTCGTCGATTTCGAGTTCGATCGTTTGGCCCGTTTCCGGGATGGGCAGTTCCATGACGATCGATTGCATGATTTGCATCCCGGGATTCGCACAAGATGAGGCGCTCGGCGTGCTTGGCCCCTGGAGTATCCCGCTGTGCCGCGCCTTATCGGTCACGATTCGGCTCATCCTGCCATTATCGGGGTCGGTGGCCGACCTGTGGGATTCAGCCTACGCCGCGGGTCGTTCCCGGTCAATCGCTCGGTCGCTCAAGAGGTGGGCGGCTTCGACGCCGCGACGAACTCGCCTTTGAGGAGTCGGGCATTTCCGTTATGAAAAGGGGTGGCGCCCTCGTCCCGAGGTCGCCCCACCCACCGGGACGGAGCCCGACGCCGATGCTCGCTCGACACCCGAGGCCTTTCCTCGCCCTGGCGGCCTTGCTCCTGATCCTGCCGGCCTGCGGAGCCCCGGTGGCGGTGGAGGACCTGCCGCCGACAGCGAAGACCGTCGAGGCCGTCGGCCTCCGGCTCGGCCGGGCCAAGGCCCCCGGCGAGCTGACCACCATCGCCGCCCGGGGGGACCGGGTGCTCGGCAGCCTGACCCGCGCGGAACGATCGGCCCTGGCCCGGGGGGCGATCCGGTTCCGGGTCGACCGGCCGGTGATCATTGATGTGGCGGCCCCGGTCCGACCTTCGCCCCCGTTCTGGCTGGCCGACCTCGGCTTCCGGCCCACCGGCGACCGGCTCCGCACCGCCGACGGCGCCTTCGAGGGCCACCGCCGCGAGTTCCCGGCCGGGGTCGTCGGCCTCGGCGTCAACGCCCTCGATCACGCCGCCCAGGCCCATTACGCGATCTTCCTCCGGGCCAGGGATGGGGGCCCGGTCCGGGCGGAAGCACTCGACGGCAAAGGCTTGCCGACCGCCCTCGCGGGGCCCGGCGTCAGCCCCTTCGCCGACGCTTGCCGGCCCTTCGACGCCCTGCCGGCCCACCTCCGGGGGGCGACCCTGCTCCTGACCGGCCACGAGGCCAAGCACGACGGGGCCCTGGCGCATGGGCGGGCCTGGAAGGCCCGGCAGCCTTCGAAGCCCGAGCCCGATCAGGTGGTCGTCTCCTTCGGCGCCGACGCCGCCCGGCAGCTCTCGTTCTCCTGGCGGACCGACCCGACCGTCGAGCGATCCCGAGTCCGGATCGCCCCCGCCGCCCCCGTCGGGGACGGGCCGGCTGACCCCCCCGCCGTCGTCACCCTCGAAGGCGACGCCCGGCCAATCCGCTCGGCCGGCCTGCTCAACGACCCGGTCATCCTCCGCCACGTCGTCCGGGCCTCCGGCCTCCGGCCCGACACCGCCTACGCCTACGCCGTGGGCGACGGCTCGCCCGGGGGCTGGACCCCCTGGCGATCGGTCCGGACCGGCCCCCCGGCCGGCCGCGACTTCTCGTTCCTCTACCTCGGCGACGCCCAGAACGAGCTGGAACGCTGGGGAGAACTGCTCCATGCCGCCCGCCGCCGCCACCCCGACGCCGGATTCCTGATCCTGGCCGGCGACCTCGTCGACCGCGGCAACGAGCGGACCAACTGGGACCACTTCTTCCTCAGGGCCGCTGGCGTCTTCGAGTCGACCCCCCTGATGCCCGCCGTCGGCAACCACGAGTACCTCGACATCGGCCCCGACATCTACCGGAAGACCTTCGACCTCCCCCCCAACGGCCCCCCCGGGGTCGACCCGAACCTCGCCTACGCCTTCGAGTACGCCGACGCCTTCGTCGCCGCGCTCGACAGCAACCTCGCGATCTACGACCCCGGGCTCGCCAAGGCCCAGGCCGACTGGCTCGACGCCGCGCTCGCGCGGACCCGGGCCACCTGGAAGTTTGTCACCTTCCACCACCCCGTCTACGCCTCGCACCCGACCCGAGAGAACCCCACCCTCGCCCGCGACTGGGGCCCGATCTTCGACCGCCACCGCGTCGACCTCGTCCTCCAGGGCCACGACCACGCCTACCTCCGGACCCACCCCCTCCGAGCCGGCCGGCCGACGTCCTCCCCGGCCGAGGGGACCACCTACGTCGTCGCCGTCTCCGGCGAGAAGTTCTACGGCCAGGAGCCCCGCCCCTACACCGCCAAGGGCCTCACCCGGACCGCCACCTACCAGGCCATCGAGGTCCACGCCGCCGCCCGCCGACTCACCTATCGGTCCTTCGACCGCGACGGCCGAGAGGTCGACTCCCTGGTCATCGACAAGCCCGAAGGCGCGTCCCGGCTGGCGGCTTCGTCGCGGTGAATCGCTGTCCGATAGCGGCAGGGCTCACCGGGGAGGCTCGGCCGGCTCATCCTGGATAGCATAGGGGAGTTCGGGCATCCGTTGCTTGATCTTCTCGACCAACGACCCGGTCGCGACCTTCATCGACCACCAAACACGTAGCAGTACGACGCTACTTATCGCCGAGACGAGCGTTAGGATGACGAAGAAGTCGAAGGCCCATCGGTTCGCCGGAGGGGCCGAGATCAGGGAGATCAGCGAGGATACGAAGATCCCCGAAAAGAAGAGGCCAAAGTTGAGTAACAGGGTGGCAGTCGTTCCCTGGGACAGTTGGTCGATTTCGTGCTCGTATACGCTGTAAATGTTCAGCTCGCCGGGGGGTGCTGTGCGCACCACCGGCCTCATCTGCCTTTGCGTCATCTCGCGACGCTCGAGATTAAACCGGCCGTTGCCCTGACCCTTCCAGCCCCGCCCCCCAGGTCGATCACGACGTGCCGGAGCCCGGGCCGGTCGATCGCGAATCGGACCGGGCTCGACGTCGCGTAACCGCCGACATAGTGATAAGTGCGTCCGTTGATATAATTGTCGTAGTTGTCCGGGTCCAAGAGTTGGACGTTGGCGGCACGGTCGACGGTCACTTCGATGATGTCGCCCGGGCTTGCTTCGAACTGATAATGCAGGTGGTTCATGCCTGGATTAAACCCCGTCGCGACGCCGACTTGTCCCGAGCGTTCATCATGCCACCAAGGCTGTTCGAGGGCAAGAATTCCGACCTTGGAAGAAGCCTTGGCTTGTGCCGGGCGAGGCAGATAATCCCGCTCCTCCTCAGCCGTAGGCGATCCCCTTGCGGTCGAGGGCATCCTGGAGGGCGAGGGTGGCGTCGTCGAAGCGGTCGGGGCCGGTGAAGCCGTGGGACTTCTCGGCGACGAGGATGTGGGGTTCGAGGGTGCAGAAGCCCTCGAAGCCGTCGGCGACGGCCTCGGCGATGATCCGGGCGATCTGCCCCTGGCCCTGGCCGGTGAGGACGTTCCGCTTGAGCTTGGCGTCGTAATCCTTGACGTGGATGTGGGCGGTCCTGGGCCGGAGCAGGGCCCAGGCGTCGTCGATCGACTGGCCGATCTCGAGGTAGTTCGCCGGGTCGAAGGCGTGGCGGAGGGCGGGGGAGTCCACCGTTTCGAGGATCTCGTGGACGCGCGAGGCGGTGTCGCCGTAGATCCCCTTCTCGTTTTCGAGGAAGAGGGTGACGCCGCGGTCGGCGGCGATGGTGGCCTTGATGGCCATCCGGCGGAGGACCTCGTCGCGGTGGGCTTCGGGCTCGTCGCCGTCGGGGATGTAGTAGGAGAAGACGCGGATGCGGGGGGCGTCGTAGAAGTCGGCGAGGTCGAGGGCGTGCTCGAAGCGGGCGAGGTGGGCTTCGAAGGGCTCGTTGGCCTTGATCTTGCCGATCGGCGAGCCGATGGCGCTGAGCTTGAAGCCTCGGTCGCGGAGCTTGGCGCGGAAGGCGTGGTTCTGGGCGGCGGACAGGTCGAGGACGTTGGTCTCGAAGATCGAGCGGAGCTCGACGTGGCGGATGCCCAGGCGGTCGAGCAGGGCGAGCTGCTCGTCGGGGCCGGCGGAGATCTCGTCGGCGAACGCGCTGAGGCGGATCATGGGGGGGCTCGGAAAGGTCGCGATTGGGCGGAGGGGCGCGACGGGGCCCCGATCGGCCCATCGTAGCAGGGCCCCGGAAAACCGCCAGCGGCCCGTGGCCAACCGGCGCCTGGCGGTTTAGGATGCTGGGAGCGGGTCGGCGCCGATCCGAAGGCCGAGAGAGTCGCCTCGCCCGGCGGCCTCGCCCGATCGAAACCCCTCCGGTGTCCCAAGCATGATGGCCGCGATCGTCTGGCCGTTCCTGATTTATTACATCCTGATCTTCGTGGCGTGCTACATCATGGTCGAGTTCGGCCAGGACTTCTTCTACGGCGAGCCCACCCCCGGCCACGCCTGGAAGGTGGCGCTCGGGGCCCTGATCCTGGCCGGGCTGCTGACCTGGACGAAGTCGAACTACGCGACGATGTTCACCTCGGAATTCATGTGGACCGCGCTCCAGGGGATCGCCTGGTTCGCCGTCTTCGTCCTGGTCTTCCGCTTCCACCCCTGGCACGGCGCGGGGATCGGCCTGGCGGCGATGCTCCTGCTGACCGGCACGGCCACGCTCGTCGTCGACAGCATGCTCACCCCGCGCTCGACCGCCCGGATCGACACCAGCCGGCCCGCCACCGTGCCCGTCCGCCGGCCCGCCTACGCCCCGCCCCCGAAAGCGGAGCCGGCCCCGGCACCCAAGTGAATCTGGCCAGGCCCCGGTGGCCGCTCAGCGGTCGCCCGGCTTGTCCGGCGAGAGCGAGCGGAAGCGTCGGAGCCAGTCGGCCGTCAAGGCCCCCCCGATGTCGCCCTTCTTCGCGGAATCCTCGATCGACTTGCCCCAGTAGAAGCTGATCCAGCCGTCGACCTGCCCCTGGGTCCGGGCGATGAACGCCTCGGTCTCCTCGGGGCCGGCCCCGAGCGGGAAGATCTCCTCGACGACCAGCGGCTTGCCCACCTCGTAGACCTTGAGGGCGGCGAGGTCGGCGTCGAGCTTGCCCTTCCTCGGATAGAAGTGGATGCTGGCGAAGTCGAGCGGGCCGCAGACCTCGGGCGCGTAGAAGAGGGGCCTGGCCCCCTCGAAGACCTGCGCCCAGGGGATCACGCCGACGGTGATCATCGCGCGATCGTCGACCGACCGGATCGCGGCGGCCAGCCGGGCGACCCAGGACCGGGCGATCTCCCGATCGTCGCGGCCCTTCGGGTCGATCGCGATCCTCTGGACGAAGTGCTTGCCGCCCAGGGGCTTGCCGGGCAGCCAGTCTTTCGGGTCGTCGCCCCCGGAGATGATCGGCTCGTTCATCAGGTCGTAGCAGAAGACCGCGGTGCTGCCCCGGCAAGCCCCCGCGACCGCCTTCCAGAACCGGGCCTGGACCTCCCAGCGGGCCGACTCCTCCAGCGCGTCATACCAGCGGGGGACGTCCCCCTTGTGGTAGCAGGCGAGCCCGGTGACGTCGAGGTAGAGGCCGGTCGCTTCGGCCAGCCGGACCAGCGCGGCCAGGCGCCCGAGGTTCCCTTCGTCCGGCCGCTCGGCGTCCTTCATGAACCGCCCGAGCTGGAGGTGGATGCGGACGACGTTCGCGCCCAGGGCCTTCATCTCGCGGAAATCCTCGGCGACGGTGCCCCACTCCCGCTCCCAGTAGTCTTCCAGGAGCCGCCCGGCGTCGTCGTGGTCGTAGTTGAATCCCCAGGCCACGAACCGCCCCTCGCCCCCTTCGCGGACGAAGTGGGCCCCGTCCCGGCTCGGCCGGACCCGGCCGAGCCCGGGAGGCGCCTGGGCCTGGCCCGGGGAGCCCAAGAGCGCGACGAGGGCCGCAACGGCGAGGGTCGGGCGAGTCATGGGCGATCACCTCAGTCGAGCCGGGGGAAGGTGCCGGCGAGGAAGGCGGCGAGGCGGTCGGCGGCCTCGTTGGCGTGCTGGCGGAGGGCGAGGAGGTCGTTGACGCTGCCGGGCCGCTTCCAGAGGGCGCCGAGGGTGGCGCCGAGGCGGAGGCCGCCGGAGGGGCCGACGATGGCGAGGATCTCGGGCGGGAGGTCGGCGCCCGCCTCGTCGCTGATGACGCGGACCGAGAGGAAGCGGACGTTCCGGTCGCCGCAGAGGGCGGCGAGGCTCGACGTCTCCATGTCGACGACGTCGGCGTCGAACTTCCGGCGAAGCTCGGCCTTCTCCGACGCCTTGCGGACGAACTCGTCGACGGTCAGGAGCCGGCCCGAGCGGACCCCCTGGGCCCTGGCCTCGGGCGGGACGGTCAGCCCGATGGCGAACCGGCTCCCTTCGGCGTTGATGACCTCGGTGGGCAGGACGATCTCGTTCCGCCGCAAGGCCGGGTCGAGGGCGCCGCCGAACCCCGCCGAGACGACCCAGCGGGGGCGGTGGCCGTCGAGCAGGACTTCCAGCCCGCGCTGGGCCCGGGCCCGGCCCATCCCGGTCAGCACCAGCGCGACGAGCTTGCCGCCGCATTCCCCCTCGGTCACGGTGAACCGGGGGCCGGCATACTTGCGGACGTTGGCGAGCCTGGCCAGGAGCGGGCCGACCTCGATCGACGTCGCGGCGACGACCCCGACGTCGGCCCGGGTCGGCCCCGGGAACCGGGTGTTCGGCCCGGCGCTCATCGCTTGGTGCCCCTCGCCGTCAAACGAACTGCCACTTGATCATCTTCAGGGTGTCGCCGAGCTTGCCGTTGACGCCGAGGGCGGCCGACGCCTCGAAGCCCGAGTGGACCATGCAGTTCTCGCACCGGGGGTCCTTGCCCGGGCCGTAGTTGTCCCACTCGGTCTTGTTCAGCAGGTCGTCGAACGACTTGTGGTGGATGTCGGTGATCAGGTAGCACGGCCCCTTCCACCCCTTGATGTTCCGGGTGGGGTTCCCCCAGGCGGTGCAGGTCATCTCGCGCTTGCCCTGCAAGAATTCGAGGAAGACCGGCGAGGTGCTGAAGCGGTACTTGCGGAACATCGCCTCGGCCGCGCGGAACTTGACCCGGATGTCGTCGCGGGTCAGGAACATCTCCTTGTCCTGGACGGCCGAGTAGCCGTAGCCCGGCGAGATCATGAAGCCGTCGACGCCCAGCTCGGTCAGGTAGGCGAACATGGCGTCGAGCTCGCCCATGTCGGTCTCGGTGAACACCGTGGTGTTGGTGCAGACCATGTGCCCGGCGGCTTTGGCGACCTTGATCCCGTCGATCGCCTGGTCGTAGACCCCCTCGCGCTCCACCGCGAGGTCGTGCGAGGCCCGGAGGCCGTCGAGGTGGACGTTGAAGAAGAACCGGTTCGACGGCTTGAAGTCGGCGATCTTCTTGCGGATGAACATGCCGTTGGTGCAGAGGTAGACGACCTTCTTGCGTTCCAGGATCTTGGCCGTGAGCTCGCCGATGCCGGGGTAGATCATCGGCTCGCCGCCGCAGATCGAGACGACCGGCGCGCCGCACTCGTCGACGGCGTCGAGGCACTCCTGGATCGAGAGCTTCTGCTTGATCGTGGATTCGTATTCGCGGATCCGGCCGCAGCCGGTGCAGGTCAGGTTGCAGGCGTGGAGCGGTTCGAGCATCAGGACCATCGGGAACCGCTCGACCTTCGCCAGCTTCTTCTTGGCGACGTAGCCGGCGATCCGGGTCGTCATCTCCAGCGGGAACCGCAGCATTCGAGGGACCTCCTTGGGCCGTCCGCGCCATCCTTGACGCTTCGAGCGGGGTGGGATGATCGGGGTGATTCGGGCCGTCGGCTCGCTCGCTCGATCAGGCTTCGAGCGACCGGGGGGTCGCGGGGATCCGGGTGGCCAGGGCCGGCGTGGTGAGCAGGCCGGCGGCGGCCTGGTAGCGGCCCAGGGCCATCATCGAGAACGAGACCGGGTACAGGTGATAGCGGAGGTAGAAGACCCGGGGGAAGCCGGTGCCGGTGAACGTGTCGTCGACCCAGGTGCCGTCGGCCTTCTGGGTCGCCAGGAGATAGTTGACGCCCCGGGCGGCGGCCTCGCCCCCGCCTCGGCCGGCGGCGACCAGGGCGAGCACGCCCCAGGCCGTCTGCGACGGGGTGGGGGCCCCCTGGCCCTTGAGGCCCGGGTCGTCGTAGCTCCGGCAGGTCTCGCCCCAGGCCCCGCTGTCCTGCTGGACCGACTCCAGCCACCGGCAGGCCCGGATCACGGCCGGGTGGTCCATCGGGAAGTCGATCGCCTTGAGCCCCTGGAGGACCTGCCAGGTCCCGTAGATGTAGTTCACGCCCCAGCGGCCGTACCAGCACCCCTCGGCCTCCTGGGTCTTCCAGAGGTACTGGAGGGCCCGGGCGACGGCCGGGTGGTCGGAGCGGTGGCCGAGCTCGCCGAGCATCTCGACGACCCTCGCGGTGATGTCGGCGCAGCTCGGGTCGAGCATCGCGTTGTGGTCGGCGAAGGTGACCTTGGTCAGGACCTGGTTGTTGATGTCACGGTCGTACGCCGCCCAGCCGCCGTCGGAGTTCTGCAACGCCAGGAGCCAGGCGACCGCGCGATCGGTCGCGGCCCGGACCTCGGGGTCGTCGCGGAGCGCGGTCCGGTGGAGGGCGAGCACGACCATCGCCGAGTCGTCGATGTCGGGATACCGCTCGTTGTGGAACTGGAAGTGCCAGCCGCTGGGCTCGGCCTGGACGATCCCCCGGGCGTCCCAGTCGCCGGCAATCCGGATCTCCTTATCCAGCAGCCAGCGGACCGAGCGGAGCAGGGCGGGGTGGTAGTCGGCCACCTTGGCGTCGGCCAGCGCGATCGTGGCGATCGCGGTGTCCCAGACCGGCGAGAGGCAAGGCTGGACCCAGGCGGCGTCGCCTTGCTCGATCACCAGGTCTTCGAGCTGGCGGACGGCCCAGCCCATCGCGGCCGAGTCGTCGTCGTAGCCGAGGCTGCCGAGGGCGACGACGGTGTAGATCATCGGCGGGAAGATCGCACCGAGGCCGTCGGAGTTCTCGAAGTGGTCGAGCATCCAGCGGTGCGCCCGGCGGATCGCCGGCTTCCGCCACGACGCCGGGACCACGCGGTCGGCCTGCTTCAGGAGCCGGTCGACGACGAGGAAGAAGTTCTGCCAGGAGACCGGCCGATGCGTCCCCCGATCGGGCGCCGGCAGGTCGTCGCCGAAGAGCTCGGCGATCCCCTGCTCGGGCGGCAGGGGGCGGACCGGCTTGTAGGCGGAGATGATCATCAGGGGGACGATGATCGTCCGGGTCCAGGACGACATCGACGCCAGGCTGAACGGCAGCCGATGGGGCACCAGCATCAGCTCGGGCGGGACGTAGGGGACCTCGTCGTAGCCGATCTGGCCGAGCAGGGCGAGGTAGAACCGGGTGAAGCTGTTGCAGGCCCGGGCGCCGCCGGCGTCGAGGATCACCCGCCGGGCCCGGGCCATCGCCGGGTCGTCGACCGGGGTGCCCGTCAGCTTGAGGACCCAGTAGGCCTTGACCGTCGCGCTCACCTCGGACGGCCCGCCGGGGTAGATCGACCAGCCGCCTTCGGCGTTCTGCTCCTCGCGGATCGTCCGGGCCAGCTTGCGGCAGATCGGGGCCCTGAGCCGCCCCAGGTGCGCCATCAGGAGGACATACTCGGATTCGAGGATCGTGTCGCCTTCGAGCTCGCCGACCCAGAAGCCCTCGCCGTCCTGCGAGTCGATCAGCCAGTCGCGCGTGGTGGCCATCGCCCGCTCGGCATCGCTCGGCGTGGCCCTGCGCGGGGTCGTCGATCCCATGCCCCTGCGCGAGATGCCAGCTTCCGTGTTGGCGGTCATGCGGTCCGAATCCCCCTGGCTGATCCGATGATGGCGACCTGCCGGGACCGGGCCCGAGCCGATCCCGCGCGGACCTTCAGGATCGGTCGACCTCGACCCTCCCTGCCGGCGCGGCGCCATCCTAGGGGGACGGGCCCGGTCGATCAAGGGCAAACCCCGCCCGCCCCGGCTCGCGCTCCGACTTTTCCAAGTCCGAGGTATCGCCAGAGATGGGAGGGATTTGCGCACATTGCCGGACCGTCAAACTCGGGCGAGCGATCAAGGGGCTTCGATCGGAACGTCGGCGTTGAGGCGGAATCCCCGGAGGATCGCCATCGATCGGAGGATGGCGTCGAACCGATTCCGGTCCTCGGCGCGGGCCAGGGTCCCCTTGATGTCGAGGTTGTCGCCCTGGACCCGGACGCGGTCGATGTGGGCGAGGTCGCCCACCTGGCGGCGGATCTGGGCTTCGAGGTAGGGCTCGACGTCCTCGGGCCGCCCCTTGTCGGCCAGCGGGTTGGGACCCGAGCCGTCCGGGACGACGAATTCGAGCCGGTCGTCGACCTCGCGGACCCCGGGCGTCTGCTGCGCCGCGCGGTAGGCCTGCATCGCCTCGAAGACGGTGGGGACCTTGCCCGTGAGCGACGCCACGCCGTCGCGGACCTTGACCCGGGCCGCCGGCCCCCCCCGGCTGGCGACCGCCCGGGCCGCCCGCTGCTGCGAGGCCGTCTCGGCCTCCGCCGCCGGCGGTGCGTCGGCCGGCGGGTTAGGCGCGGCCGGCCGGGTCGCGGGCTGGGGGACCTGGCCGGCCGGCCGGTCGGGCATCGGCGGGGGCGGCGGGTTGTCGGATTGGGCCTGGCCCTGGCCCTGGCCCTGCGACGGAGCCGGCCCGACGCTCAGGAGGTTGACGACCTGCGAGACCCCGGGGGTCTTCGCCATCTGCTGGCCGATCGCGATCCGCTCGGCCACCGTCGGCACCGTCCCCCGGAGCGTCGCCGAACCCCGGCCGTCGATCACCATCTCGATCGTCCCGTACGGGATCGTCACCGGGGCGGCCTGCCCCTGGCCTTGCGGGTCGATCGGCTGCCCCTGGCCCTGGTTCGGGTCGAAGCCCGGGCCGTTGGCGGCCGTCGAGGCGGGCGAGTTCGCCGCGGGCATCGCATTCGACAGGGCCCCCAGGGGCATCGGGTACGCCGCCAGGCCGAGCCGGCGGGCCGTCATGGCGTTCCACCAGGGCGGGTAGCTGATCGGCGGCGGCTCGAACCCGAAGAACGGGTCGTCGAGCCGGCCGAACAGCGGCGGCGGGTAGGTGTAGGGGAGCGACCCATAGGTCCCCGACCCGGGCAAGGCCCCCCCGCCATAGCCATAGCCCGAGCCGTAACCAGTCCCGCCGCCATAGCCGGCGCCCGGGCTGGAGACGTTGCTCCCCGCCTGGTTCTCCAGGCTGGCGGCGGCCCCGCCGGTGCCCGCGTACCCCTTCGAGCCGAGGCCGGGCCCGACGCTCGGGGGGGCGAATTGCTGGCCGTACCCCGCGCCGGCCAGGCCGGTCCCCGACCCGCCGCCGTAGCCGAAGCCGGACTGCTGTTGCTGCTGCTGGTACTGTTGCCAGGCCGCGGCGTCGTGCGCCGCGGCGGTGTCGATCACCAGGGCGTCGACCACCGGCACGCCCAGGGCGATGGCCGACTGGATCGCCACGTCGTGCACCGTCTTGGTGCCGACCCGGCCGTGGAGCACGACCTTGTTCCCCTTCAACTCCGTGGCGAACAGGTAGGGCGAGGTCGTCGGGTTCGCCTGGAGCGCCTGGATCAGCGCCACCTCGTAGCGGCTCGGAGTCCGGGGTGCCCGGGCCTGGCCCTGCCCCTGGATCACGGCCGGGGACGCTTGCGTCGTGGGGCGGCCGGGGGCTTGTCCCGGGGCCCGGGCGGGGAAGGCCAGGGCGAGGGCGATCGGCCCGAGCATCAAGGTCCGAGTCGCGTGTCGATTCATGATCGGTGCCGACCTTCTCGAAAAAAGGGGCGTCCCGGGCGACGCCGGATCGCGGGCAGGGCCCGACCTCCACGTCTTAAGTTTAAGCCCACCCCAGCCACCGCGACAAGCGAACCGGGCCGATCGTGAGCCGGGCTCACATCCGGACCAGAGTAAAGGGAGTCAGGTCAGCGAATGCGGGATTGCAAGATCTCGATCGGCGTCGATCGTTGCCGGCTTCATGCAAAGTAAACGGCGTATTAATTTGTAAATCATTGCAAGAATTGCTCGGGCAATTTGCTGACGACGTAAGCGGTGCCGCCCACGACGATCACGTAGGAACCAAGCTCAGCAAAAAATCGGATTGAATTTAACCAATAGTCAGCTTCGATCAAGAATTTGCATCCTTGACGAATGCTGCCGGTTGCGAAGGTTTTTGCGAGCAACTCTTCACTCCACCGCAGAAGGTGCGGTGGCCAGAAAAAGGGTTTGGTGTCATTATCGGTTTAGATAAATTTGTTTTTTGCAAATTGCACGAATACGACGTACTTGGGCCACAGTTCCAACTTTATTTTCTCGATATCGGCGTCAGATTCTCCTCCGAACAAAGATCCCCCAGGGAACGGTTGGAAGTCGCAAGCTTCGACTTCCGTATGGAGGAAGTCCAAGTATGGCTGGACGACGTCAGGGGGGAGTGTGTCGAGACAAGCACTCCAATATTTCTTTTCTGTATGAATAAGTATGCTCGTGATATTGTCTGCGTAAACATAAAAATCATAATGATTAGCTGTCAAGCCGCGCGCGAGATCCTTGCACGCGATCGAAGCATTGGAATCGTTCGTCAAATCACCACGCCCGGACTTATCCATTTCGACCTCTCAAGGATTGCATCACGCGAGGATGTTCAATTTTCCAATTCCTCTTGTTGCATTCAACTTGTGCGATCACCAATGCTTGATTGGAATCAAGCGTGCGTGGAGGAATTTGAAGAATGAAGCGCATCAGTTTGTATATCATGTGTTCGCCGATCGTAAGAGGCTGTCCAACAACCTATTCAATAGAGACAGACAGGAAAAGGGGTCGGGTACGAATGGCACTTCCTGAAGCCGCAAGTCCTATGCAGAGCCGGCACCTACATTGGTTGGGCGGCGATCATCTGTTTCCTCCCCGGACAGGCCTGCCAGGGTGGGCTCCTTTCCTGATAGACCGAGCCTCAGATCAACGAAGAAGCACATTCCAGGATCAGGGACAAAACTCGTCACGCAAGCTCCATGCCGAGAGCGACTTGCAGCTTGAGGAAGTGCCATTCGTACCTGACCCCTTTCTGCCCCCCTTTTCTCCTTTTCAGGGTGCTTCACGCAAGCAGACGAAGGCATGAAGTCGTCCATCCTCTTGAATCAGCATGTAAGCACTTTCAACAAACCCCAATGTGTGCATGTTTGCGTAATATGATTTATTTGACCACATGTGTCCGTATATTTTGTCAATTTCCTCGCGGCTGAGTCCTTGGATTTCGAGGGCGGAGGGCTGCCGAGTGGGGTCAAACGAAAGAGTTTTGGCGATCTTGCCCACAATAACCATCCCTGGTTGGATCAAAGTTCCGATTTTGGGTAAGCCAAATTCGTCGAGATGGGCAGTCTCGGTTGAATCGACTAAAGGATATAAATCCCAAGAAAACTCTTCTGGATCGCCGAATTCGTCGATGTTCTGAGCGACTTCGATCTTCAAAGTGCTCTCCTTATTTGAGGCGGGTGACAAATCCTAATAGAGCCGCAATGTCTTCCTGAGTCAAGAATTGATACTTGCCGGTCGAATAATTTCCGATAATTCTGCGAAAAACTTCCGCATGAAATTGCTCGTTGGTGATTCCTCGTCGGATCGCTCGTGATGCTTGGTTGGTCGCACGATCAAGTCCGTGTTGTATCTCCTCTGCCAACAAAATTCGATTCACCTGCCCGTCAACCAGGTCCGCTTTTGCGATGATAACAGCGTTTCGACTGTTTTCGAAGCGAGAGGCACGCCCGAGCTCGAAGCTAAAGCCTTCGGCTTTGGCAAAAGCGGTCGCATCGGCAACTGAGATGCCACCTGCGTGCTTCCAATAATCATCGAGTATTGCACGCAAGCGTTTGTATACTGAGCTGTCAGGGGTATTCCCAAGCTCGACGAACCTGTTGTAGATCGCTCTTTGAGAAGGCCCAAAATCGACAATATTCACTCCGTTTTTGACGATTTTTATGGTTCCCGAGGTAATGAAGGGAAGTAGGGAGATCGAAGCGATCGCAGCACCACTCGCAGAGTCAGCGTTGGCAATGTCATTGATTGTGACAATCCAATCCGCGCCCTCACTGACGATAGACAGACCGCTCAAGTAAAGCTCGGCCCCCGCGACGACGACCGACCCCATCACCTGCGTCCGCTCCCTGATGTAGCTCTGCCAGGTGATCGGATCAATAGGGTCCTGCTGGATCTTCCAGATTCTGAATTCGGCCGCGAACCCAGTCGTCCAGGTGCTCCTGATATTGTTGACGAACGCTGCCGCCGCCTGGGCCTCGTTGTTCGTCCAGGCGATATGGATGACGGGGATCTTCGTGCCGTCAGCCGCCGTCTCCATCCGACCGCGAGTGAACGCCAGCAACCATCCCCACTGGACCTGCCCGTTCTGGCTCAACAAATAGTTTTCCGCGTCAATCCCGCCAGGAAGCTTCTCGACGTTCTGCCAGAAGGCATCGACGCTGAAGTAGGCCGGGTCCCTCGGCTCCGTTCGCGGGTGCATGGTCGGAGCGCTTTGGCCCGGTGCGCCGTTGCTGAAGCCCTGCCCGCTGGCCTGACCGGGCCCCCCTCCGCCGCCGCCCGAGCCGCTTCCGGACGAACTGGTCCCGCCGCTCCCGGAACCCGACGAGCCGGGGTTGGATGCGTTGAACTGCCACCCGAAACTCTGGCTGACGGTCTGCCCAAAGTCGTCGGTGACGGTCACGGTGACGGTGTACACGGAGCCGTCGGGGGCCGAGAAGTCATCGTCCATGCCGGAGATGATCCCGGTGGCGGGATCGATACCCAGGCCGTTGGGCAGCCCGGTGGCGGAAAACTGAAGATCCTGAGCACCCGGCTCCGAACCTTGGATCGGCAGCGAGATGACGTCGGTCGTGGCGTTGACCTGGGGGCCGGGGTTGGCGAGGGACAAGGCCGGGATGACCGACGGCAGGACGGTCCAGTGGAAGGTCCGCTCGGACGTCTCGACGCCGTCGGTCGCGTCCACCGTCACCTGCCACGGGATGCCGTCGGCGCCCGATCCGGCGACGGTCCCCGAGATGACCCCGCTGTTCGGGTCGATCGAGAGGCCGTCCGGCAGCCCGGAGGCGATGTAGCTGAGCGCCAAGCCGTTGAGGTCCTGAGCCCCGACCGCGAGGTTCACCGAATCCCCCGCCGTGTTCGTCTGGTCCGCCGGCCCGGCCAAGGCCACCTTGTCGATCGTCCAGGGGAACTCCAAGGTGGTGGTCTTGTAGCCGTTGGACACGGAGACGACCACATCGTAAGCCGCACCCGTGTCGTCGCCCCGGGCGACGACGCCCGAGATGATCCCGCTGTTGGGGTCGATCGCAAGCCCGGCGGGCAACCCGGTCGCGCCATAGCTGAGCGGGAGGTTGTCCGGGTCCGACGCAATCACCGGGACCGAGACGCTAGTGCCCTCGGCGTTATTCATGCCGTCCCATACGGCGTCATCTGCGTTATCGATGCTAGGCGCTGCCCGGGTCACGTTCCAAAGAAAGGTCTGGCTGGCGGAGAGGCCGCCATTGGTCGCGATCACCGTCACTACGTAAGGGCCATTCGCCGCATCGCCGTAGTCGATCGTCCCGGTCAGGTTGCCGTATATCGGGTCGAGACTCAATCCCGGTGGCAAGCCAGTCGCGCTGTACGTTAACAGATTGTTGTTAGGATCGGTCGCCAATAACGAGAGGTCTGGCGTGTCCCCCTCGACACCATTTTGATCGCCGGGATTCGCAAGAATGGGCGTCCTGTAATCGAAGAAATTGAAACTTGCCGTCGTCCGGTAGATTTGTTCATTTTGTGTGAGTGTGAACCCAAAATAGTCGGGGCCTTGCGCATAATCAGCATCTGGAGTGTATGTATATCCGTAGTATGTCTTATATCTGGAGTTTTGCAAACCGCTGGGTGACAGCGATAAAATAGGCAAAGTCGGCCCGTTTCGCCCCGGAATCGCTCTGGCGCAGTTGGACTGCGGAGCATGCGATCATGCCTGGGATTATCGAATTCCCCAAGTTGGTCCAGGATGCCTTGGCCCAGTACGGCCACCTCTTCGCCAACGACTGCCAACGCCGCCACTTCGCCGAATACCTCACCGGGCTCTTCGTCGCCCAGCGCAAGACCGTCC
>JAABUQ010006157.1_pt1 | contig 18460 bp, 19 predicted proteins | sample 5560001 | NCBI WGS metagenome assembly JAABUQ01 (sample SAMN10711888, study PRJNA513371) | rock metagenome | isolation source: Antarctica rocks | place: Antarctica: Victoria Land, Finger Mt nord | collected 2015-12-18
GTTTTGGTTCCTGGTTGCCGTGCCTCAGCGTTGACTAACTCAGCAGTACGCCCTGAATCGGGAGGAGCGATCGCACTTTTTGCCAACTTATACCCTACCTCTCCTGGTGTCCCTAGTTCAGCCAAAGTTTTGCCTTCAGGCACTGGGCTAATCACAACGGAAACGTTCTCGGTTGTCTCGATTAAGTCGTGGAGTACTACATCTGGACCATTACTAACATTGACTGGCAGCCAACCGTTAGGATAAAAGAACTGATAACCATCAACGCTGTCCACATAGCTTTTCAATCCAGCAGTAGCTGAAACACAACTAGCTAGACTCAAGCTCAATACTACAATTAGCACCACTGCAAGCCGTTTTAACATGATCATTCCCTAACTGAGCGCTCGACTGGGGACAGATTTTTGACGCTGTTTAATTCTTGCATCTCAATAGTCAAGAAACTATTGACACTCCCACGATTTGAAATTGTGGGATTCTTAACTCGTTGGGAGTCCAACGACTTTACCCTCGTTAAGCATCTTGACCGTATACCCTACGGCTGCAAGCCCTCGATTGAGAACTACTTGTGCTGCGGCAACGTCTCTATCCGTTTGATAGCCGCAACGATTACACTGGTGGACGCGCTCTGACAAATCTTTCTTACCTGTTGTTACTTGGCAGTTGGGGCAAATTTGACTTGTCTTTCTGCTGTCCACTTCCATGAAAAATACTCCACTTTTCCAGCAACAGTGCTGGAGAATATTAAAAAACTGACCCCAACCTGCATCAAGACAATGTTTTGATAACATGCCAGCAGCCAGGGATTTGCAGTTTAAATCCTCCACAAATACCATTCCGGCTTGATGGCAAAGACTATGTGCAACTTGCCAATGATAATTTTTCCGAGTATTGCTGATTTTTTCGTGCAGATGTGCTACTTTCCGTTGTGCTTTATGCCAATTGTTTGACCCCATCTTCTTTCTTGACACTCTTTGTTGCAGCAATCGCATCTGGTGTTGGAGGTCTACAAAGAACTTGGGACGTGGCAGTGTTTGCCCGTTAGAAGTAGCAATGAAATTCATTAATCCAACATCAATACCTATCGCTTCACCGTGTGGCGTTTGTTGTGGTACAACTACATCCCACTGTAATGTGAGCATCACGTACCAACCACTTGCACGTTTAACTATCCGAGCTTGCTTGACAAGAGCATCACTCGGCACTTCTCTTGATTGACGAAACTTAACCCATCCAATTTTGGGTAGATTAATTGCTCCATTTCTTAAGGGTTTTTTACCAAGTTGAGGAAATACAAATGATTTCATTCGACCTGGCTTTTTAAACCGAGGAAACCCAAAGTTTCTTTCCCACATGGAAACGAAAGCTTGTTCTAATCGTTTCAACGTTTGTTGTAAGACTTGGGATTGAACTTCCCTTAAAGTCGATAGAGTTTCTTTGGCAGTTGTCAGGCTTTTACATTGGGAAGCATAAGTAGGACGTGGAAAATCCGCCGGAATGATATATTCCGAATGCAAGGAGCAAACGTTAATTTGACAACTACGTGATTTATACCAAGCCTTCCGCTCTGCCAACGCATAATTATATACGCGACGGCAGTGTTCCAACCAATCCTTAAACAAAAAAGCTTGGTTGACAGTCGGCTTCAATTTAAACTCGTAGGTCAAAGAAAACATTTGCAATTCCTCTTGCTCCGATCGTAGGAGAAATTTTAGCTTTCGTCAAGTCGATTTATAAGACGGCAGATTTATCCGCGAACGCTACATCCCACGCTTGAAAGACGTGGGCTTTGCTTCCTTTCTTGTAAGTTCTACAACTAAGTTTTCTGCAACTTCCAAGCTGTCCTTAAAATCTGCCCTGCCAGCATCGCTGCACCAAAACCATTGTCAATGTTCACTACTCCCACTCCAACAGCACAAGAATTGAGCATTGTCAATAGGGGAGCTAGCCCACCAAAACTAGCACCATAGCCAATACTAGTGGGCACAGCAATTACTGGGCAGTCAGCTAATCCAGCAACTACACTAGGCAAAGCTCCTTCCATCCCAGCCACGACAATTAGCACAGAAGCATCAGTAATAACGTGCTGGTTACTTAGCAAGCGATGGATACCTGCAACCCCTACATCCCAAAGCCGTTGCACTTGAAAACCACAAAGTTCGGCAGTGACTGCGGCTTCTTCTGCAATCGGTAGATCAGCCGTTCCAGCCGAGAGAATGCTAATAGTGCCGAGATGTGGAGGTGCGAGTTCTCCGGCAGCCATCGCACAAATCCGTGCCTCTGGGTAATATTGCAGCTCTGGTATTTGTACTTGTAACTGAGCATAAACTTCTGGTTCAATGCGTGTTGCCATAACTACAGAGCCGCGATTGCGCATAGCTGCCATAATCTGCACGATCTGAGCTGGTGTTTTTCCTGGTCCCCAAATCACTTCCGGAAACCCAGTACGTAGGGTGCGGTGATGATCGATACGAGCAAACTCACCTACTGGTTCATAGGCAAAATGCTTCAGTTTCTCCAAAGCCGTAGCGGGATTTACTTCACCAGTAGCAACGGCTTCTAGTAGCGATCGCAGAGCTTCAGGTTGGTTCACAATCTTAGTTTCAGGAATGATTGAATTTAAACTTTACTCTTGATCCTTAACACTTCTAGCTGGCGTTGCCAATCACAAATGTGCATATTCGCCTCTCAACTTAGGATTTGAGCAATCATCCGGTTAGCCTGAGACTCATAACTGCCACCGAACAAATTAAAGTGATTCAAAACGTGATACAGGTTGTATATTGTTTTCCGCCGCTCGTAGCCCGAAGATAAGGGAAAAACCTGGTTATAGCCACTGTAGAAAGCAGTAGGGAAACCACCAAAAAGTTCCGTCATCGCAATATCAACTTCGCGATCGCCAAAATATATAGCCGGATCGAAAATAACTGGTTCTGACATCGTAAAACCCGCATTACCTCCCCACAAATCGCCGTGGACGAGGGAGGGTTGAATCTCATGCGTTAGTAATTGAGGAATAGTCGCAAGTAGTTGTTTTTGTTGGGGAAAATTACCACCGCGTCGTGCTGCCAACTGGAATTGATAACCCAGCCGATGTTTGGTATAAAATTCTGCCCAGTCTGCTGTCCAATTGTTAATTTGCGGCGTAGAGCCAATATGATTATTTTGGTCCCAGCCAAAACCTTTGATGCTAGTGATACGGTGCATTGCTGCTAGCTGCCTTCCCATTTTTTCCCAAGACGGAGTATTACCCTGCCCTAGTTCCAGCCACTCTAATACTAGATAGGCACTGTTCGTTGCCCCCCAAGCAATCGGTTTAGGAACGCGGATAGTAGCTGTTGACAGTATTTGATTTAAACCTATTGTCTCTGCCTCAAACATCGCTACTTGTGATGCCTGGTTGAGCTTGACAAAGTAGGTGCGATCGCCATCGCTGACAGCATAACCTTGATTAATACAGCCTCCACTAACGGGCTTGCAGCTAACAACACAAAAATCTTTTCCTGTCAACTCTGCAATTTGGTGAGCAATCTGCGTCCACATAGTTAAGCCGCAGGTTTGAGGATAATGACACCATAGGCATCTGGAGATAGATGCTGCTGCGCAGCGCAAAGTAGATCGCTCTTTTCTAAGGCACGAATGCTAGCTGGGTAATCGAAGGCTGGTTGTAAGTCTCCTAACATTGACTGATAGTAGCCGTACAAGTTAGCGCGATCGCTCGGTGTTTCATTCCCAAAGATAAATCGATTCGCTACTTGAGTCCGGATACGAGCAAGTTCTGCTTCTTTTACCAGTTCGGTTTGCAAGGTATGCAGGTGTTGCGCGATCGCACTTTCCACTACCGCCAAATTCTCTACTGGTAGAGCTGCTGAAATATAAAATGTCCCTTGCAACTTTTGTGTCATATTGCTGGCAGAGATACTAGAGACAAGCGATCGCTCCTCCCGCAGATCTCGTACCAACCGTGAAGTCCGACCTTGCCCTAAAATTGCCGCCAACACATCTAACGCATAAGTCTGATTCATCTGAATCAATCCTGGCACCCGCCAAACCATGACTAGCCGTGCTTGCTGCAGACTCTCATCAACAAACTCCTGTCGGACAACTTCGGCAAAAGGTAATTCAGGTTTGGGCAACTCAACCGTCTCTACTTGACTCCTAACTGGCAAGACAAATTTATCTGCCACAATTTCGATCAATTCTTCTACTGGTAGGTTGCCTACTGCTACCGCCGTAATATTACTAGGTTGATACCAATTATGATGAAAATCGCGCATCTGCTGAGGCTTGAGCTGTGCAATTACATCTTCTGGTCCTAATACTGGACGACGATAAGGTAAATACTCAAAAGCCGTCTGCATAGCCCGTTGAAAAGTACGACGACGCGGATTATCTTCTGAACGCCGAATTTCTTCTAAGACTACCAATCGCTCCCGTTCAAATGCCTCATCGGGAATCAGACTATTGAGGACGACATCAATTTGTAGTGGAGAAAGAGCAGCAAAGTCCTTGGGAGCCGATGTGATGTAGTAGTGAGTGTAGTCTTGACTAGTCGCAGCATTCGTGACAGCACCGCGCTCCTCAATTTGACGCTCAAACTCACCACTACTTAGGCGCTCAGTTCCTTTAAAAACCATATGTTCTAAAAAGTGAGCCATGCCGTTGATCGCATCCGATTCAACTGCTGAGCCAACTTTGACCCACAAGCTGAGATTAACAGCTTCAACTGGCATCTGCTCCGCAATTATCGTCAAACCACCTGGCATCTGGTGCAGCGTTGGGGCATTAAGACGAGGGGATTGCCTGATTGAAGTCATTGGTAGTACTAGATTGGGTCAATATCTCTTCATCTTAATACAGTACTAGGTTGGTCAATTCGACGCTCAGCACCGTCTTGTCTTGTCCCTGCTAGTTGGTGACACGCCTGCAATTTTCTGTTACATAAACTACTTTCTGTGCAAATTTTTCGTTACATAAGATACATTGTGTCGCGAATTAGATAATTATGGAAGTGGAAAACAAGCGATAGCCCCACTCCAGTCCAATTACTTTTAATTTCCAGAGAGATTCCTAGAATGAAAACACATTCGTTTGACAGTTTTGAAGAAGCGGGTTTAAGTCAATCATCTGATTTTGGTAGTACCACAGAATCGGCAACACTTGCTCACCCTTTCGCGATCGTTCTGGTAGCTGTTTTAAGTTCCTTTGCTGTCGGCTCAATTCCTGTCATATATGCTTTCACCCAAGCACACAGCCAAAATCAGACCGCAGCTTCAACTCCAGTCATCCGTGGAGAAATGTTTTAGATAGGTGCTTGACAGCGATCGGAAGATAATCTAACTGCTCAAAGGAACCTCTAGTGAGGGACAAGTTAGATACACAACACGCAGACAAAGTGATTTAATTTTAAGTTATGTCCATGCCAGATATATTATTAGTGCCTGATAGTAGTACCAAAGGCGAATTACTTGAGCTTTTGGTTCGCAAAATTATCTCTCGAAAACTGCGTCAATTTATCAAGTGGTTGAAAGCATTCGTTAGAGTATGACTTAATCACTTGGATTCACCTAATCTCTCTACGTAGACAAAAATGAAAGTAACAGTTTTGATTGTATTTTCATGTCTTGTGGTACGTCTGGGAGAAAACTGTGGATTTGAAGTGGCTGGAATGGGCAAAAAGATTACAAGCGATCGCACAAAACGGTTTGACGTTTACTGAAAATCCTTTTGACGTTGAGCGATACAAGTCTCTGCGGGCGATCGCGTCTGAGATTTTGGTCACCTACTCAAATGTAGAACCAAGCTACGTTCTAGATCTATTCACCAAGGAAGAAGGATATGCAACTCCGAAAGTTGACATCCGGGGAGTAGTCTTTCGTGACAATAAGCTGTTATTTGTCAAAGAACGAGAAGATGGTTGCTGGGCACTACCTGGGGGATGGGCTGATATTGGTGATTCTCCGAGTGAAGTTATCGTGCGAGAAATTCAGGAAGAATCTGGCTACCTCACTCGTGCTGTCAAACTGCTAGCAGTATATGACAGAGATCGGCAAGGGCATCCACCTCTTTCGCATTACGTCTACAAAATGTTTTTTCAGTGCGAACTTATTGGTGGAACTCCAGCAGTCAGTATGGAAACAGATGAAGTCGGTTTTTTTGCTGAGAATGAAATTCCACCACTATCTTTGGCACGAATTTTGCCATCTCAAGTTGCTCGAATGTTCGATCATTATCGTCATCCAGACTGGCAAACCGATTTTGATTAACTGTGCTTAACATATTGCGTGAAACATGACAACAGCAGTAGGTGAACCAGCTAATTGTAGGTTGTGTCATCAGGCATAGTTGTTCCTTGGAGATTAGCTTTGCTGAGGTTAGCTCCTCGGAGATTAGCTTGGTTGAGGTTGGCTTCTCGAAGATTAGCTTCGCTGAGATTGGCTCCTCGGAGATTAGCTTTGCTGAGATTAGCTCCTTGGAGATTAGCTTTGCTGAGGTTAGCCCAACTGAAGTCAGTTCTACATAGGTCAGCTTCACTGAGGTTAGCCCTTCTAGCGTAAGCTTTACTAAAGTGAGCCTCACTCAAGTTAGCTTGATAAAGGTCAACTCTGTAAAGGTAAGCTCCATACAGTTCAGCTCGATCGAGGTTAGCGTGGCTAAGGTTAGCCCCACTGAGGTGAGCTTCGACTAAATTAGCCTCGCTGAGATTAGTCCGAACCAGATTTGCTACACCTAAATCTGCCCCTTTGAGGTTAGTCCCTCTAAGGTCAGCCCCAATCAGGTTAGTATTATACAAATCAGCCCTTGTAAGGTTAGCCCCTCTGAGGTCGGCTCCGATCAGATTAGCATTACAAAGATCGGCATCAATCAGGTAAGCTTCAATCAGGTTAACCAGGCTGAAATTCGCCCCACTCAGGTTAGCCTCGCTGAGATTCGCTCCACTCAGGTTAGCACTGCTGAAATTAGCTTCATAGAGGTTAGCTGCAATCAGTTTAGTCTTAGAGAGAGTAGCACCACTAAGATTAGCCCCTCTAAGGTCAGCCCCACTCAGGTTAGCATCGCTCAGGTCTGGTTCGATCTGTGGGTTCAGATTTCTCCACTCAATCCATCTCACTGCACCTAAACTTAGTAAGGCAAGGTGCTCTTTACTTGCCATTTCTCTAACCTTCCTTATTCTTTATGCCTACTATCAGGATTTTCACGTCCCACCACGTTTTCAATCGCCACTAGCGCTGCATTAGAACCCGCCATAATATCCCGTTCTTCTCCACCGAGGTAGATCCTGCCAAAGCTTCCAACCGGCAAAACATCTAGGATGTTAATCAAGGCTGCTTTCTCCGCCTCGTTCGCAGCCAAAGCAGCATAAGCGGCAGGTTGAACTTCTAAGACAAAAAGCGTTTGCCCTGCTAGGAGCATATGTCCCTTGCGGGTACGATTGATCAGTTGTGTTTGGTGGGAATCAAGATTGCGGATAATCTGGCTAGAAATGATGCGCGGTTTAAGACAATCTTCTTGACAGACTCCTAGCGCCTCCAAAATTGCCTTCCCAGCCGCTTGCGTTTCGCCCCGTTGACTGGAATGCACTTCTAGAAGACCGTAAAGTCGTTCGACAACTTGCGCTCCTGGACGGACAGCAGTAGCTTTCAAGGCGATATCAGTAATTCGGTTAATTTCGATACCAGGAGAGATTTCAATCCATAGCGACGTATCTCCTGGCAATGGCAAGAACCCCAATGCCACTGTACCCATGTAGGCTGCATGTTGAGGTTGCAAGCTGTCGAGAAATACATAACTACGCAGTTCTATACCCAATGTTTAATTCTCCACACAGCAGAGGAAAGCAAAAGAAGGTGCAACATTTGAGTATACCTGGCGTAATGTATTTGTGGTGTAGCTACTATGATAGAGTTCCTTTTTGTGGTGGCGTGAGACAAATGCGGGCAGTTTTGTGTGGCTATTACGGTAAAGGAAATGGTGGCGATGAGGCTTTGCTCGCAACGCTGCTACAAATGCTGCCGTCTCATGTGGAACCTCTGGTTCTCTCTGCCAACCCAGCCCAAACTCAGAAACGCTATGGAGTTGCAGCTTGCGATCGCAAGGCCCCAAACACAATCCTACCAGCGCTTTTCCAATCTGATGTTTTAATTTGGGGCGGTGGCAGTTTGATGCAAGATGCTACTAGTGCTGCTAGTCCACTGTATTATGGAGGACTAATGGCTTTGGCTCAAAAGCTTAAACTAAAAACTATTGCTTGGGCGCAGGGAATCGGTCCTTTGCAGCGTCCGTTCTCTCGCTGGCTAGCACACCGGACATTTGCTGGTTGTCATGCTGTAAGTGTGCGCGATCGCCGCTCTGCTGCCTTGTTATCTGGTTGGCAAATCCCTTTTACTTTGGCTCCCGATCCAGTTTGGGCTTTAGATGCAGTGCCAGTGCCTGGACTTTGGGATTTACCTGCTCCTAGAGTAGCGGTGTCATTGCGATCGCATCCACAACTGAATGCTACTCGCCTCGCTTGTCTTACCCAAGCACTAATCAACTTTCAAGCAGCAACACAAACCTGCATTTTGCTAGTGCCATTTCAGCAGTCGCAAGATTTAGCTATTGCCCAGTCAATTCAGTCCCAACTGGCAGGTCCCAATCAAATTTTTTGTCTTGAAGATCCCAAAGCCTTGAAAGGCTTATTTCGAGGTGTGGAGATGGCGATTGCCATGCGTTACCACGGCTTAATTATGGCATCTGCTGAAGGATGTCGCTGTTTTGCCATCAGCTATGACCCAAAAGTCAGTCAGTTAATGACAGAACTAGCAATGCCAGGGTGGGAATTAACTCAAGTGCCAGATGACCCTAACCTTATAACTCAGACATGGTTAGAGCATTATGTCAATGGCGATGCCCTAGCGACAGAGCAAATTCAGTCTTTGGTAGACCGAGCGCTGATCCACCGCGATCTATTGATAGAGGCATTGCGATAAACTACCTCGGGGGTTAATAATTCCACATTCAAATAAAGTAGGCGTTAGCTCTCGTTCTTAGTTCCATGCGGCTCTGGATTCTGACTCGATACATTTCTAATTGGCTGTGCTGCGTTCGCTCTCTTGCTGGTATGGCGGCGATCATTCGGTCAACAATTCTGAGCGATCCTTGCCAGTCTTGAGTCCCTAAAGCCTTTTGCAGTTCAGTATTGAGAGTTGCTAGATCTACACACCGATCTGAGGGGGCGAAAAAATTACTGCGCATCGGATTGGGGAAAATAGTCATTAGGTCTGCACCTAAACGTAAAGGTTTCAGCATGGTAATCTACTAACGTCATTTCTCTATCCTGACTCCTATAGGCGTAAATCAGGTTTAGAGATGATGAAGAAATGCATGAAGAGTTGAGCAAGATGGGGATTTCGGTGACAAATTCGCTCTCGACACCTTGCACGCCTCTTCACTTCCATCAGATTGCGAACGACAGCGAGTAGCTCAATTTCTCATTCTGCTTACCTTATATATTTCTATTAGCTGTGATTTGAATCACAATAATCGGCGTTTTTCATAATATTAAAAATGTTTTTTATGGCTCTAGAAAAGTGGTGTGGATGTTCTACGTAACAGCAGCAATATTACGTAGTTTTTGCATTCTCGCTCAAATCGTCTTTATTCTCAATTTAATCCTGTTTTACGTCTAAGAAATGTGAATGGTAGTAGCCTTACAGCTTCCAAGCGCTAGAGTACTAATGACAAAAGAGCTAATTTAACTAAATAGCTGTTATGTGCATACTGACATTCCTGTCCTAACACTAGTAGTAGAATCCACTCAAAATAGCTATGGAAATTAGTTGGCGAGTTCAAAAATAGTTTATTCTAGGTAGATTTTCGAGGTAAATTCTCTGAACAGAGATTAAATAAATTTGTCTAGGTTCCGCATTTACTCGGTTTCAGGAATGGATTTACTTTAACTAGAATAATTTTGTTTGAAGTCGGTATTTAGAACATTTCAGTCGCAGCAGTTCTATTAGTTATACCCAAGGTTTTATCGTGAAAAATCAATTTTTGTCTCTAAATCAGCAGCTTTTTGCATTGCCTTTATTAACCTTACTTCTTAGTCCGGGTCAAGCTTTAGCCCTTTTCCCCTCTACTAATCCTTGCACTCCACCCGTCAATCCTGTAGACACATCAAACCCCACAACTGTTGTTGGCAATGGAACACCTGCTAGCTGTACTGAAGCTGCTTTTGATGATGCTGTAGACAAGGGAGGAGCTGTTACCTTTAATTGTGGTTCTTCGCCTTATATATTGACTTTGACTTCAGAAAAAACAGTTACAAAGTCTACTGTCATTGATGGAAAAGGTCTGGTGACTTTAAGTGGAGGTGGTAAAGTTCGGATTTTAAGCATAAAGGGTGGTTACACCGATGTGACACCAAGTTTAACAGTTCAAAATTTAAACTTTGGTAACGGTTATACGACTGATGTCCCTAATACAAAAGCAATAACTCAAGGTGGGGCAGCGATTTATCGAGCTGGGGGTACGCTGACTGTCATCAATAGTAACTTCTACAACAACGTCGCTCCATTAACAGGTCAGGATGTAGCTGGAGGCGCAATTTATTCTGTTGGTGTAGGCAAGACAACTATTGTTGGCAGTATATTTAAAGGCAATAAAGCTAGCAATGGTGGCTCTATTGGTAATTTGGGAAATTCTCTGACCATTTACAACAGCCAAGTGGTAACAAGTGCAGCCACAGGTAATGGTGGTAATAGTAATGATGGTGGTAATGGTGGTAATGGCGGTGGTATTTACATAGATGGAGCAAATAACACGGTCGATATTTGTGGTGTAAGAGTTGCTAGTAATCAAGCAAATGCGTTTGGCGGCGGATTGACTCGTGTCACGTATATAGGAGACAGGACAATAATTGATAAGTCTACCTTTGACAGCAACGTTAATAGCAGTGGACAGGGCGGCGGGCTTTATTTGCAAGGTACAACTTTGACGCTGCAAAATTCGACAATTTCTAATAATAAATCCGTTAATGCGGGTGGCATGGTTTATTTTGGCGGCTACGGTGTGGGTCCGATGCTCTTTAATAATGTTACAGTTTCCGGTAATACCGCCAGTAATGAAGTAGGTGGGGGAATTGGCATTGCTTACGTAAGCGGCACAATATCGAATTCAACGTTTGCCAATAACAAGGCTGCTTATAATGGTGGGGGACTCAGAAATGGTAGTGGTTTGTCTTTGCAAAATAACATCTTCTCTAACAATACTCCTAGCAATTGCGATACTACGCTAACGGAGCAGGGAGGAAACATACAGTATCCTAATGGTACTCAGTGTTCTAATGGAATTACAGTAGCAGACCCACTACTTGGAACTCTCTATCATAACGGCGGTCCAACTTCAACTATAGCTCCAGCATCAAACAGTCCGGCAGCTAACAACGGCTCCTATAATTGTCCGGCAACCGATCAACGAGGGCAGAATCGTCCTAGTACTTCTTGCACTTCAGGTGCCTATCAACTGCCTTAGAATAGACCAGAAAAAGTGGAGTAAGGGGGAAAGGATTTGATTTTTCCTTTTAACCTTACCCTTCACCTCGAAGTATTTGGTTGTAGCTAGCTTCAGTTAATAAACTCAATCAGGCGCACTTTAGGTCCGCACAGGTGATGATATTTTGTCTTCATCTGTTCGATATCTTGAAGTTGCGCCTGCGCTCTGCTGCAATGCATTCCGTATTTTGCATATACGCGATCGCTGGCAATTGAAAGTGAGGTGCGGCAGCGTTCGACAAAATCATCAAGTGCATATTCTTTACCCGCTTCAAAATAATCAAGCACTACGAGGGAGGGTGAATAGCAAGTAGATTGTAAACCATCTGGCCACTCTACTTGAAAGCGAATTTCTGGCATCGGATTTAAATGTAATTGATTAACTGTACACCCCACACCCGCGCGCAGCGCCTTGATTGGCTCGAAGATAGTGGGTAAGATGTTGCAGAGCTGATTGTTGCCAAGTATAGCGATCGCTAATTTCTAAACCTCTTTGCTTCAACGGTTGGGCGATTTCAGGTTGCAGAATGGTTGTCATCGCCAGTGCGATCGCTTCAACAGAATTGGGATTTACGAGTAGGGCATCAGCATCAGACAAGAACTCAGTAAAAGGGGCAATATTTGAAGTTATTACTGGAATGCCAGAAGCCATCGCCTCTAGCACGACGAGTCCCCACCCTTCTTTAATTGAGGGAAAGACAAATGCATCACTTAAGCGATAAAGTGCTGGCAACTGACGATCGGGAATCGTTCCGGGCAAAATTAAGGATTTGCCGACTGACACATTAGCTTGCAGAACTGTGGCAAAAAACTCCTCTTGGTAGGCTTGATAGTCGAATAGTGTGGCACCTCCAGCAATGACTAACTGTGCTTGAGGATACTGTGTCAGCACTCTAATAAAGGCTTGTAAGAGGAGAAGGGAATTTTTACGCGGTTCAATCCCGCCAACAGTCAAGTAAATTGGCGCTCCTGCTAAACCAAGTTGGCGCTTCAGGGCAGTTTCAGAACCATCTTGGTGCAGAGAGAACCTTTGACTGTTAACGCCGTTCGTAACTCGCGGTGCATGAATTTGATATTTTTCTTGTAGTTCTGCTTGCCATTTGGTACTGACACACAAGCACAAATCTGGGTTGCGGATTGACTTTTCCTGGCAGTCTTGAAGATAAGGACTGTTAAAGTCTTCGATATGGTGAACGGTACGAATGAAGTAAGGGATTGGATAGCTTTGCTTGAGAACGTCGATGGCATTGGCGCTGATACAGTCTTGAGCATGGTAACAGTCATATATTTGGTCAATTTGACTCAAGTAATCAACAAACTCCTGAATTCGTTGCTTAATTAAAATGTCAATCCCTCCGGCGACAGGTTGAGCCGGAACTAATTTATGAGGACAACGCACTGGACGGTAAAAACCACCGCCATCTTTGTCTAAAGCATAAACGCACACTAACAACCCCAAGTCATGCAGCGCCTCTGCCAATTCCAGAGTATGGACGACACTGCCTCGCGGTTTGGTGGAGTAAGTGAAAAGAGCTATGGCAGGGGTACTTGTCACTGTTTCTAGAGAAGGGGGGGAGGTGAGTACCAGTTGTGTATTGCTAGGCGGTGAACTTCGCGCCAAGAAAGGTTGTGTCGTCTGGCTAACTCGGCGCAGTCTTCATATTCTGGCTGCACATTGGTAATGAGCTTAGCGGCATTCTCACGATCGCCATTCATCCAGGCAAGCTTAACTCTGACTACACCATATTCAGTTTCAACTGGTTGAATCTCACGTTCTAATACAGAGCGTTGCTGCATAGAGCGACGGATTCCCAGCGTCGTAGTTTCTTGAAATATAACGGCTTCACAACGGCTCAACTGTTCACGATGGCAGACAACGGTGAGTAAAATCCCTGGGCGAGACTTTTTCATGCCAATTGCTTGAGTAAAAACATCCAAAGCACCAGCAGCAAATAAGGCTTCAAATACATAGCTAATAGCTTGAGGACTTAAATCGTCAATCTGAGTCTCCAATACCGAAATAGTTTCCAACCCTGCTGCTCCTTGAGCTTCACCCAACCACAGCCGCAAAATGTTGGGAATTGGCAGTTGACGAGAACCAGCTCCCAATCCTATCCGCAAAATAGTCATCGCTGGCGGCGAACCGAACTCGGCAGCTAGGGTAGTGGCGATCGCTGCCCCTGTGGGCGTGACTAATTCTCGTTCAATGCCATTACTATAAACCGGACAACCGCGCATCTCCCACAACTTCAATACTGCTGGTACTGGTACTGCCAAAGAGCCATGAGCCGCTTGCACTGTACCGCCACCAGTTGGTAGTGCCGAGCAGTAAAGTTGCTCAATGCCCAACCAGTCTAAACCAAGGCAAGTACCGACGATATCCACAATGGCATCTACTGCACCTACTTCATGGAAATGAACCTGTTCTGGAGCAATGCCATGTACTGCCCCTTCAGCTACTGCCAATTGTCGGAACACTGCCAGACTCCAAGCTTCTGCTTGTGATGGTAACTCTGCGGCTGTAATTAAGCCTTCTATTTCTGGCAGGTGTCTGGCGTGGCTGTGAGTACTGCCTGAGTCGTGAGGATCTAATAAATCTACATGGACTTTAGTCGCTAATTGACCATTTCGACGCACAGGCTCTGATCGGAGCTGATATCCAGTTAACGAGAGTCGAGACAGTTGTTCAATTAGATACTTTAAGGGAACACCAGCATGAACCAGCGCTCCCAGGCACATATCACCGGCAATACCAGTCGGACATTCCAGATACGCTAACTTTGTCATAAAATAGTAGTTACGAGGAAATTTTATGGCAAAAATTTACACTGTTCATCCTGCTACTCCTCAAGTCCGCAGTATAGAACAAATTAAAGATGAACTACAGGATGGTGCAGTTATGCTCTATCCCACAGATACAGTCTATGCGATCGGCTGCGATTTGAATGCCAAGTCGGCAGTGGAACGAGTCCGTAAGATTAAACAGTTATCGAATGATAAGCCACTGACATTTCTGTGTCCCTCTCTTTCTAATGTGGCAACTTATGCCCATGTCAGCGACACAGCTTATCGGTTGATGAAGCATCTGGCTCCCGGAACATATACCTTCGTGCTACCCGCAACTAAGCTGGTGCCGCGACTAGTTCAAGATCCTAAGCGCAAAACTACTGGGATTCGAGTGCCAAGCCATGCTGTCTGCTTAGCTTTATTGACATCTTTAGGAAATCCAATTATTTCTACCTCGGCACACCTACCCCAAGATGAAACGGATGTGGAAACACAGATGGATGTTTCGCGGGTAGAACTGTTCGATCGTTTAGACAAATTGGTTGATGTGATTGTAGACAATGGAGAAGAGCCAAGGTCTAAAGTTTCTACCGTTGTCGATTTGACAGGAGATGAACCAATTGTTGTCCGGCAGGGGCTTGGATGGGAAGCGCTGCGCCCAGGCAGAGGGGAAATCAAGCGCCATAATGCATAACGTGACATTTATAAAGTAGAATTAACATAATGAAAGATTTATGTCGTGTTCTTGATGATTCGCGGCAGAGTGTCAAAGCTAGTCAACGAACATAGTTTCGTTCCAGAAAGGTTATGGTTGTTAATTTTGTCCAGTGTTCTACTTCGCCCCAGCGTTTGAAGCAAATCTTTCAAACTATTGATGTAGACAGTTGCCCCAAGCATTTCAACTTTCACATGCATACTGTCCACTCTGACGGTAAATTACAACCAGAGGTATTGCTGAAGAGTGCGATCGCACTGGGGCTGAAAGGACTGGCAATCACCGATCACCATACGATTACTGGATACCAAGCGGCTCAAAATTGGTTGAAAGATCGGGAACCAGAGGAAAATGCTCCCGAACTCTGGAGTGGAATTGAAGTTAACGCTGCACTTTTGGGGATTGAAGTCCACATTCTGGGATATGCTTTCGATCCACAGCACTCAAGTCTCAAGCCTTACACTCAAAGACATGCTGCTAAGGGCAACGATTACCAGGCAGCCAGTGTAATTGCGGCAATTCAGCAAGCAGGAGGAATAGCAGTGCTAGCTCATCCAGCTCGTTACAAGCGATCGCACTTTGAACTGATTCCTGCTGCTGCTCAGTGTGGGATTGATGGTGTTGAAACCTACTATGCCTACAACAACCCCAATCCCTGGAAACCTAGTCCCGTTGAAACTAAACAAGTGCAACAGTTGTCTGCCGCACATAATTTACTTAACACTTGTGGTACTGACACGCACGGATTGAGTTTACTCCGCCGCCTCTGAACTCAAACTGCTACAGCTTCAACACTTCACCGACTTGCATTACTTGAAGCTCACTTTTCACCCCTTGCTGCTTGAGGGCTTGTGAAAACGCTGTTGGCGTTCCTGGCAAATTGAATACACCGTAATGCATCGGTACTACCTTGGAGGGAGATACTAGCTTGACAGCCGCAGCCGCTCTCTGAGGTCCCATTGTAAATTGGTCTCCAATGCAGGCTAGCATTAAAGTTACTGGGCGGAATTGGGGAATCAGCTTCATGTCGGTAAACAAGTCAGTATCACCCGTATGATAAATCACCGGACCATTTTTGACGCTGATTAAAAAACCACCGGGGTTGCCAGCAAAATTGCTAGGACCACCATCTGAGGCAACAGAGGAGCTATGGATTGCGGGGATGTAGGCAACTTTCACCTCTCCATTTAGCAGCGTTAGTTCACCTCCAAAGTTGCCTTGCGTTTCAAATCCTACTAAGTCTTTGGGATAACCACTCGATTGCACCATCGCCGTCCCTAAATCGTAGGTGCTAACAAGCTTGGCTTTTGTCTTCTTCGCAATCTCGACAGCGTTACCTGTGTGATCGAAGTGTCCATGAGTCACTAGAATCAAATCAACTCGATCGAGAGCAGCGACCTCTGCTTTGCCCTTGGGGTTAAGGGGATTTTCAATCCAAGGGTCAATCAACAGTACTTTGCCGGAAGGGGTGGTAAGTTTGAAGGCAGAATGCCCGTACCACTTTAGTTGAGTGCTACCAACGGCTTGAGCGTTGCTACTCAAAACGTTTAACCCAATTGCCGCGATCGCCAAGATTAATACGCTGACTGTAGTAACGATGGCAAATACATTTTTCATACTTATGCCTACAATATGGAACTCAAGCTGGATTTAAGAATTTAGCTACTGTTTGCACATCCTTATCACCGCGCCCAGAACAGTTAATCACAATCCGCGAAGTACTATCAAGCTGAGGGCAAAGTGTTTCGAGGTAGGCGATCGCATGAGCCGTTTCCAAAGCTGGAATAATTCCCTCTAGCTCAGACAAACGCTTGAATCCTGCCAATGCCTGTTTATCTGTCACACTATAATATTCAGCTCGACTCGTGTCCTTCAAATAACTATGCTCTGGACCGACACCAGGATAATCTAGCCCCGCGCTGATCGAGTGAGCCTCAATAATTTGACCGTCGTCATCTTGGAGTAAATAGCTCATCGCTCCGTGCAATACACCCACCCGTCCTTGCGTCAACGTGGCAGCGTGTTTTTCTGTATCTACACCTTCTCCTGCTGCCTCAATCCCGATCAGTCGCACAGTCGGCTCATTCACAAACTCGTGAAATAACCCCATAGCATTTGAGCCACCACCGACACAAGCAAGCAGAATATCTGGCAATCCCCCCCACTTTTCTTGACATTGGACGCGAGTTTCTTGCCCAATCACTGCCTGGAAGTCGCGGACTATCATCGGGTAAGGGTGGGGTCCAGCTACTGAGCCGAGAATATAGTGAGTATCCTCTACATTTGTGACCCAATCTCGAATCGCTTCTGATGTCGCATCCTTCAGAGTTCCTGTCCCCGCCGCAACTGGTCGTACCTCTGCTCCCATCAGCCGCATCCGAAACACATTCAGACTCTGCCGCTCCATATCCTGAACGCCCATATAGATTGCACATTTGATCCCAAACCTGGCGCAAACTGTTGCTGTAGCAACGCCATGCTGACCTGCACCAGTCTCGGCAATGATTCGCTGCTTACCCATCCGCCGCGCCAACAATGCCTGAGCCAAAGCATTATTAATTTTGTGAGCGCCAGTGTGGTTCAAGTCCTCGCGTTTGAGGTAAATCTGGGGTCCGGTGCCATCGGGTGAAGCGTGGTAGGCACTCAAGCGTTCAGCAAAATAGAGAGGAGTGGCACGCCCAACATATTCTCGCAGCAACTGTTGTAGTTCTTGTTGAAAAGCAGGGTCGTAGCGGTACTGCTGGTACGCCGCCTCTAACTGGCTCAGGGCAGGCATCAGCGTTTCAGGCACATATTTACCGCCGAAGCGTCCAAAGCGTCCTAACCGATCGGGACTTTGGGCAAATTGGGTAGAGGGGAGGGGAGTAGTAGTCACGAGACGATGCCAGATAAGTCAATAAAGATAATTATAGGAAAAATTGCCGCTTAAAATGGTGACATCACTTTGTCTTTGCGGCTCAATTACTATATGGCTTCTTCTAAGCATCAATCTTCCGAGGCAAATGCATCCACAGGCGATCGCTTTGTCTACCAAGAATTTGGTAGTAGTAAGCTGGCTACAGAACGAGGAGTTTTGGATCTACCGCCCTCCGAGCAAAATTTGAAGGTGCAAGCTTCCCGCAAAGGACGCAAGGGTAAAACTGTCACAGTGATTACTGGGTTTCAAACCAAACCAGAAACTTTAGCCGCACTGGCGAAACAGTTGAAAGCCCAGTGCGGTACTGGTGGCACAGTCAAGGAAAATGAAATTGAAATTCAGGGCGAGCATAAGCAGAAGCTGCTTGAGATTTTGACGCAGTTGGGTTACAAAGCAAAAATCAGCGGAGGCTAGAGGAGGAGGGGGAGAAGAAGAGGGGGGAGGGGGAGAGGGGGAGAAAGAATCTTATTAACTTTCTCTGTTTTACTACTGATGGTTTAGCTCTAAAAG
>JAABUQ010006158.1_pt1 | contig 18453 bp, 17 predicted proteins | sample 5560001 | NCBI WGS metagenome assembly JAABUQ01 (sample SAMN10711888, study PRJNA513371) | rock metagenome | isolation source: Antarctica rocks | place: Antarctica: Victoria Land, Finger Mt nord | collected 2015-12-18
TAGATCTTCAGCGCTACTAGGTAAACTGACTTTTGTTTTTCTAGCACCCGTTGCAAAATTGCTCCTGGTTTGACTTGCGAGTTAGCACCTAATATCCCTCGGCGTAGCAGTACTTTTTGGTTGTACCAAACTACAAGCGATCGCGTTGCTGTATTTGTCAGTAATAAATGCGATGCCCAAGCCAATTCAACTTTGACGAGTTCCGGCACTGCTGCTAGTTCAAAACCCTCCTCACCCTTTAAAACCACAGCCTCCGGCGATCGCGCCTGCACTTGCTGCCACAACAAACCAGTCAAAATCAACACAGCACTTAAAATCACGCCCAACGCATCAGAGCGAGCTTGAGAATCACTCAACTCAGGCGTTAACAAACGGTTAATCAGCAGCAACACACCAGCTAACCCACCAACAACGATAGGTAAAAGCCGTAAAACTCTGTTGCGATCGGGTTTAGCCATAATTAGCGATTAGCCATCACTTGCAACTTGCGACTTCCGACTTGCGACTTAGCCCTACTCCTCCCCCAAATCCATAACACGTTGGAACATATAACCAGTACCCCGCGCTGTTAGAATCAACTCCGGATTGCTTGGATCTTGTTCCAGCTTGGCTCGCAGACGAGAAATGTGTACATCCACTACCCGCGTATCCACATGCCGCTCTGGAGTATAGCCCCACACCTCCTGCAAAATCTCGGAGCGGGAAAATGCTTCACCAGAGCGACTGACTAATAACTCTAACAAGCTAAACTCCATTCCCGTCAGGCGCATCCGCTCGTCACCCTTGTACACTTGCCGTTTATTCGTATCAATCCGCAAATTGCCTGCGCGAATTACTCCGGAACTCGGAATGCCAGGACTACTATTTTTATCCGCCCGCCGCAGTACTGAGCGAATCCGAGCTTCAAGCTCTTTAGGAGAAAATGGTTTGACGACATAATCATCTGCACCCAACTCCAAACCAGTGATTCGGTCTGCCACATCTCCCAGGGCTGTTAGCATAATGATCGGGACATCTGATTCTTTACGCAATTCTTGACAGACACCATAACCATCCAGCTTGGGCATCATCACATCCAGCACGACTAAATCAGGTCCCGCTTGGCGGAAAATATCTAAGGCTTCTTCGCCATCGGCAGCAGTGACGACATCATAGCCAATCATCGACAGCCGAGTTTCCAGAATCCGCCGAATGCTGGCTTCATCATCCACTACAAGGATTTTTTCTTTATGATTTTCCAATCTCTTTCAGACTCCTTAATTAAACTTCGCCATCATTAATCTTTACAGTTGAGAGGAGGAGAACAAGTCGCAAGTCGCAAGTCGTAAGTCGCAAGTGATGAGCATGAGGGCAGGCGAACCTAGGAGAAAAGAAAAAGAACTGTAAGTAAGGGTTATTTGTTAGACCTTTCACTCAGGTGCCAATATCAGTTGATTCATCTGATTACAATTCATTCTCCTCAATTAAGTAAAATGCATCACTTGTGACTTGCCTCCCCTGCCCATCACTTGCGACTTCCGACTTGCAACTTAGCTCTACTCCTCCCCCGACTCCATAATTCGCTGGAATAAATAACCAGTACCCCGTGCTGTTAGAATCAACTCTGGATTCATCGGATCGTCTTCTAGCTTGGCACGTAGGCGAGAAATGTGTACATCTACTACCCGCGTATCCACATGCCGCTCTGGAGTATAGCCCCACACCTCCTGCAAAATCTCGGAGCGGGAAAATGCTTCGCCAGAGCGACTAACTAACAACTCTAACAAGCTAAACTCCATTCCCGTCAGGCGCATCCGCTCATCGCCCTTGTACACTTGCCGTTTGTTAGTATCGATTCGCAGACTACTGACATGAATCACTCCCGAACTCGGAATGCCAGGAGTACTATTTTTATCCACCCGCCGCAGTACTGAACGGATTCGAGCTTCAAGCTCTCTGGGAGAAAATGGTTTGACGACATAATCATCTGCACCCAACTCCAAACCAGTGATTCGGTCTGCCACATCTCCCAGGGCTGTTAGCATAATGATCGGGACATCTGATTCTTTGCGCAATTCTTGACAGACACCGTAGCCATCCAGCTTCGGCATCATCACATCCAGCACGACTAAATCAGGTCCCGTTTGGCGGAAAGTATCTAGGGCTTCTTCGCCATCAGCAGCAGTGACAACATCATAGCCAATCATCGACAGCCGAGTTTCCAGAATCCGCCGAATGCTGGCTTCATCATCCACTACCAAGATTTTTTCTTTATGATTTTCCAATCTCTTCCACACTCCTTAATTAAACTTCGCCATCATTAATCTTTAGTGCTACTAGTTTTAAGATATCACTCCATTCAATCAGTTTTAAAAGGTTGTGAGTCTTGCTAGAAACGGAGTTCGGGCTTTCTTCCGATTTTAATTTATGAAGCGTTTTTAACAATCAACTAATGGCAAAGCCTCGAACTTACTACGTCTGTAATGAATGTGGATCGGAGTCTCCACAATGGTTTGGTAAGTGTCCAGCCTGCGGCACTTATAACTCAATGGAAGAGCAGATCGAAGCATCTACCGCTCTTCCCAGTCGGGGAGGGTTGCAATCTCGGACTTCCAGCAAATCATTTACTAAAGCGGCGAAACAGAGATCGTCTCTGACATTTGCTCAAATTACAGATAGACATCAAGCACGGTGGCTTTCTGGTTATGGAGAACTCGATCGAGTGCTGGGCGGTGGTATTGTTCCTGGTTCTTTAGTACTAATTGGGGGCGATCCTGGAATTGGTAAATCGACGTTACTGCTCCAAGTCTCGAATTTATTATCTCAAAACTATCGCATTCTCTATGTTTGTGGGGAAGAATCAGGGCAACAGGTGAAGCTCAGAGCTTCTCGTTTGGGGGTTACTAATACGGTTAGTGAGTTGCCACCAACCTCAGAGGTTAACGGAGCTAAACCGACTCCAGTTCAGACGGAAAATGGTGCTGGTGCCGATCTCTATGTTCTACCGGAAACGGATTTAGAAGAGATTTTGCGGGAGTTAGAATCGCTCAAACCGAATGTAGCAGTGATTGATAGTATCCAGACAATTTACTTTCCGGCTCTCACCTCGGCTCCTGGTTCTGTAGCTCAGGTACGAGAGTGTACTTCGGCATTAATGCAGGTGGCAAAGCGGGAAGATATTACACTGCTAATTGTCGGGCATGTCACAAAAGAAGGGGCGATCGCTGGACCAAAGGTATTAGAACATTTAGTAGATACAGTGTTGTATTTTGAGGGCGATCGCTTTGCCAGTCACCGCCTCTTGCGCTCAGTTAAAAACCGCTTCGGTGCTACTCACGAAATTGGTGTGTTTGAGATGATCGATCGGGGATTAAGAGAAGTCTCCAATCCCTCGGAGTTATTCTTAGGCAATCGCGAAGATGTAGCTCCGGGCACGGCAATTGTCGTTGCTTGTGAAGGCACTCGTCCTTTGATGGTGGAATTGCAAGCGCTGGTAAGTCCGACTAGCTACGCTTCGCCCCGCCGCTCTACTACTGGGGTTGACTACAACCGACTGCTGCAAATTTTAGCAGTGTTGGAAAAACGAGTGGGGATTCCGCTATCGAAATTAGATGCTTACGTCGCTTCGGCTGGAGGTTTGTCTGTGGAGGAACCAGCAGTGGATTTGGGAATAGCGATCGCTGTGGTTGCTAGTTTCCGCGATCGCGTTGTCGATCCGCGCACTGTATTAATTGGCGAAGTTGGATTAGGAGGGCAAGTGCGAGCCGTTTCTCAAATGGAACTGCGCTTGAAAGAAGCTGCCAAGTTAGGATTCAAAAGAGCGATCGTTCCTAAAGGGCAAACTTTTCCTGACTTAGATTTGGAAATTATCCCAGTGGCAAAGGTAATAGATGCGATTATTGCAGCGATTCCACCGCAGCATATGCAACAACCAGAGGAAGAAGAGATCGATTAATGCTACTTAATAATCGTAAGGGTTTTTAGGTTCTGGAATTGGTTTAATTAAGCTTGCCTGAATTGTTAGTTGGCGCTTACCGGCTAATGATTCCGTATTCATTTTGCCTTGAACTTCTAGCCAAGAATCAGCCGGATAAGCTTTGCTGTTTTGAGGTAGTTTTACTGGTAAACCTACAGGATATGCATCGGCGGCACAGCAAGTAATGACAAAACGAGCTAGCGTCAGATATTGCTCTGGCAGTTCAGTTGAATGGATCACGAATCCTTGCACCTTGACTTTTTGCCCTGTATATGCATCTGGCTCTGGATAGACGTTGAGCGTCCGTACCCAGTCTACTAATGTTCGCTCCTCCGGTGGTCGAGAACTGCGAAAAGCTTGTGGCTGCGATCGCGTCAAGGTAACAGAATCTGTCACGCCGCGCTGTAGTGCTGTTTGGCTGGCAAAAACATGGGGAGTAAATACGATGCCAAAAAATGCAGTGGCAAGCATTAATGTACTGCTCCAGCCAGGAGGAAAAAAGGTGAAGTGTCCGAGGCGGTTGGCAGTACGACGGCGGCGTAAAAGTTCACCTGCCTTCAAGCTACTGACAGTTAGCATGATTAAGGCAGTAATCGTCACCAACCAAAAGTAATCTGGATGAATCAGCAGCCCTAATTTGCCATTTAGCCAATATTTCAACAACAAAATTCCCCAGGCAGCGATCGCTAGCACATCTAACCAAGGTAGGATTTTAGTTTTTAGCTTCACTTTTAACGACAATCAACTGACGTGTAAATTAATAAACAAAGTCAACAAAAATGTCAATTGCGCTGCCAGGACGAACAAGTAAACCACAGCTCTAGGTTTAAAGATTGACAACAACAGCCCAACACCTTTAAGGTCAATCATGGGACCAAATACTAGAAACGCTAGTAGAGAGCCACTAGTAAACGTTGAGGCAAAAGACAAAGCAAAGAATGAATCTACTGTGGAACAAATTGACACTAGCCCTGATAACAGTAGCATGGCAGCAACCGAGCTTACAGGTCCAGCACCCAAGTGAAGAATCAGTTCGCGGGGAATCAACACTTGAATAGCGGCGGCGATCGCACTTCCGACAATCAATACAGCGCCTAACTCTCGTAGTTCCTGCACTGTGTTCTCCAACAATAAACCCAAGCGTTCTACCAAAGGCGTTTTAGCAGATGTGGCAGCTAAGGTAGATTGGAGGACTGTAGCATCTAAGCGCATTATTTGACCAGGTTGACCGATTAAAAAAGTCCCCGAACGTAACAGTTCTGGAGTTGACGATTCCGTTGGAGCCGAAAGTTGACTTGATTTAGTCGGAGTAGGTTTCAACCCGAAGGCGATCGCAGGTTGGAGTAAGGGACGCAAGTCAGCTTGAGCGCTGAACACCCAACCAATAGTGACTGCGATCAGCAAAGAGAACCCCACGCGCAGCAACACTATTTCTGGCTGATCGCGAAATGCTGTCCAAGTTGCCCAAATCACAATTGGATTAACCGTTGGTGCCGCCAGTAAAAACCCAATTGCGACAGGTGCTGGTACTCCCTGCATTAATAACCGCCGCGCTACTGGCACATTGCCGCACTCGCATACCGGAAACAAAAAACCGATAAAACTGCCGACTAAAGCTCCCAACAAAGGATTTTTTGGCAGCTTGGCGATCAGTTGCCGCTCGTCAGTAAATAGCAGCAATATACCAGAGAACAAAACTCCCAGTAGCAAGAAAGGCATTGCCTCCACCAGCAGACTGAGAAAGAGAGTGAAAGCATTGTTCAGCTTTTGATCCATGCGTTCGCACTCAAGAGCGTAGTTAATCTAAAAGATCTATAGGATCATAGCCACTTTCCTGAAAATAGCTACAAATTCTGTTGAAGAATACTACCAGCAGATTGTTCCACTTAAGTTAGCCGCGAGCCACAGCAACCAGTCCTAGTATACCTATGGCATATAAGACGAGTACTACTAAAGAGTCAATACCCATATTGAAAACTCGCTTAGTAGAGCGGAAAATCAGACCGTATATATAAACTGTTGTTAGTAAAATCCCTAATCCAGAGATATAAATATCAACCTCCGTTGCCTGTGGCAGTACTGCTTGACCTGATAATAAAGTTGCCAGAAGAAATAGTACAGGTAAGAAAGCATTGCCACCAAAAACATCACTGACAGCCAATTCGTAATCTTGCAGCTTGACGGCTTCTAATCCAGTAGAAACCTCAGGCAGCGACGTGGCAGCAGCCAGGATAGTTGCACCGAATATTACACCACTAACACCAACGTACTTGGCAATAGCATCGCCGCTCTGCTCAAGTACCACACCAGCCGCCAGAGTAACAATGGAGGCTATGACAAACACAATAATTGTTCGCGTTGTGCTTACCTCTTTGTCGTTCGTTTGTGTCTCTGCTTTGAATTTAATCTGATTGTCTGTAATTTCAGGATCGGGAACTTTAGGCTGCTCCTGCCAAGGTAAATCAGTCTTAGCCTTACTAATCAGCCAAAGCCCGACTAGCCAGATTACGGTAATTAGCAATCCATCCGGTGTAACACGATCGAATATTACTGAAGGTGGTAGTTGGGTACACATAATAGCAGTGATTAATACTGCAATCACCAGTACACCTTCAAGCACTAACGTTAGGGAAGCAGCTCGGTAAGTTAAGGGGTATTTTCCTTGAACACCAAAGACATCGAGGATAACTAGCACAACAGTTTGGATGGCAATTCCTCCTAAAATGTTGCCAGTGGCAATCCCAAGGTTGTGATGCAGCGCTGCACTTGAAGTAATGGCAAACTCAGGCAGGTTTGTGGCGATCGCCAGCAGTAGCAAACCCCCAAGTGCTTCACCCAGCCCCAGCCGCGTTGACAGCACTTCGGTAGTATTACAAAGTTGGATGCCTGCAATCCAAACGGCAGCAGCAGCGACAACAAAAATCAGTAGCAGGATAGGTAGAGATACCGAATTGAACATGCTTTTAGTTTTGAGGATCTGAGTTCCCCCCAATTAAAGCAGTTTGAAGAGTAGAACGCATGGGATTTGTTGTAGTCAAGGGTTCATTCATCCAGCTAAATCTAAGCGGAAGTGAAGCTTGATTTGGAGAATTTTGAAAGCGTGGTCTAGGATCGGCTTAGGCGCTCATGGGGTTAGGGTATGTTTGCTTTAGTGTCACCTGAAAAAATCCAGTTGCCAGCCGGAGCCGTTGTGCGGTTGCCTGCGACTTGGCAGGATTACCAGAAGTTGTGTCAACAGCGGGGCGATAATTCAATTCCTCGCCTTAAGTATCAACCGGGAGAAGTTTTGTTAATGTCCCCCCTCCCAAAACATGGACGTGATGCCAGTTTGATTGCGGATGTGATTAAAACTCTCTTAGATTACACAGGACGCGAGTATGACTCCTTTACACCTGTCACAATCGAATTGCTGGAAGAGGGTGGTATTGAGCCAGACTACTGCTTTTACATTGAGCATTGGCAAGCGGTTTCTGGCAAAGAGCGTATCGACTGGAGTACCGATCCACCGCCCGATCTGGTGCTAGAAATTGACGTAACCAGTTACTCGAATGTTAATGATTACCTTCCGTATCGAGTGCCAGAAGTTTGGCTGTTTCGTAAAAACCAGTTGTTGATTTACCAGTTGCAGGGCATAGAATATTTGATTCAGCCACAGAGCCAGTATTTTTCAGATATTAATCTTCAGGATTTAATCGCTAGATGTCTTCAAGTTGCCTACGCGCGTAATACTAGTGCGGCGATTCGAGAACTTAAACAGCTCTTGGAGCATCGGGAGTAGGAGGTGCGTTAACTTTCTTGCGGATCACGCTAAATCTAATAAACCAGGTGGCGGTGTCATCTCAATTCGACCACTCTGCAAGTCTACCACTGGCACGATCGCTTTCACAAAGGGAATTAAAACTGTCTTTGGTTTGGGCGCTCTTAATTGAGGTTTACGCCCTTTTTGACTATCAATGTTTTCTACTGATGGTGCTGGGGTGACTGGTAGTGTTTGCAAGTGGGGCTGGACTTCCAATATGTCGTTGCCTGCCGGAATAACATCCACTACCGTGCCAAAAGCTTCTCCAGTTAGTTGATTGAAAACTTCCAAGCCAATTAAATCTAAGACATGGTATTCATCTTCCCCTAAAGTTGGGCGATCGCTTCTTAGCACCATTAACCGACAACCCCGCAGTGCCTCTGCTTGATTTCTGTCTTCTATACCAGCAAATTCTACCAGGTACAACTTCTTATCAGGGAGATACTGACCCCTTAATAATTCAATTGCTTGTGGTTGCGTCTCACCAGGGCGCAGCAGCCATCGTTGTCCTGGTATCTCAAACCGTTCGGGAAAGTCAGAATTAGGATAAACTCGCACCTCTCCTTTCAATCCCTGAGCGGTAACAATAGTACCAATTTCTAGCCACTCAGACTCTAAATTTGCGGCATCACGCTTCATTCTAGATTAAACGCTGAGAACTGCGTGCTGATAAACTTGCTCAGCTACCTGAGAAAGACGCTCCATTCCGGTTTCTATTTCCTGATCAGTGGCAGTGAGGCTAATACGGACACATTGGTGTTTGTGAGACCATTCTTCTCGTAAACCTGGGAAGAAAGGACTTCCAGGCACTACAATTACACCTACTTGTTTAAGTTGTTGATAAAACTCCCAGTCTGTAATTGGTAAATCTTGGAACCACAACCAAGCAAAAATCGCCCCTTCACCACGGTGGAGGAACCAGGGCAAACTTTTGGGCATTGTTCGCTCTATAGTACTTTCCAGCACCTCAAACTTATGCTGATAAAAAGGTCGAATTACTTGTAGCGAGATCTCAGCCAGAGCGCCAGAGTCGATTGCCCGCGCCGCGATCGCTTGCCCATATCTAGACGGGTGGAGACACATGTTTGCCTGAAATGCTTCTAGCGCTCCGACTAGTTGAGCATTGCCAATTGCAATTCCAATCCGCTCTCCTGGTAGCCCCGCCTTGGATAAACTCATGCAGTGGATGATGTTGTCTTGAAATATTGGTGTCATCTCGGCAAAGTTCAAGGCTGGGAACGGAGGAGCATAGGCGGAATCAATTAAAACTGGCACTTCATAAGGAGCAGCCAAAGCCGCAATTTTTCTTACCTCGTCATCAGTTAAAACATTGCCAGTCGGGTTGCAAGGGCGAGAGAACAAAACACAACCCGTATTTTCGGTAATTTCCAGTTGGCTAAAGTCAGGTCTATACTTAAACTTGTGGGCATTTGTGTCTATATCTAAAGTTGGCTTATAAGCAATCAACGCTTCTGGCACCAAACTCACACCGCCATAACCCGTATAGTCGGGACTAAGCGGTAAGACAATTTGCTTCAAGTCACCGTTATTGGTATATCCACCAAACGCATTAGCTGCATAGAAATAGAGAGTCTGACTACCGGGAGTAAGGAGGATATTGCGATCGCTTAAATCCAATCCATAGCGATGATTAAAGTCCTTAACAATTGCTGCCACCAGTGGTTCATAACCCTGACTCGATCCGTATCGACAAACTACTTCACCGTATTCAGAGCTAGCCAATAAATCTGCCGTACAGTCGCGCCATAATTGCTCTACTTCCGGCAAAATTACTGGGTTGCCAGCACTCAAATTAATAAATTCTTGCCCCCAGCCTGCTTGCAGCGTTTCAATAATGTCCTTCATAATCGCTCTGACACCAGTCAGGCTTGACATTTGAGCGCCGAATTGAGTTAGGGCAGGGTTCATAAGTAGTGCAACAAGTTAATAGATTAATATTTTAGTCCTTACGAGACCAAAACTTCATTGTAAGCAATCGCTCTTTTCTATAATGCCGCCCCCTAGTAAAACCTCCCCATCGTACCAAACAGCAGCTTGACCAGCAGTAATGCTAAACTGCGGTTCGTCAAATACTAACTTGACACGGGATGATGCTAGAGGAATCACAGTAACTGGTACTGCACTTGAGCGGTAACGCACTTGTACTGCCGCTCGAATGGGGGTAGTTGGTTCGGCAATTGAAACCCAATTGACTCGCGCTAGCACACAGTCTGATTGACTAGCACTAGTGCGATCGCCCACAATTACTCGGTTACGCACTGCATCCAGCCCCACCACATATAATGGCTCGGCTGCGGCAATTCCCAACCCCTTGCGCTGACCAATTGTGTAATGATGGACACCATCATGTTCTCCTAAAACTTTCCCTTCTTGGTTGACAATTTCACCCTTTTGTGGGGCGATATATTTGTCGAGAAAAGTTTGCATTGAGCCATGGCTTTCCACCAGGCACAAGTCCTGACTTTCTGGCTTATCAGCCGTATTCAGTCCAAACTGAGTTGCAATTTGTCGAGTTTCAGCTTTAGTGTATTCACCGAGAGGAAACATGGAAGCTGCTAACAAATCTTGTGTCAGCTCATACAGAAAGTAGGACTGGTCTTTATTTCGGTCTACTGCCCGATACAACTGGTAACGTCCCAACTCAGAATCATACTTAATTCGAGCATAGTGACCTGTGGCAATTCGGTCAATGCCCAGTTCTTCACGGGCATAACTCAACATCGGACCAAATTTTACAGCTTTGTTGCATTGCGAACAGGGCAGAGGAGTAATACCACTACTGTAACCCGCGACTAAGTAATCAATAATCTGGGCTTGGAAAACTTCTCGGCTGTCAACAATGTGATGTGGAATGCCCAATTGTTCGCAGAGTCCAGCCGCATCAACCATTCCTTCTGAGCAACATTGTCCTTTGCCTTTCATCAGCCAAAGAGTCAGCCCTACGACTTCATAACCCTGCTCGTGCAGGATAGCGGCGGCAGTAGAACTGTCAACTCCACCAGATAGACCAACTACGACTTTATTCATATATAAGGATAGGGTTAGAAATAAAGAATAGGAATAGGTTATGGTATTAACTCTAGGCTAGCATCGCTCGATAATATTATGTAAGCTTACCTCCGGCTAAATTTAAAAGCCAGAATCTCAATGAGTTTAATTTGGCAGGCTGATTTTTATCGCCGTCCGTTGCGAGCAGATGGGCAGATGTTGTGGGAGTTGTTAATTTGTAACTCTTCTAAAACGTTGATGTATGAGGCTTTGTGTCCTCAGTCACAGGCAAATTCTAATTGGTTACTCAAACAATTTCAGGCAATTGGGCAAAAACCAGACCTAATTCAGGTATTTCGTCCTCAGTCTCTAAGTTTGATTACAACTGCGGCAAAGCAGCTCGGCATTGTAGTGGAACCAACTCGGAACACAAGTGCTTTAAAACAATGGTTACAAGAGAAGTCGCGCCTCTACCCCAGCCTAGATAACTATACTGGAGAACTCTATAATCCCACTGATTTAGATCGACCACCGCCTACACCCTTACCAGAAAAACTTTGGGGAGAGCAGTGGCGCTTTGCTACTCTCAAAGCCAAGGAACTAGAGGAGGCATTTAGCGATCGCCCGATTCCAATTATGAAGTTGCCAGAATTTCTGCTACCAATCAACTTAGGTTTGGCATCAACCTTACCAGTCCCTGGGGTAGTAATTGATGGTGGACGGCAATCAATGCGATTAGCTCGTTGGTTACAAGATGCCAATCCGGCGGCGTTAAACTATGTCACTGGTAGCCCTGGAGGATTGGTATTAGAAGCGGGGCTGGTAGAAAGATGGATCGTGGCGACATTCGAGGATGAAGAAGTGACGGCGGCGGCTTTGGCATACGAACAGCGCAAACAATCAAGTCAGGGATTACACTTTTTGCTGGTGCAGCCAGATGATTCTGGAATGACTTACACTGGCTTTTGGCTATTACAAGCATAGATGGTGCGATGGTCGCGAAGCGAACCGCCTTCGGCATCGCACCCAAATAATACTGCACAATATATAACAGGATAAGTTGGTTACTCCTCCTTTTATGACTCTTGATGACTACTTTTTCACTTTATCTCATGACTTACTGTACATTTTAGGGATCGATGGTTATTTCAAACGAGTTAATCCGGCATTTGAAAAAGTTCTGGGATTTAGCACTGAAGAGTTGCTGACTCAACCATTTATAGAATTCCTGCATCCGGAAGATCGAATATCCACCCAGCAAGCAGTAGAGAAGGTGACAGCAGGCACCCCGATCGATAAGCTCTTAAATCAGTTCCACTGTAAAGATGGCTCTTATCGGTACTTAGAATGGGCGCTCCATCCGGGATTGACATTAGATACAATCTATGGAGTTGGTCACGATGTGACTCCGCAAAAGCAAGCAGAATATGCTGTTCAAGAAAGTGAGAAACGTTTTCGCTTAATGGCTGATTGTGCGCCTGTCTTGATTTGGCTAAGCGGCACTGACAGGCTTTGCTACTGGTTTAATCAGCCGTGGCTTGATTTCACCGGAAGGACGCTCGAACAAGAAAACGGGAATGGCTGGACTTTGGGGGTTCATCCTGATGACTTAGACAGATGCCTTGATATTTATATCACTTCATTTGATGCACGACAGCCGTTCTCAATGGAGTATCGGCTTAAACGCCACGACGGAGAGTACCGTTGGATACTGGATCGGGCTACCCCACAATACGGAACTCAAGGCGAGTTTAAAGGATATATTGGCTCCTGTACTGATATCACCGAGCAAAAGCAAATTGAGTCGGAGCTACGAATTAATCGCGATCGACTAGAATTAGCGATTAAAGCCTCAGAACTCGGCACATTTTATTGTGGAATGCCTTTGGATGAGATTATCTGGAATCATAAATGTAAAGAACACTTTTGGTTGCCTCCAGATACTGAAATCAATTTTGATTTGTTTTATGCAATTGTTCATCCCGACGATCGCGAACGAATACGGGAAGCTGTAGCAGCATGTGTTGAAGGGCGAAAAGCTTACAACGCTGAGTATCGCACAGTAGCTCCTGATGGACGAACACGCTGGATCAGAGCTATAGGAAATTGTTTTTACGATGAAAGTAACCACCCACTCCGGTTTGATGGGATCACAATCGATATCACTGATGCGAAAAAGGTAGAGGAGGAGCGAGAAAAGCTTTTAGAAGTTGAACGTGCAGCGCGCAGTGAAGCAGAGCGGATCAACCGCATGAAAGATGAGTTTTTAGCAACGCTCTCCCACGAACTTCGGACACCATTAAACGCTATTGTTGGCTGGGCGCAGCTCTTACAAAAAGGTACGCTGAAGCCAGAGCGGGTGAAAGAAGGACTTGATGTAATCGAGCGCAATGTTCGCGTCCAAAATCAACTGATTGAAGATCTTTTGGACATGAACCGTATTGTCTCCGGCAAGCTCCGGCTTAATGTGCAGCAAGTTGATTTAGCGTCAGTGATTGAAGCTGCCATTGAAACGGTAAAACTGGCAGCAGAAGCAAAAGAGATTCGCCTGCAAACAGTTCTTAATCCTCGTGCTGGTAAAGTTTCAGGCGATCCCAATCGCTTACAGCAGATAGTGTGGAACCTACTTTCAAACGCGATCAAGTTCACCTCGAAAGGTGGCAGAGTCCAAGTCGTGCTTGAGCGTGTCAACTCGCACATTGAAATCAGTGTCATTGATACTGGGCAGGGAATCAAGCCGGAATTTTTACCCTATGTCTTCGATCGCTTTCGGCAGGCTGATGCTTCCATTACGCGGAGTCACGGTGGACTTGGGCTTGGTCTTTCCATCGTCCGCAGCCTAGCTGAACTCCACGGTGGCACTGTATCAGCTAAAAGTCAAGGGGAAGGAAAAGGAGCAACGTTTATTGTTTCGCTGCCATTGATTGCGGTTCACCCAGAGAAAACCGGGTCAAAACCCGAAATAGCAGTAGCGGATGATACTGCAATTGCTTACGATCAACCAACACTGAGTGGTATTAAAGTTTTGGTAGTAGATGATGAGCCTGATGCTCGTAATTTAATTAAGTGCGTACTTGAGGAATGTTTGGCAGAAGTCTGTACTGCTTCATCAGCAGTAGAAGCACTAGATCTACTTCAACGTTATCAGCCAGATGTTTTAGTTAGTGATATTGGGATGCCAAAAGAAGACGGCTACCAACTGATTCGTCAAGTCCGAAAGCTTCCCCCTGAGCAGGGAGGAAGAATACCTGCGGTTGCACTCACGGCATATGCTAGGGCGCAGGATCGGAAACAAGCACTTTTATCTGGCTACCAAATGCACGTAGCCAAGCCAGTCGAAGCTTCAGAGCTGGTTGCTGTCGTCTTTAGTCTCACCAATCTACTCTAGGATTTATGGCGAGTGTCTAATTCACCCATCAAATGCTCAATTAAAGAGCGAGTGTAGTCATTCGCCACTAATTCAACGGACATGCTCGTAATCGCGATGCAGCAGAAAATGCACATCTAAACTAGCATTCTGTAGGCGAACGCCGTAGAATCCACCCAAAGCCTCGGTGCCAAGAATAGCGTAGTTGCGTTTTTGGTGAGTCAATCGTCCCTCTTTCTGGAACAGCACAGCAACAACTTGTTATTAATATAGAGCAGTTGTATGAGCGATCGCACAAACTTGACGATTTTATCGAGCTAGTCTACAACAAGTGTATATCTAGCAAAACCCGTAGTGATAAATACGTGAAGCTCAGTAACTGATAACTACCAAACTCGTGAATACAGCATTTCTCAAGCAACTAGGAGTCAGTCAGCAAGTAGCGCTCCCGCTATCTGAAACAGAAGTCACAATCGGACGAGATCCAAGCTGTCAGATTGCGTTGGATGCAGTTTTATATACTACGGTTTCTCGACGGCACGCCAGTATCCGTCCGATGGCTCAATCTAACGGCTTTGAAATTTGCGATCTAGGCAGTGCTAATGGAACTTTTGTCAACGGACAACGCTTGCAAGGATGCCAGCAATTGCACACAGGCGATCGCTTACAATTCGGGACTAACGGACCAGAATTTATCTTTGAAGATCCATCCACACCACCACAGTATGCTGGCAGCGATCCAGATAATACTCACCCAAATCAAGCTTTACCAGCAACTATAATTAGCAGCAGTCCACCGAATAATTATTACCCACCTCCTCAAGCAGCCAATAGTAGTGGCAACAATCCACCAAACAATTATTACCCACCTCCTCAAGCCGCAAATAGTAGTGGCAACAATCCACCAAACAATTATTACCCACCTCAGACACCAAACAGTAGTGGCGGAGTTGGTAAAATTATCGGCATTGTCGCTGCTGTCGTAATTGGTGGACTTTTGCTGTATTTCGTCTCGCAAAAAAACACTCCCAGCAGCCAATCTGAACCACCGCCAACAACTGCCAGTTCGCCTGCAAGTACTAGTTCGGAAGCCCCCCAACTGGTGAACCTCAAGGCATGTCCAGAGGTCTCATCAACTAGGCATGATGAATGTGCCAGTGATACATTGGCGTTTGATGCCAGTACTCAAGGAATTAAATTTTCTGTCCAAATCAAAAACCCTTCACAGAAAACAGAACTCTTAGCACTTCTACAATTTCGGGAGGGAGGAAAGTTTGCAATCCAAAAGCTCGGCAGCTTCCCTACTGGTTCAAATGAGGTATTTTTACTTCACTTAAGTCCGCCCAATGGACAATGGATAGCGGAAGATTATAATTTAAGATTATCGTTGAACAACAGTAACTCTCAACCGATTGAGAAAAACTTCTCCGTCACAAAAGCCAAGTAGTAAATGGCGCTCGTTGTTGTAAGCTTTGCTTAAGTATCAAATCAATTCGCATGGAACCTCGACCGCGCAAACAATTTGCTCAACATTGGCTAAAAAGCGATAAAACGCTGGAGCAAATAATTAAGGCGGCAGAGATTACTAAGCGCGATCGCATCCTAGAAATTGGTCCTGGAACTGGAATTTTAACTCGCCGTTTATTACCTGTTGCCCAATCAGTTGTGGCAGTCGAAATCGATCGGGATTTGTGCCAGTTATTGACGAAGCAACTGGGGCAAACGGAGAACTTTTTACTGCTGCAAGGTGATATTCTCTCGCTAGATTTACCCACTCACCTAGCCACATTTCCCAATTTCCAGCAGCTAAATAAGGTTGTAGCAAATATTCCCTATAATATTACCGGACCAATTCTGGAAAAGTTGCTAGGCACGCTTTCTCACCCAGTTACTACTTTTGATTCAATTGTGCTGCTGCTGCAAAAAGAAGTAGCAGAGCGGCTATACGCCAAGCCAAGCTCAAGAGCGTTCGGAGCGCTGTCAGTGCGAGTGCAGTACCTAGCGGAATGCGAACTAATTTGCCCAGTGCCTGCGGCGTATTTTTCTCCACCGCCAAAAGTAGATTCAGCCGTAGTCAGGTTGCGTCCTCGATTGATAGAACCGGCAGCGCTAGAGCCTCGCTCCTTAGAGAATATAGTTAAGGTAGGCTTTGCTGCTAAGCGGAAGATGTTACGCAATAACTTAAAAGGACTAGTAGATCGCGATTTCCTGACCTCATTGCTGGAACAATTAGGAGTAAACCCCCAAGTCCGCGCCGAAGATCTAAGCGTGGCTCAGTGGATAGCCTTGAGTAATAAGTTATGCGTTCCTACTCCTTGATTGCCCCAGCCAAAATCAATTTATATCTGGAGATTATTAGCGATCGCCCAGATGGTTATCACGAACTCGCAATGGTGCTGCAAAGCATTGACTTAGCCGATCGAATAGATTTGCGTCCGCTTAGCACTGACAAAATTTCTGTCCGTTGCACTCACCCACAAGTACCGCAAGACGAAACGAACCTGGCATTTCGTGCCGCCCAACTAATGGCAGCGCAATTTCCTCAAACCTTTGCTCGGTATGGCGGGGTAGAAATTACCATCCACAAGCATATTCCTGTAGCCGCAGGACTAGCTGGAGGCTCGACAGATGCGGCAGCAGTTTTAGTCGGATTGAATTTAATGTGGAGTCTGGGATTAACTCAGTCAGAGTTACAAGAATTGGCAGCCAGACTAGGTTCAGATGTGCCTTTTTGTATTACTGGTGGATGCGCGATCGCCACTGGGCGGGGAGATCAACTTTCACCCTTACCGAGTTTAGATCGTCTTTATGTTGTCTTGGGGAAATACAGCAGCTTGACAGTTTCCACCGCTTGGGCATACCAGACTTATCGGCAGCAGTTTAGCAGTTCCTACGCTACTGAGTCACAAAATTTAGTATCTCGCGCTACAAACGTCCACTCAGGACCAATGGTAAAAGCGATTGTGCAAGCAGATGGGCAGCAAATTGGTCAACAGCTCCACAACGATTTAGAAAAAGTCGTGTTACCAGCATATCCACTAGTCTTACAACTGCGAGAAACAATCAATAGTACTGGTGTCTTAGGAACAATGATGTCTGGTTCTGGTCCCACAGTGTTTGCTATGTGTGAGTCTTATACTCAGGCACAGCAGGCTAAAGAAGCGGTGAAGGCTGCCTTGCCCGATCCCGACCTAGAATTGTGGTTAGCTAAGTTTTCTGCTAGCGGTATTCAGGTTGCCTCATCATCACTAGAAAAGGGAGAATAAGGGTTAAAGCCTCGTCCAAAACATTCTTATGACTGATACTACTAAAACCCTGCCACCTGGACCTTTACGCTGTTTGAGTGGGGCGCTGATTGCTGGCTTAATGGCGATCGCGCTCTACTTCCTGACAGCATCGATTGCTCAAACTTTCGCCGCCAAACCAATCCATTCTGCCAATCCGGCAGTGATGAATATTGCCTCTGCTGTTCGTACCCTCGTCGTCGGGATGAGTGCTTTAGGAACAGGAATATTCGGCTTAGTAGCAGTTGGGCTAGTGGCTCTGGCAATTCAAGTTTTGATTCAACGGTTGCTCGAAAAACCTGCTCCACCCTCAAACTAGTCATATTCGATCGTTTAATTGATAATTTTCTGTTAGTTTGCAATTCTTATTCTTTACCTAACTTTTCCCCATAGATTCCCCACCGTTTCCACAAGGGGATCGACTTTTTCCACAGACTCGTTGAGGTTTTCCACAGGCTTTGACGGTGAGTAATGGTTTTTCAGTAAAGCTGTGGATTGTTAGTTGAAAAACTGAAATCAGTCAAGATCGACTGAAATAGTAAAGATATGTAACAAAAAACGGGCGTAAAAGCTGATTCTTTCGTCAAGCTGTTTTCTCGCTCGGAGTAGTTGTAACATTTCGCAGCATTGACAACCCCACCCCCTGTTGCTGCACAATGATGCGACTTGCTTATTCAGTCTGTTTAACTGCTCGATAGTGGCGGGGAGAACAGGCTCTTGTTGTAGCTGTGCCATTTCAAAAATAGTGGCGGCAGTGACTGCGGAACGCTTACTAGTAATCAGGTTGTCTTAAGTCTATTTACCCCGAAGGTGAGGTTGTTACATGCACGCTAGCGTTAGTATATTGACTGAAATTCCCGAAGAACTTCATGAATCGCTCAAGAGCTACTTAGAAACTCATCCCGACTGGGATCAAGACCGAGTGTTTACAGCCGCTCTATCACTGTTTTTATTGCAAAACGGCAATAGCGATCGCCGTGCCGCCCGGGTATACTTGGAAACTTTGTTTCACCGTTGCTGAGAAGAAGAGGGGGGGAGG
>JAABUQ010006159.1_pt1 | contig 18452 bp, 14 predicted proteins | sample 5560001 | NCBI WGS metagenome assembly JAABUQ01 (sample SAMN10711888, study PRJNA513371) | rock metagenome | isolation source: Antarctica rocks | place: Antarctica: Victoria Land, Finger Mt nord | collected 2015-12-18
TGGTAGTTGATCACCCGGTACGGCGTGGCGAACTCGTTGTGCGGGTGGGTGAAGCCGCTGATCATCACCACCGGGCAGCCCGCCGCCCAGGCCAGCCAGGCCAGCCCGCTCGACAGGCCCACGAACGCCGCCGCATGGCGCAGCAGGCGGGCGCGCCCGACCAGCGGCAGGTCGCCGGTCAGGTCCTCCACGCCGTGCGGGATGTGGGTCCAGACCAGGCCGTGGCCGTGCACCGGCTTCTGGTCGATGCACAGCACCCGGTAGCCGGCGTCGCGCAGGAACGCCACCACCTCGCGCCAGCCGTTCGGGTTGTTCCAGTACTTTGCCTGTGACGAGCTTTGCACCCCGATGCACACGTAAGGCTCGGCGAGCGGCCGGCTCTCGTCGGGCAGGGCGAGGCGGGGCGCGCTCTCCTCCGGATCGACGCCGAGGATGTGGCCGGCGGTGCGGTGCAGGCCGACGAGGCGGAAGTCACAGGGCTGCCACACGCAGTCCGCGTCGTCGAAGAACAGGCCGAGGCTGTAGGTGGCGTAGAACCGGTCCGGCTCGACCGCCTCGTGGGGGACGAAGCGGATGTCGGGGTAGGCGTCGCGGAGCAGCGGGATGATCAGCGCCGACATCGTGCAGGTCAGGCGGCAGCGATGCTCCCCGGCGAAGCGGGCGGCGTAGGGAAACCAGGCGAGCACGTCGCCGAGCGTGCCGACCGGGAACTGCACCAGCACGTCGCGTCCGCGTGCGTCGTAGTCGTGGGCCAGCACCGTCTGCGCGGTGCCTGCCGCGTCGATCGCCTCGATCTCGATGCGGAAGCGCACGAACCAGCGCTTGGCGCTGTTGACGAAGGCGCCCTGGTTCTCGCTGCGGAACAGGACGTTGCCGGTGTCGAGGTCGCGCAGGGTAACGCGCCACGCGCCTTCGGTCAGCGTGGGCAGCAGCACCCTGGCGCCGAGGTTGAAGTCGAAGCGGATGCCGCGTGCCGCGTGCTGCGTCGGCGTGGCCGCGGCCGGCGGGTAGCTCTGGCCAGCGGGCGCCGGGGCGTCGGCGGAGGGCATGGCGCTGTGCACGGACGCTCCCGACGCCTGGAAGGCGCGCCAGGCGCGGCGGGTATCCCACAGGGAGACGGCGTTTTCCAGCCCTGTGCAACAGCAAACAAGGCCGGGCTCTGCCCGGACCCGCCAAAGGCCTGAGGCCTTTGGAAACCCATCCCTTAAGCAAGTGGATTCCAAAGGCTCGCCTTTGGCGGAGTTTGAGGCGGAGCCTCAACCTTGCTCGCTTCGCTCCGTCCGTTCAGCGGGTGAGATAGTCGATCATGGTGATGCCGAACAGGATGGCGAGCCAGAAGAAGCCCAGGATGGAGAACAGGCGGACCAGCGGCGGGGCGTGGGTCAGCTCCATCGAGAAGGTGAGCACGATGACGACCATGACCGCGGCGATGCCCAGCTCGACGTAGCCGGCGGCGCGGAACGGTGTGGTCATCGCCAGCAGCACCTCGACGGCGAGGAGCGCGAGCAGCACGCCGGTGGTGATCACCGGGCCGCGCATGACCTCGCGGACCTTGGGGTCGATGTCGCGCAGCGCGGCGAGGCCGGGGAGGGCGACCATCAACGGTTCACCAGGTAGAGGCTCGGATAGACGATGAGCCAGACGAGGTCGATGAAGTGCCAGTACAGGCCGGTGATCTCGACCCGGTTCTGGTGGCGGGCGAGGTAGTTCGGGCGGCTGACCAGCCAGGCCATCGCCCAGACGATGCCGATGCCGATGGTCAGGTGGCCGAAGTGCAGGATCGTGGTGACCCAGTAGAGGTTGACGAACAGCTGCGAGGCGCCGTCCGCGCCCAGCTCGTAGGGACGCTTGAGGAACGGCGTCATGTGCTCGGCGTAGTCGACGTAGTATTCGTAGCTCTTGAGCAGGAGGAAGCCGAGGCCGAGCGCGCCGGTCGCGAACAGGCAGCGGGTGACGTCGCGGGCGCGGCCGAGCTTGGACATCTCGATGGCGCCGGTCATCACCAGCGACGAGGTGATGAGGATCACGGTGTTGACGCCGCCGATCCACAGCTTGAGGTGCTGGGCCGCGGCCTGCACGGAGTCCGGGTGCAGGGTGCGCAGCACGAGGGCGGTGACGAGGAGGCCGGAGAACAGCAGCAGCTCGGTGATCAGCCAGGCCCACATGCCCAGCTCGGCGGAGAGGCGCTGCTGGGCAACGGTGGTGAACTGCTCGTGCAGCTCGACGCCGACGCCGGGATTGCCGGCGTAGGCCAGGGTGCCGGGCTCGAATCGCTCCGACTCAGCCACGCTCGACCACCTTGTTGGGGTAGTCGTAGGCCTCGAAGTCGACCACGGGCGGGGTGAGGAAGTTGTGCTTGGGCGGCGGCGAGGACGTGGTCCACTCCAGGCCCTTGGCACCCCAGGGGTTGTCGGGCGCGCGCTTGCCGAACCACAGCGACCAGGTGAGGTAGACCAGCGGGAAGATGTAGCCAACGGCGAGGATGGTGGAGCCGGCAGAGCTCATGATGTTGAGCAGCTGGAACTCAGGCGCGTACTGGTGGTAGCGGCGCGGCATGCCGAGGTAGCCGAGCAGGAATTGCGGGAAGAAGGTGACATTGAAGCCGATGAACATCAGGAACGCGCCGACGCGGCCCCAGGCCTCGGGGTACATGCGGCCGGTGAACTTGGGCCACCAGAAGTGCAGGCCGCCGAGGAAGGCCAGCACGGTGCCGCCGACCATGATGTAGTGGAAGTGCGCGACCACGAAGTAGGTGTCGTGCAGGTGCTCGTCGATGGCGAGGCTGGCGAGGAACAGGCCGGTGAGGCCGCCGACCACGAACAGGCCGATATAGGCCATGGCGTAGAGCATCGGGGTGTCGAGGCGCAGGTCGCCTTTGTGGATGGTGGCGGTCCAGTTGTACACCTTGACCGCCGACGGCACGGCGACGGCGAAGCTGAGCAGGGAGAACACCACGGCGGAGGTCTCGCTCTCGCCGTTGACGAACATGTGGTGGCCCCAGACGAAGAAGGTGATCGAGGCCAGGCCGATGGTCGCGTAGGCGATGAAGCGATAGCCGAAGATCTTCTTCTGCGAGAAGGCGGTGACCAGCTCGCTCATCACGCCCATGCCGGGCAGCACCATGATGTAGACGGCGGGGTGGGAGTAGAACCAGAACAGGTGCTCGAACAGCACCGGGTCGCCGCCGAGGGCGGGGTCGAACACGCCGATGTGGAAGGCGCGCTCCATCACCAGCAGGATCAGCGCGATGGTGATGACCGGGGTGGCGAGCAGGAAGATCAGGCTGGTGGCGTAGATCGCCCATACGAAGATCGGCATGCGGAACCAGGTCATGCCGGGGGCGCGCATGGTGTGCACGGTGACGACGAAGTTCAGGCCCGACAGGATCGAGGAGAAGCCGACGACGATCACGCCGATCAGGGCGGGCACGACGTAGGTGTTGGAGAAGGTGGTGGAGAACGGGGCGTAGAACGTCCATCCGGTGTCGACGCCGCCGATCACCAGCACGACCAGGGTGAAGAACGCGCCGGCCATGAACACCCACCAGCTCAGCAGGTTGATCTTGGGGAAGGCGAGGTCCTTGGCGCCGATCATCAGCGGGATCAGGAAGTTGCCGAAGGTGTTGGGAATCGAGGGGATCAGGAAGAACCACACCATGATCACCCCGTGCAGGGTGAACAGCTTGTTGTAGGTGTCGTTGGTGAAGATCTGGCCGTTGGGCACCACCAGGGAGAGGCGCACGGCGCCGGCGGCGAGCGCGCCCAACAGGAAGAACGCGGTGATCGAGGCGAGGTAGAGCAGGCCGATGCGCTTGTGGTCGACGGTGAACAGCCACGAGCGGATGGTGTGCTCGTCGTGGAGGTAGTCGCGGGGGCGGTGCAGCGTGGGGCGCGCGACGCTGGCGTCACGCAGGGCAATGTCGGACGGGCTCATCGCGTCTGCTCCCCAGGGCTGGCGGGACTCTGGCTGGCGGCGGCCTGCTGGCGGCCGGAGGACTGGCTGCCGGGCTGGCCGAAGGATTTCACGTAGGCGACCAGCTTGAGCAGGTCGTCCTCGGGCAGGATGCCGGCGAAGCTGGGCATCACCTGCTTGTAGCCGGCGATCTTGTTGTGGTCGGGGTTGAGGATCTTGTCGCGGATGTAGGTGTCGTCGGCGAAGATGGTCCTGCCGTCCTCGAGCGGCACCGGCGAGCCGGCGAGCCCGACGAGGGAGGGCGCGCGCACGGTGGCGGTGCCGGCATGGCAGCCGGCGCAGCCGTCGGCGGTGAACAGGCGGGCGCCTGCCGCGGCCATGGACTGCGAGCCGCCGTTGGCGCTGAGCCAGTCCTCGTAGGCGGCGGGCTCCATCACGGTGAGCAGGCCGTCCATCGCGGAGTGGTCGGTGCCGCAGTACTCGGAGCAGAACAGGCGGTAGGTGCCGGCGTGGTTGGCGTTAAACCACAGTTCGGTGTAGCGCCCGGGCAGGGTCTCCATCTGGATGCGCAGCGCCGGGATGTAGAGGCCGTGGATCACGTCCTGGCTGATCATGCGGATCAGCACGGGTTGGTTGATCGGCACGTGCAGGTCGTTGATCTCCGCCTGGCCGCCGGGGTGCTGGAACTTCCACATCCACTGCCGGCCGACGGCGCTGATCTCCATGGCGCCGGGCGGCGGGTGCTTGTGGGTGTCGAACAGGCGCGCCGCCCAGACGAAGAAGAACAGGGTGAGCAGGAACGGGATGATCATCCAGCTCAGCTCGATGAGGTTGGAGCGCTCGTCGTGGTTGGTGCGGTCGACGACCTTGCCGGCGCGGTAGCGGATCGCAAACCAGGTGATGCCGACGAAGATCGGCGCGGTGAGCAGGACCGTGAGCACCGTGAAGGCGATGATGATGTGGTCGGTCTCGGCGGCGCTCGCGGAGGCGGAGAGCGGCCAGAGGGCCAGTGGGTAGTCGCTCGGCTTCATGGGCGGAGTCCTGACACGCACGGACGGGTCCGGCGCTGGGCGGGGCGGGGCGGCGTGGCGCACGGCCGATGCCGCGAGGAGGGAAGGGCGTGCCGGGCGGGGCACCCCGCCGGAACGGATGCCCGCGCGATCAATGCGAGGACAGCCGGCGGGAGGCCAGCCGGAACGGGGATGGCCAGGACGGGGATGGCCAGGACGGGGATGGCCAGAACGGGGATGGCGGGGCTCATCGCGCGCCCGCCGCGGGACGGGGCGAGGGCACGGGGCTGCCCTGGCCGGTGCCGAGCGGGGTGTCCTGGGTGATGTCGGGCTCGGGGCCGGGGCGGGTGCGGCCGCGCGGGTCGGCCTGGGTCAGGCCGGGCGTGTCGAGCGGGCGGCCGGCGACGAGGGTCATCGCGTCCTCGATCGGGATGCGCGCCTCGGTGTGCGAGTCGTCGGTGTAGGCCCAGCCGCTGAGCTTGCCGATCTCGCGGCCCCGCTCGCGGTTGAGGTCGGAGTAGGCGTCGACCTGGAGGTGCGGGCCGGGAACCTCGATCGGGGCGACCTGCACCGCGGTGAGCCTGGGGCGGCTGGCGCGGTCGTCGGAGCGCCACAGCCCGATCAGCGCCATCATGCCGAACGTCGCGCCGAGGGCGACCGCTGCGAACAGCGCCATGATGCGGTGGATGTTGCGGGTGCTGACGTCCTGGGTCTCGTGGCCGGCCTCGCGCGACTCGGCGCTGGCAGGGGTGGACGGCCGGCCGCGGCCGGTGTCCGGGCCGTGCTCGCCGTAGTCCCAGTCCTGGTGTTCGTCGTGGCCGACCTCGGGGTCGACGTGGCCGCGCACGTTGCCGCCGTCCGACGCCGGCCCGGCTTCGGGCGCATTGCGGCCCCGCCCGAGCAGCACGGTGCCGCCGAGCAGGGCGACGCCGGCCGCGGTCCAGGCGGCGAGTCGGCCGGCGGTGGCGCCCGCGAGGACGCCGCCGCGACGCGCGGGCGCCGCGTCGTGGTCCGGGCCTGCGACGACGCCGGATGCCGTGGCATCGCCCTTCGCGGACAGCACGGTGGCGAGCCGGGCCGCGCGGGCCAGGATGCGGGACTGCCTGCTCATGCGGGGTTGCCCACGATGCGGCCGCGCGCCAGCACCAGCAGAGCGCACAGCAGGCCACCGATGCCGGCCAGGCCCAGCAGGTCGGCCAGGGACAGGGTGAACGCGCCACGGAACGACGGCGTGATCAGCCACAGCGTCTCCACCAGGTGCATCAGCAGCACCAGTCCGGCCAGCCCCGCCAGCACGCGGGCGTCGCGCACCAGGCGCGGGATCGTGGCGGCAAGCAGCGGCACCAGGAACGCGAGCAGGCCGAACCACTCGGCGGCGCGGCCGAGGCCGGCGTCACGCTGTTGATACCAGACGATCTCGCGCGGCAGGTTGGCGGACCAGATCACGAGATACTGGTTGAACTGCAGGAACATCCACGCGGCGAGCAGCCAGAGCAGCGTCGCGACGGCGGAACCGGGCAGCGCCGCGGGCGCAAGGCGGGCGGCCGGCGCGGCAAGGCTGCCGCGTGGCGCCGTGAAGGGGGCACGCAGTGCGGCGGGGCGGGGCAGGGCGGCGAGCAGCACCGCGGCGGAAAAGGCGATGCCGCACTGCGAGGCGATCAGCACCAGGCCGTAGGCGGTGGAGTTCAGCCCCGGCGCCACGGCCATCGCGAGGTCCATGGCCAGCAGGGTCGCGGCGAACAGGTGCACGACGAGGCCGAGCAGCGCCAGGGCGCGCGGGCGGCCCGGGCGCAGGAACAGCAGCGCCAGCGCGCTCCACACCAGCAGGATCGCCACGACGCGCAGGGTGCGGGCGGCGGGGGAGTACCAGCCGGCGGCGAAGCCGTGGCGGGAGGCCGCGGTACCGAACAGCCCGGCCTGCGCCAGCAGCACCGGGATCGCCAGCAGCGCGATCGGCGGCAGCGCCACCAGCAGCAGCCGCAGCGAGGGCGCGAGCGCCAGCGGCAGGCGCGGCGCGGACGGCGCCTCGCCGAGGCCGAGGCTGCGCTCGCCCGGCGCGGCGGCGGCGAGGTCGCAGGCCATCACCAGCGGCAGGGCGCCGGCCGGCAGCGCCAGCCAGAACAGCCAGGCGGCCAGGTAGGACGGCATCACCGGGCCGGCGGACAGCGCGGCGAGCAGCGCGATGCACAGCAGGGCGGCCACGCCGACGCCGAGGCAGGCGGGCACGGCGCGGCTCACTGACGGCCGCCCGACATGGTGGCGGGCGGCAGGCTGTTGCGGTTGGTGCCGGGCACCGTCGCGGTGGTGGCGCCGATCGGCGCGTCCGGCTGCTGCACGCTGTTGGCCTCGGGCGGCTCCACGGGGGCATTGTCGAGCTTGGCGCGCTCGGCGGGCGCCAGCGAGGCCACGGCGACGCCGCGCGAGAGCTGCAGGGCGCGGATGTAGCTGGCGATCGCCCAGCGGTCGGTGGGTCCCACCCGGTCGGCGTGGCTGTACATGGCGCCGCGACCGTAGGTGATGGTGTCGTAGATGGTCTGCGCGCTGATGCGGCGCATCTCCGGGCTGGCGAAGTCGGGCGGCTGTGGGAAGCCGCGCTGCACGATGATGCCCTGGCCGTCGCCGGCGCGGCCGTGGCACGGGGTGCAGAAGATGTTGTAGCGCTCGTGGCCGCGCTCGACCATCGCCTCGGTGATGGCGGCGGGCTGCGGCACCGGGCGGGAGGGCTCGTCGCGGGGCACGGTGCCGGCGACGGGCAGGCGCATGCTCTGCCCGTCGGGGAAGAAGTTGCTGCGGTCCCAGTTCTCGGACTTGGCCTGGCTGTACATGTTGGCGCGCTTGCAGCCGCCGAGCGCCAGCGTCGCGGCCAACGCGGCCATCAGCAGCGTGCCGGCGGCACTGGCCTGGCGCGGCGCGGGAAGCGAGCAAGGCCGGGCTCTCCCTCCGCTGCCCATTCCAACGACCCAAGCGGGTCGTCGGAACCTTTGGGCGGCTACGCCCAGACCCGCCAAAGGCCAGGTGCCTTTGGAAACCCCTCCCTTCAGCAAGTGGATTCCAAAGGCTTGCCTTTGGCGGAGTTTGAGGCAGAGCCTCAACCTCGCTTGCTTCCTGGCCGTCCAGGGCCGGCTCATCGCGGCACCCGGTGCACGGCGATTGGCGCCATCGCCAGCCCGCCGAGGCAGCGCTCTGCCTCCGCCGGGTCGAAGCGGTTGCCGCGGCCCTCGATGGCCACGAAGAAGCGGTCCTGCGAGGCGCGGTCGAAGCCCGGGATGTTGAACGACGGGTGGTTCAGCGTCGGCAGCCGGTTGAGGATCAGCAGCAGCAGCACCACGGCGGAGGCGGCCATCAGCGCGGCGAACGAGGCGGTGGGCACCACGAAGGCCGGCCAGGAGAAGCGCGGACGCCCGCCGATGTCGAACACGTAGTCGTAGCCGGTAGCGTACAGGCACATGCCCATCATCAGCACGCCGCCCAGCGCGCCGCCGGACACGGCGTAGCGACGCATCGAGCCGCCGCGCAGGCCGAGCGCCTCGGTGACGCCGGGCACCGGCACCGGGGAGTAGGTGTCGATCCGGGTGTCGGGTAGGGCGTGCACGGCGCGCACCGCCGCCATCAGCGCCGCAGGCGTGGCGAACTCGGCGCTGACCGCCCAGAGCGGGGCGTCCTCCTCCTCGCCGTGGGAGCTAGACATGGCTGGGACCTGCGGGAATCGCGCCGGGCAGCGGCCCGGCGGTGCGCGGGCCGCCGGGCGAGCCGGGACTGTCGCGACGCCGCGACACCGGATCGGGGCGGGCCGGGAGGCCGGCGGCCTGCCAGGTGGTCTCGACGCGGCGCACGTCGAGGATCGACAGCACCGGCAGGTAGCGCAGCGACAGCAGCAGCAGGGTGAGCAGCAGGCTGAGCGAGCCGGCGAAGGTGGCCAGCCCCCAGATGTTCATCGTGTATTCCTGCGCGGCCGAGGGCAGGAAATCGTGCTGCAGGGTGCCGACGATGATCATGAAGTGCTCGGACCACATCGCCACGATCACCAGGAAGCCGATCGCGCCGATCGCCAGGGCGGAGCGGCGCAGCACCGGCAGCCAGAACGCCTGCACCGCGGCCAGGCCGAGCAGCACCAGGCTCCAGAACGCCCAGGCGTGCGAGCCGCCGATGCGCCGCATCAGCACGCCCCTGTCGTAGGAGTCGCCGCCGGTCAGGGTGCCGAGCGCCTCGAACACGCTACAGTAGATGTGCGCGATGCCGAGACCGAGCAGCAGCATCGCCAGCAGCTCCAGGTGGCGCGCGGTGATCAGCGCCTCCAGCCCGAAGGCGGCGCGCACCACGGTGGCGACCAGGGCCAGCGCGGCGACGCCGGAGAGCAGGGCGACCACCACGAAGGACGCGGGCTCCAGCGTGTCGTGCCAGCCGGGCTCGACGGTGCCCGCGAACATCACCGCGGCCCCGGTCTGGAGCGAGAGCACCACCAGGAAGGCGAGCACGGCGAGGATGCGCGACGCCTCGGTCCAGCGGCGCCAGTGCACCGCCGAGCCGCGCCAGCCGAGCGAGGCGATGCCGTAGAGCTGGGCGCGCAGCAGGGCGATCTTCCAGTCGGGGTCGGAGGACGGGGGCTGGCTGCGGGCGGCGGCGCGGGCAGCCATCACCCGCAGGCGGTCGCTGGCGCGGTCGCGCAGCGTGGCGAGGTCGGGCAGCAGGTTGAGGAACCACACGCCGCCGCCCACGCCGAGGAAGCTCAGGATGTCGATCGCGTCCCAGTACAGCGGCGAGCGGAACTGCGGCCACAGCAGGAAGGTGTTGGGGTAGGGCAGGTTCCAGTAGAAGTACCAGGGCCGCCCGAGATGGATAATCGGGTAGGTGCCGGCCGCCGCGGCGGCGAGCAGCGCCACGGTGTCGGCCAGCCGGCCCAGCGCGGAGCGGGCAGGCATGCCGGCGAGCAGCAGCACGGCGGAGACCGCGAGGCTGCCGCAGGCGGTGCCGATCCAGAAATCGTAGCCGACGATGTCGAGTGCCCAGGTGACGGGGATGTTGTTGCCCCACATCCCCACGCCGTACCAAAGCACGAAGAACAGCGAGATCGCCAGCACGCCCATCAGGCCCATGGCGCCGGCCATCGCCAGCCACCAGCGCAGCCGCAACGGATGGTCGAGCGCCATGCCGGCCAGGTCGCGCTCGGCGGGGCCGTGGGCGGGCCCCGCGTCGGCCGCGCCGCGGTCGCCGGAGCTGTGGTCGCCGGGGCCGTGGAAGCGCGGGCCGTCCGCCGTCATGTCGCTCGGCATGTCAGCCTTCTCCTGCGGCCGGGCCGAACTCGGCCAGGTAGGTGGTGCGCGGACGCAGGTTCAGCTCGCCCAGCAGGGCGTAGTTGCGCGGGTCCGCCCGCGCGGCGCGCACCTCGGCGCCGTGGTCGCGCAGGTCGCCGAAGTGGATCGCCCGCGTCGGGCAGGCGGTCTGGCAGGCGGTCTTCACCCGTCCGTCGGGGATCGGCTGCAGCGACTTGTCGGACTCGATGCGCGCCTCGGCGATGCGCTGCACGCAGTAGGTGCACTTCTCCATGACGCCGCGCGAGCGCACCGTGACGTCCGGGTTGTTGCGCGCCTGCACCGAGGGCGCCTCGCCGTTGGTGTAGTCGAGGTAGTTGAAGCGGCGCACCTTGTACGGGCAGTAGCCGGAGCAGGCGCGGGTGCCGACGCAACGGTTATACACCATGAGGTTCAGGCCCTCGTGGTCGTGCAGCGTCGCCTCCACCGGGCAGCCGACCTCGCAGGGCGCGTCCTCGCAGTGCATGCAGGGCACCGGCTGGAAGTGGGTGGCGGGCTGCTCCGGCTCGCCCTCCCAGTAGCGGTCGATGCGCAGCCAGTGCATGTCGCGGCCGAGTGCCACCTCCTCGCGGCCGACCACGGGGATGTTGTTCTCGCTTTGGCAGGCGACCACGCAGGCGTTGCAGCCGATGCAGGCGTCGAGGTCGATCACCATGCCCCAGGCGCGGCGGTCCTGGTCGTTGTCGGCGTACACCTTGTCCGGGTAGAGCGAGGGCGCGGTGGGGCCGGGGTCGCCGAGGTGCGGGTCGCCCAGCACCATGTCGCCGACCGGGCCGCCGCCCACCGGCTGCACCCGGATGAAGTCATGGCCCTCCATCGAGCCGTGGTCCTGGGTGGTGGCGACGCGGGCGTGGCGGCCGAGCTTCGTCAGCGTGACGCCGGCGGTCTGGGTGGGCGAGGCGGCGCTGCGCAGGGGCGAGGCGGCGAAGCCGAGGTTGGTGGAGAGCAGGTCCGGCGGCACGTGGCCGTAGCCGAGCGTGAGCGTCGCGGTGTCGGGCGCCTGGCCGGGGGTGATCCACACCGGGCCCTCGACGCGGCGTCCGCCGGCCTCCAGCGCCACGACGTCGCCGTTGGCGAGGCGCTCGCGGGCGGCGAGGCCCGGCGAGATCGCGACGACGTTGTCCCACACCACCTTGTTCAGCGGGCGGGGCAGCTCCTGCAGCCAGGCGTTGTTGGCCCAGGCGCCGTCCCAGACCGAGGGGTCGGGGCGGAACAGCACGGTGAGCGCGCGGGCGCCGGACCCTGCCGCGGCGGAGGCGGGCGGGGCTGCGTCGGGCGCAGGGGACGATGCCGCCGCGTGGGCCGCGGGGGCGAGCCGGGTGGCGATCTCGGGCTCGGCGGTGTCGGGCAGGAAGCCGTCCACCAGGGCCTGGCGCCAGCGCCTGGCGATCGCGGCGTCGTCGCCCGCGCCGCGCCAGGTGTCGTGCCAGTGCGACTCCAGGATGTCGCGGCCCGAGCGCGGCATCGGGTCGGTGAACAGCGACAGCACCTCCAGCGCGGAGCGGCCGCCGTAGAGCGGGACCACGGTGGGCTGGATCAGGCCGACCGTGCCGTCCCAGGAGCGGGCGTCGCCCCAGGACTCCAGCGGGTGCAGCAGCGGCAGGTGCCAGTCCGAGGCGGCGGCGGTCTCGTCGGCGTAGGGGCCTGCGTGGATGCGCAGCGCGACCTGGTTCAGCGCGTCGGCGAAGGCGAGGTCGCCCGGCGCGTCGTACACCGCGTTGGTGTCGAGCATCAGCAGGGTGTGCACCTGCCCGGCGTGCATCGCGTCCACCAGCGAGGCCAGGCTCTCGGCGTGCGCGGCGACCGGCGCGGTGTAGCCTACGGTGTGGCCGGCGTTGCCGAGCGCGGCATTGAGGCGGTGCGCGGCCTCCTGCACGGCGGCGGGCTGGGCCGCGCCGACGGCGACGATCGACGCGCCGCGGGCCGAGGCCAGCGCGGCGCCGGCCCGGGCGCGCCAGGCGGCGACGGGGTCGGTGCCCACGGCGGCGGCGGCCTGGGCCGAGGCACCGGCGGCGGCACCCGCGGCGGGCGTCGCGCCGGGCGTGGACAGGTCGGCGAGCAGGCCCGCGGCGAGCGCCGCGATGGCGTCCGGCGTGGCGGCGAGCGCGTGGTCAGCCTTGGCCGAGGTCAGGCTCGGCGTGGGCGAGACGGCGTGCAAGGCGAGCAGCCTGCCGTCCCTGGCCGCCGTGGCGCGGGCAAGAGTCCAGTCCAGGGCCTGGCCGATCTGCTGCGGGCCATGGTCGAGGAAGTCGCCGTCGAGCGAGACCACGGCGCGGGCACGGTCGAAATGGTAGCGGGGCTGCACGGCGCGGCCGAACGCGTCGCGCGCGGCGGCGACGGCCTCGCCGTGCGTGGGGTCCTGGCTGTGCCAGACCATCTCGGGGTAGGCGGCCTGCAGGGCGGCGATGCGGGCCAGCAGGGTGGGCGAGGTCACGGTGCCGGTGAGCAGGCGCAGGCCGGCGCCACGATTGGCGCGCAGCACCGCGAGCGGGCCGACGGTGGCGGCGCGGAACGCCTGCCAGGACGAGGCGCGGCCGAGGTAGCGCACCGACTGCGAGCGGTCGGGGTCGTAGAGGCCGAGCACGGAGGCCTGCGCGAAGGCGTCGGTGCCGCCGCGGGTCCAGGGGTGCTCGGCATTGCCGTCGATACGGATCGGGCGGCCGTTGCGGGTCGAGACCAGCACGCCGGTACCGTAGCCGCCGAGCATCGTGGTGGAGGCGTACTGCAGGAGGTTGCCGACCACGATGCGCTCGGGGTTGCGGACGTAGGGGACCTCCTGGGCGCGGCCGTCCTCGGTGGTGCCTTCGCCGCAGCCGGCGAGGCCGGCGAGCGCGAACGAGGCGGCCATCACCTTGAGGAAGCGGCGTCGTCCCGCGCCGTCGAGCGTGGGGGCGAGGCGGGCGGCGGCGGGGAACTCGGCGTGCAGGAAACGCTGGAAGCTGGGGGTGTCCGCGAGCTGGTCTAGCGAGCGCCACATCGCGGGGCCGCCGCCCAGGCCGGGCCGCATGCGCGCGGCGGGCGAGTCGGAGCTGGCCGCACCCGCGAGGGACGCGTCGCGGACGGGCACGTCGCGGGCGGGAGCCGGGGCGCCGAGGTCGGGTGCGTCAAGGCGGGGACTGCTCATCGGTGGCAGATCGAGCAGTCGGTCAGCACGCCGGCGCCGCGGATGCCGTTGTGGGCGACGAGCTGGGCGCCGAGCTTGGCCTGGTCGTCGGCGGGCTGCCACTCCATGTTCCAGACCTCGGCGGCGGGGCGTATCCACTTCTCCGGCGCACGGTGGCAGTTGATGCAGAACGCCATCTCGAAGGCGTGGGCGCGGTAGGTGAGCTGCATCGCGGTGACGTCGCCGTGGCACGACGAGCAGCCGATGCCCTTGGTCACGTGGATGGAGTGGTTGAAGTACACGTAGTCGGGCAGGCGGTTCACCCGGGTCCAGTGCAGCGGGTTGTCGTTGGCCAGGCTGTCGCGCACCGGGGCGAGCATCTCGGAGTTGGTCCAGATCTGGCTGTGGCAGGTCATGCAGGTCCAGGTCGGTGGGATGCCGGCCGACGCGTTGATCTCGACCTGCTGGTGGCAGTAGCGGCAGTCGATGCCCAGCTCGCCGGAATGGTGCTTGTGGCTGAACGGCACCGGCTGTGCGGGGGCGACGCCCACGGTGCTGCTGTATGACGAGGTCCACACGCCGGCGAACACCAGCAGGCCCAGGGCGAGCCCGCCCACGGTGACCGCGATCCAGAAGCGGAAGATCGCGTCGGCGCCGGGCGCGAAGAGCTGGCGCATCAGGCGAAGTACCGCGTTGCGGCGGCTGGGCGCGGCGCCAGCCGGCACGGGGTATTCGGGCGCTCGGGCGAGCGGGCCATGGCAGCCAGGGTCAAGTCGAACCGCCTTTCGCGCGCTGCAGCGCTTCGTGGCTACATTGTGGCCTGGGGGGGCGTCAAATCATGTTCTTCCGCGCAGCGATCACGCCAGGGTGTGAGCCGATCCGGGTGCCGCCAAGCTTGCGGATATCGTCTGGGTGGTCCGATGCAGGGCAGGTGGTGTGGGTCGCGCGCTTGCCCAGGGTACTCAGGCGGCGGGCCTGGACGGGTGCGAGACGACACCGCGGCTTGCAATCGCGGCCCGGCGTGGCTAGAACGCCGCACCACGGAGTGCGGGCGTAGCTCAGGGGTAGAGCACAACCTTGCCAAGGTTGGGGTCGAGGGTTCGAATCCCTTCGCCCGCTCCAGTGATTTCCCTGTTTTGACAATAAGTTAGTAAGGTCACGAGCCCGGATTTGGACGGACCACCTTTGACAGGCCTGGAACCAGGGTGGAACCAAGCGGCGCTTACTCGGCAGCAGCAGAGAGTCAAAATGCGGATCGTCCTGCTGGTCGGATCTCTTACCCTCGTCGCCTGCGTCGGCGTTCAAGGGGCTGAGCCAGTCCCTCAGGTATCGAGTGATGAGGTGGTGACGTGCATCATCCACCGCACAGCGCCTGGACAGCCGGCGCTTCCGCCTCGTTGCACCTCAATGCCGCTGCAGGCACCTGCGCCGAGTGAGCCTCGCCAAGCGACGGCTGCAGAACTGATGCGGGCGCCAGCCGCAGCGAAGACACAACCTCAGAACTAATCTGTCTCTGCATGATCGCCGCACCTGACCCCGAGCGCCTAGCTGAGGCCCTGTTGTTCGCCCAGCCCGGCCCGGTGACGGCGGCCATGCTGGCGGCGGTGCTGCCGGAGGGGGCGGACGCGCTGCGGGTGCTCGAGGCGGTGCGGGCGCGCTACGGCGGCCTGGGCGTGGAGCTGGTGGAGGCCGAAGGCGGCTGGATGCTGCGCACGGCGGCGGGCCTGGCGCCGCTGCTGGTGCGGGTGGTGGAGCGGAAGCGGCGTCTGCCGCGGGCGGCGATGGAGGTGCTGGCGGTGGTTGCGTACCACCAGCCGGTGACACGGGCGGAGATCGAGGAGCGGCGCGGGGCGAGCCTGGGGCAGGCGACGCTGGACGCTCTGCTGGAGTCCGGGCTGATCCGGCCGGCGGGGCGGCGCGAGGCGCCGGGGCAGCCGACGCTGTGGGCGACGACGCCGGCGTTCCTGGCGCAGTTCGGGCTGCGCGACCTGCGCGACCTGCCGCGGCGCGAGGACCTGGTGGTCGAGCCGCCCGGGCCGGTGATGGAGGAGCCCATTGCGGCGGCCGCCCCTATCGAGACTACAGCCGATGCCGCCGTGGAAGGGCAACAGAACTAGCTCGCGCGAGCGACCTTGCCACCCACGGCCGTGACCTGACGTTGGCCGAGAGCATTCGGCGGTTGCGGTGCGCGGATTGCGGCCTGCCGCCGGTTCAGGTGGTGCTGGCGGCGCGGTATCCGCCGAGACGGGGAGATGAGCGGGGGTGGCTGGTGGTGCGGGGGTAGAAAATCCACCTAAGCAAATTCTATTGATGAATTTTTATTCTAATTATCGGAGAATATCTCGTGTTCATTACTGAACTCAAAAACGGCCTTTTGAGCGCAGATTGGTGGGTAGCCATATTTACCAAATTGCTAGTTTCTGTAACGGCATTTCTTGCAGTTTTTACCTACAATCTATGGAGGGAGACAAAACAAGCTGTTTTGGACACAGCGGAGAGCCGGCGACCATGGCTTCATTTCAAAATAAAACCAATTAGCGGCATATACTCGCAATCTAATACTAACTTCGTAAACTTTAAGCTCTTGATAACAAACTTTGGTCTTTCACCTGCTGTTAACATAGAGGTAAAATCTATTTTAGCGTCAGTTACAGATTTTAGCTCTAATGGTGGAAGACCATTCTATGTGGACGATAAGCGCTTTGCTAGTGTTGAGGTGATGGTGAGAGATAAAGAGTCATCCGATTTCAGTCTTTTCTCATTTCCCAGTCAGAAGATGAGAGAGGTGCTGTGCGTTGAAAGCGCAAAAGATAGTTTCGACCCTGACTTCCGGACGGGGATTGCATTTGTCTTTATATACTATCAGACCCCGGGAAGCTCTAAAAGACACTGCACGAAACGTGCATATATGATCCTGCCTCCTGAAAAGCCTAGCACAACGGATCAACCAAATCCTGCTCGCTGCGTTCGTTGCGGAGAGAACGCAGAGTAGGTCCGTGCTACCCCGCCCTCAACCCGCACGCCATCCCCGCCAGCGCCGCAGCCGCGCGCACGTCCGGCTCGTCCCCCTGCCCCGCCCGACGCATTCGCCTATCGCGGGACCGATGCCCCGCCCGGCAACGCTTGAGCGATCTGGTTGAAGGTCGGCGCCAGAACCTCCGGCTCGGGCGAGTAGGCGGCGGGCGGCATCAGCAGCAGGTCGGCGTGGGTGCCGTCCTCACCGCGGCGGTAGGTCACCTCGCCGATCAGCCACACCTGGTTCTCGATTTTCAGCGCGGGGATGTGCAGCGGGACCAGGTAGTTCGGCTCCCACAGCTTCCCGGCAGAGTCCCGCCAACTGTCGCAGGTCAGGGTGACGGCCCGGGAGCGGCCATTGCGTCGGTTCATCTCCCAGGTAGCTCGCTTCAGCGCTACCGACTTCCCATCCTGGAACTGTTCCGAGATGATGATGCGCGGGCGGAAGCGCTTGCCAGGGGTCGGCACCGCCACGCCCACGGTAGGGTCGGTCACCGTGCCCTGCGTGTTGCCGTCGGTCCCCTCAATCTGGCTGAACTGCTGCGCCGACATGATGCAGGCGGTATAGACGCTGAAGCGCTCGTCGCTGGCGAAGGTCACGCTGGCGGCTTCGATGTTCACGCCCTGCACGAACCCACTGGAGTGCTGGACCGTGCCGGCGTCGTTCAGCACTAGGTTGCCATCGGTGTCCTCGTAGGCGAGCACGCCAGCCCAGCGCGCAATGCGATCGATCAGCTCGAACGGGGTCTCGCCGAGGTTGACGTTGAACTGCGGCACGGGGCTGCCGGGGCTGCCCAGGCCGATCGTGTGGTTGGATGACACGGTGATGCCGAAGGGTGCGGCAAGCGCCTGGGCCACCACGGCCATCGACCCGGCGGTGAGCTGCATCGCGTGGATGACGGCCGAGCAGTCGACCAGGTCCTGGCACTTGCCGCGGCCACTGATGCGGATCGTGTGCTCGCCCGGACCGATAGAGGCGCCATACCGGTCGATGTAGCCGGTGAGCGCGACGTCGCCGCCGATGCGCGCCACGCAAGGCTGGAGCGGCTGCAGGACGATGTCCGGCTGGCCAGGGAACCGCTCCGTCACCTCCACGACGAAGTCGGATGGCACCCGCTCGACGCCGCGGGTGACGCGGACATCCTGCCAACCGCCGGCCGTGACGCCGCCCGCAGTGATCGTCACGTCGCCGTCGTCATGGCTGATGGGGGCGGCAAGCGCAGCGCTCACGGCGCACCAGCCCGGGAGGCGGCAAGGTCTTCTTCCCACGATGGGCGCACGCCGGTCTGCATCCCGACACGATCGGGCGAGGCGTCCTCGACCCTGATCGTCCGCGGCTCCACCACTTCCTGTTCCGCCAAAGTGGCAAAGCCGCCCTCGAGGAGTGCTGCGGCCTCGTCTGGCGGCACGTTAAGGCTGGCGCCGGGCCCGTGCGTGCCGGCCGCTGTCTGCACGGTTCGACCGCGCGCCACCGTCACCGGGATCAGGTCGGGCATCAGTCTCGCTCCTGGTTTCGTGGCCATCACGCGTACCGAAACGCAGCTACCGGCTGGTGCTCGACGCCCCATGTCCCGACCAGTAACCCGCTGCCATCCGGCGCCGGCAGCCTGACGACTGCTGCGAAGGCGAGAGCGGTGCCACCGGGCACGGCCGTGAAGGCACCGGCGGGAAACACCATCCGCACCGCGGGTAGCCCCTGTTTTGCCGCCAGGGTCGCCGCGTGTTGTCGCGCTTGGTCGGCGGCCTGGCCGAGCCGCGCGATCTCCGCGACCAACCTGGCAGCGCCGGCGTACTTCGGCAGCGCAGCGGCGAACGCCGCGGCCGCAATTTCTGCCGCCTCATTCGCTGCGGTCAGAGTGGCAACAGCCCCCGCCTCGATCGTCTCAGCCAGGGCCAGCCGTTCGCGCAGCGCCGGCTCCAGCGCGTCGAGCAGTTCGATGTCGTCGGCCGTGGCTTTGATGATCCTGCCGGCTTCATTGACGTGCCAGCTTGCCCCGGCGACCAGCGCGGCGGTGCGATCAGCCCGGGCCGCAACGGCGCGCCGGTCGCACGTGGCACGCTCTTGCGCCAGCGCGTCGAGGGCGCCCTGCAGGTCGGCCACGC
>JAABUQ010006160.1_pt1 | contig 18452 bp, 19 predicted proteins | sample 5560001 | NCBI WGS metagenome assembly JAABUQ01 (sample SAMN10711888, study PRJNA513371) | rock metagenome | isolation source: Antarctica rocks | place: Antarctica: Victoria Land, Finger Mt nord | collected 2015-12-18
CGCGTCGCGACGACGAGACGCGCGAGGCTCGCCCGCCGCGCCGACGCGAGCGGTCGCGTGGCGAGGAGCGTGTCCGCGAGGACGCCGCGCCGCGCGAAGAGAGCGGCCAGCGTGAGGATCGCCCGCGCCGGGAGCGTCCTCGCGAGGACGCGCGCCCGGCGGAACGAAGTCGCGCGCCCGCGACCGCGGACCGTTCGCCGACGGAAACGCGCGCGCCGCGTTATGGTGCTCCCCGGGAGGACGCGCCGGACGAGGGGTGGAACGGCCCGGTCCCCGACTTCCTCCAGGCCGCCATCGCTCGCTGACCCGCTCCGTCGCGGATGATCGAGTTCCTGCCTCCCGAACCCGCCGACGTGGCCAGCCCGTGCGTGAACGTCTGCCGTATCGACCCGCATACCGGCTGGTGCGTGGGCTGCGCACGCACGTTGGGCGAGATCGCGGGCTGGAGCCAGGCCACCCCCGAAGCGCGGCGCGCGGTGCTGGCGGCATTACCGGGGCGGAGCGCGCCCGCCGCTACGCCGCTGCCGCGATCGCCGCGTCGTCGATCGCCGCCGCCCGCGCGTACGCCTCGCGCGCGGTGAGCCGCGCGACATAGGCGGTGAACGAGTCCAGCTTGGGCAATGTCCCGAACTGCGTTCCCCAGTTGATCTGCGAGCCGACCACCACATCGGCGGCGCTGAACCGATCGCCCGCGATCCACTCGCGCCCGCTCACCGCGCGGTCGAGCACGTCCACCATCGTGTCGTAACGGCCATAGCCGACCATCCGCTGTTGCTGTTCGGTGGGGACGATCTTCATGGACTGGTGCGTGACCGCGTGCTCGACCGGCCCGGCGGCGAAGAACAGCCAGCGGTAGTAGGCGGCGCGATCCTGCAAGGGCGGGGCGAGCCCGGCATCGGGAAAGGCGTCGGCGAGGTAGGCGCAGATCGCCGCGCCCTCGGTCACCACCTGGTCGCCGTGGCGGAGCGCGGGCACCTTGCCCATCGGGTTCACCGCCAAATAATCGGGCGCCTTCATCGTGTCCGCATAGCCGAGCAGTACGGTCTCATACGGCGCGCCGACCTCCTCCAACATCCAGCGCGCGATGCGCCCGCGCGACATCGGGTTGGTGTAGAAGATCAGATCGGTCACGGCGCGCTCCCCCGAGTCGTTCGGAACGGAAAAAGAACACCGATCGCGCGAAGCGTCAAGCGGCCGCGAACCACCACACGCCGTCGCGCGACTCGCGCCGCGCAGCGCCCTCCAGCTCCAGGCGGCGAAGGTGCGCGAGCGCCTCGCCCGTCGCCAGCCCGATCGCGTCCGCGCCGATCGGACGGTGAAACAGGACCGAGAAGCAATCCACCGCCCGGCGGGGTTCCGCGAGATGGTCGCGGAGCGCGTCGAGCCGCTCGCGATGCTCGGTCGCCAGCGCGTCGACGCGCGCGTGCAGTCCGCGAAACGGGTCGCCATGTCCGGGCAGGACGAGCAGATCGTCGGACAACCGGCGCAGCTTGGCGAGCGAGGCCAGCCAGTCGCCGAGCGGGTCCGCCTCCGGCTCGCCCGCGCCGAGCGAGACGTTGGAGCTGATCCGGGGCAGCAGTTGGTCGCCCGCGATCAGCACGCGCGCTTCCGCATCCAGAAGGCAGGCATGGTTGGGGCTATGCCCATTGCCGGTGACGACGCGCCACGTCCGGTCGCCGATCGTGAGCACGTCGCCGTTGACGATGCGACGATACCCGAACGGCGGTGGCGATACCCAGCGGCGAAAGAACGACCAGCCCCGCGCCCGCGCCGCCGCGATCTGGTCCTCGCTCCACCCGGCCCCACGCCAGAAAGCGACCGCTTCGTCGGGCACATCGTCGCGCGCGTCGGCGTGGATCATCCGCAGCGTCAGCCATTCCGCGCGCGTCATGGTCAGCGGTGCATCGTGCTCGCGGCACAACCAACCCGCCAGCCCACTATGGTCGGGATGGAAATGCGTGCAGATCACTTGGGCAAGCGAGCGCCCGCCGAGCAGCGCGGGCCAGGCAGCCAGCGCGTCCTCGGCTTGCGGTCCGGTATCGACCGCCACGACGAAGTCACCATCGTCGAGCAGCCAACCGTTCACATGCCTGAGCGGCCCCGGCATGGGCATCCGCCACCAATGTACGCCCGGGGCGACCTCTATCAGCGCGCCGGGCGCGGGCGCGGCGTCGCCGAACGGGTATTCCACCCTGATCTACCGGCGCGGATCACCGAACAGCGCGCGCGCGTCCGCTTCCAGTCCGGTGCTCGCCGGGCTGGTCCCGGGCGCGGGACCGCCCGCGGCGAGCGCGTCCGCCTCGCGCGCATGCGCCTCGCGTTCGGCGCGCAGCTGCTCGATCAGCGCGGAACGCTCGCCTTCCAGCCGCGGGTCGACCGGCGCGGCGACGACGCCCGCCGCCTTGGCCGCCTTGGCGACCGCCGCGTCGAGCTCGCGCTGCGTGGTCAGGCCTAGCGTCACCGGGTCCTTGGGGGTGATGTTGGCCATGTTCCAATGCGAACGATCGCGGATCGCCGCGATGGTGGTGCGGGTAGTGCCGATCAACAGGCCGATCTGCCCGTCGGTGATCTCGCCATGATTGCGGATGATCCAGGCGATGCCGTCGGGCTTGTCCTGGCGCTTCGACACCGGGGTGTAGCGCGGGCCCTTGGTGCGGCGGACCTGCTCCGGGCCCTTCAGGATCTGCAGCTTGTGCGCGTGGTCGGCCTGTCCACGATCGATCTCGTCCTGGGTGATCTCATGCGCGCGGACGGGGTCGCGACCGGTCAGCTTGGTCGTGGTCAGGTCGTCCGCGATCGCCTGCACCTCCAGGATGTGCAGCCCGCAAAACTCGGCGATCTGGTCGAACGACAGCGAGGTGTTGTCGACCATCCAGGAAGCGGTCGCATGGGGCATGAGCGGCTGGGCCACGAAGGAACTCCGTCGAATACGTAAAAGGCCACCCCTCCCGGAGCGGCCTGCCAACCTTTTGCTTAAGCGAGCAAGCGCGCGAGGGCAAGCACCATACACGCTAGAGCGGAACATGCCCCGGCAGCGCCGCTACCCGCGCCAGCCATGCGGTAATATCCGGGTAGCGCGCGAGGTCGAACCCCCCTTCGCCCGCGACATGGGTATAGGCGTATAACGCGATGTCGGCGAGGCTGAACGCGTCGCCCGCCAGCCATTCGGCATCCGCCAGATGCCGATCCATCAGCGCCAGCGCATCTTCGCCAGCCGCGCGCTTGCCGGGGATCGCGTCGCGCTGCGCGGGCGTCAGTTGGCCCTCGCCCACCTGCGTGAACCAGTATCGCAAGGTGGCGACGTTGGGTTCGTGGTTGTATTGCTCCCAGAACATCCACCTGAGCACGTCCGCGCGCGCGAACCGATCCTCCGGTATTAGTGATGAGCCGTCCGCCAAATACCAGCATGCCGCGTTGCTCTCGGGCAGGAACCGCTCACCTACCTGCAGCACCGGGATGCGCCCGCTGGCGTTCACCTCGGCGAGGAACGCGGGCGTGCGCGTCTCGCCGCGCCCGATGTCGTACTCGCGCAAGGTAATCGCCACCCCGACATGCGCGGCGGTGAGGCGCACCTTGTAGCAGTTCCCAGAGGGGGCGAATTGATGGAGGATCGGGGTCATGGCTCGTTTCCGTTGCTTTTTAATTGTATGTTGGACTATGCTCCTAGTTTCGCTGGAGCGGCGGGTTACGGGGTATATACGCCCTACCACCGTCATCCCCGCGAAAGCGGGGACCCATCTCCGGCGTCACCGTCATATCTACCGGTTCAGATCGAAGAACAGGTCCCGCCAATTTGAATTGCTTCGTTCGATCAGCTCGACTTTCCAGGCCCGACGCCATTTCTTGATCGCTTTCTCGCGAGCAATCGCGTCGATCACCAGCTCAGTACTCTCGACGTACACCAGCTTGTCCACCCCATGCTCGGCGCAAAACTTGCTGCCCAGACCTTGCTTATGCTGAACCATGCGCGCGCAAATGTCGGTGGTGACGCCGGTGTAGAGCGTGCCGTGCTTGCGGTTGCACAGGATGTATACGCAGGCTGCCATCTACTCACCACCGCTCAAACGGATGAAAGGGCGGGAGATGGGTCCCCGCCTTCGCGGGGATGACGGTTGATATGATGCAAATCCCTTATGTCCCCACCTTCAGCACCACCTTGCCGACATGCTGCCCCGCCTCGACCCGGCGGTGCGCGTCGGCGGCTTGCGCCAGCGGAAATACCCGGTCGATCACGGGTTTCAGCCGCCCCGCCTCGACGTGCGGCCACACCGTGCGGGCGAGTTCGTCCGCGACCAGCGTCTTGAACCCGACCGAGCGCGGGCGCAGCGTCGAGCCGGTCAACGTCAAACGGCGGCGCATGATGTCGAACAACGGCACCTCCGCCATGACGCCGCGCTGCACCGCGATCGAGACATGACGGCCGTCCTCGGCGAGACACTGAAGGTTACGCGGCACATAGTCGCCGCCGACCATATCGAGGACCGCCGCAACCCCCTTGCCCCCGGTTGCATCCCCCACCGCCGCGACGAAATCCTCCGTCCGATAGTTGATCGCATGCGCCGCGCCGAGCGCCAGCGCCGCGTCGCGCTTTGCGTCGGAACCGACGGTGACGATGGCCGAGATGCCGAACAGCCGGCACAGCGCGATCGCCATCGTGCCGATGCCGCTGGTGCCGCCGTGGATCAGCACCGTGTCGCCTTCGGTCGCATAGGCGCGCTCGAACAGGTTGGTCCACACGGTGAACAATGTCTCGGGCATCGCCGCCGCCTCCACCATGCTGAGCGCGTCGGGCACCGGCAGGCACTGGCCGAACGGCGCGACCGCGTACTCCGCCTGCGCGCCGCCGCTGACCAGCGCGCAGACGGGCTGGCCGAGCTGGATCGGGTCGACGCCATCGCCGACCGCGACCACCTCGCCCGCCAGTTCCAGCCCCAGGATCGTCGGCGCACCCGGCGGCGGCGGATAGGATCCTGCGCGCTGCATCAGTTCGGGCCGGTTCACCCCGGCCGCATGAACGCGGACCAGCACCTCGCCTACGCCCGGCGTGGGCACCGGGCGCTCGACCGGCACCAGCACCTCCGGGCCGCCCGGCGCGGCCGGATCGAGCGCGAGCATGGTGGTCGGTATCGCGGTCATCGCTGCCCCCTTCTCACGGCCATGTCCCCGATGCCGCTCGCTGTGTCCTGCCCGTTCTTGCGCGGCGTGGAAAGCACGCTGATGACGGTGTTAACCAAACCATTGACATAGTGCCCTGCGAGGGGGACGCTGCCGACATGGAAATCGACGATCATCCGCCGGTCCGACGCGGCGATACAGTCGACGTGGTGGCGCGGCAGGACCTGGACTCGCTGTCCGTCGAAGAGCTGCAGGCGCGCGTCATCGTGCTGGAGCGCGAGATCGCGCGAACCCGGCACCGGCTTGAGTACGCGGTCAACCATCGTGCAAGCGCCGACGCGCTGTTCCGGCGATGAACCGCGTGGGGACGCGGCGCTTGATGCGAGCGCGGTGCCTTCCGACATAGGCTGTAACGGGCCGGCTGGCGCTGGCCCGCGTGGAGATACCGAATGCCCTCCTTCGCTTCCGCCCTCGAATCCACGCTGCACAAGGCACTCGAGGCCGCGTCCAATCGCCGTCACGAATATGCGACGCTCGAGCATCTTTTGTTGGCGCTGATCGATGACGAGCACGCGTCCAAGGTGATGACCTCGTGCGGTGTCGATCTCGGCGAGCTCAAGACCACCGTCGCGCATTATCTCGACACCGATCTCGATGCGCTGAAGGTCGCGGCCGCCACCGATCCCTCGCCGACCAGCGGCTTTCAGCGCGTGGTCCAGCGCGCGATCCTGCATGTCCAGTCGTCGGGCCGGGACGAGGTGACGGGGGCCAATGTCCTGGTCGCGCTGTTTTCCGAACGCGAATCCTATGCGGTATATTTCCTCCAGCAACAGGACATGAGCCGTCTCGATGCGGTCAGTTTCATCAGTCATGGCGTCGGCAAGGGCGGCCAGCCGGAGGTACGCGACGTGAAGGGTGCCGACGAGGAAAAGCCGGGCAAGGGCGACGGCAAACAGAAGGGCGAGTCCGCGCTCAAGCAGTTCTGCGTCGACCTCAACGAAAAGGCCAAGAACGGCAAGGTCGATCCGCTGATCGGGCGCGGGCCGGAGGTCGACCGCACGGTTCAGATCCTGTGCCGCCGGTCGAAGAACAACCCACTTTATGTGGGCGATCCGGGCGTCGGCAAGACCGCGATCGCCGAAGGGCTCGCGCGCAAGATCGTCGAGGGTGACGTGCCCGAGGTGCTGTTGCCTGCCGTTATCTACTCGCTCGACATGGGCTCGCTGCTCGCGGGCACGCGGTATCGCGGTGATTTCGAGGAGCGGCTGAAAGCGGTCGTCAACGAGCTGGAGAAGCTGCCGCACGCGGTGCTGTTCATCGACGAGATCCACACGGTGATCGGCGCGGGCGCGACCAGCGGCGGGGCGATGGACGCATCCAACCTGCTCAAGCCCGCTTTGTCGGGCGGCACCATCCGGTGCATCGGCTCGACCACCTACAAGGAGTTTCGCAACCATTTCGAGAAGGATCGCGCGCTGCTGCGCCGGTTCCAGAAGATTGACGTCAACGAGCCGACGATCGAGGATACGATCAAGATCTTGGCGGGGTTGCGTTCCGCGTTCGAAGACCACCATTCGGTCAAATACACGCCCGAGGCGATCAAGTCGGCGGTGGAGCTGTCCGCGCGCTACATCAACGATCGCAAGCTGCCCGACAAGGCGATCGACGTGATCGACGAGGTCGGCGCGATGCAGATGCTCGTGCCGCTCGCCAAGCGCAAGAAGACCATCACCGCCAAGGAAATTGAGCAGGTCATCGCGACGATGGCGCGAATCCCACCCAAGAGCGTGTCGACCGACGACAAGCTCGCGCTCGCCACCTTGGAGACCGACCTCAAACGCGTCGTGTTCGGCCAGAACGCCGCGATCGAGAAACTGTCGAGCGCAATCAAGCTCGCGCGCGCCGGCCTCCGCGAGCCGGAAAAGCCGATCGGCAATTATCTGTTCACCGGACCGACCGGCGTGGGCAAGACCGAAGTCGCCAAACAGCTCGCCTCCATCCTCGGCATCCCGCTCCAGCGGTTCGACATGAGCGAATATATGGAGCGGCATTCTGTCAGCCGGTTGATCGGTGCGCCCCCGGGTTATGTCGGCTTCGACCAGGGCGGCCTGCTGACCGACGCGGTCGACCAGAACCCGCATTGCGTGCTGCTGCTCGACGAGATCGAAAAGGCGCATCCCGACCTGTTCAACATTCTCCTGCAGGTGATGGATAACGGGCGGCTTACCGACCAGCACGGCAAGGCGGTCGATTTCCGCAACGTCATCCTGATCATGACGACCAACGCGGGCGCGGCGGACATGGCGCGCGAGACGGTGGGCTTCGGCAACCTTACCCGCGAGGGCGAGGACGAGCAGGCGGTACAGAAGATGTTCACCCCCGAGTTCCGCAACCGCCTCGATGCGGTGGTGCCGTTCGGCTATCTCCCGCCTGAGGTCGTCGCGCGGGTGGTGGAGAAGTTCATTCTCCAGCTCGAATTGCAGCTCGCCGATCGCCAGGTTCATATCAGCCTCGACGACGCGGCGAAGAGCTGGCTGACCGAGAAGGGCTATGACAAGATGTACGGCGCGCGGCCGATGGGGCGGTTGATCCAGGAAAAGATCAAGCAGCCGCTCGCGGAAGAGCTGTTGTTCGGCAAGCTGGTTCATGGCGGCGAGGTGGTCGTCAAGATGAAGGATGGTGCGCTCAGCTTCGAAATCGTCGCCGGCGCGCCCAAGAAGGCGGGCAAGAAAGGCGGCAAGGCTGTTCCCGCGAAGGCCGATTAGCGAGATGCGCCGGGTCGGGGTGCGACCTCCTCCCGGTCTTCGCCTTAAATGGCGAGCAGCGGGCGGGCCCGGTGTATGGCGGCTTGACATCACCCAAGCCGAACCGTGCCGCCGATGCAAGCTCTCCCCCAACGGCGACACGTTCGATGGACGAGTAATCTGGATCACCACGTCCCGAGCGACATCGACGCCCGTTCTTGACCCCCAACGCGCGCCTGCGCCATAGCGGGTCGATGAACGCCGACGCCGCCCCGCCCTCGTTCGAGGACGCGCTGAAGGAACTGGAACGCATCGTCGGACGCCTCGAAGGCGGCGACCCGAGTTTGCAGGAATCGATCGATTTGTTCGAGCGCGGCCAGTTGTTACGTCGCGCCTGCATCGAACGGCTGGACGCAGCGCAGGCGCGGATCGAGGCGATCCGCGTTGACGGCGAAGGCCTTGCGACCGGAACGCAACCCTTCGTCGCCGGATGAGCACCATGATCGTCTCGCCCGACCTGTCGCTCGATGCCGCGATGACGCAAGTATCCGACGCGGTCGACCGGTTGTTCGACCAGTTCCTCGCCATTCCCGACGACCCGCGCGCGGACCTGTACCGCGCGATGCGCCACGCGGCGATCGGCGGGGGCAAGCGGTTGCGCCCGTTGTTGCTGATGAGCACCGCGCGGATGTTCGCGGTCGACGAGCGATGCGCGGCGCGCGCGGCGGTCGCGCTCGAATCGATCCACGTCTATTCGCTGATCCACGACGACCTGCCCGCGATGGACGACGACGATGTGCGGCGCGGCAAGCCCACCGTGCACAAGCTGTTCGACGAAGCGACCGCGATCCTGGCGGGTGATTGCCTCCATGCGCTCGCGTTCGAAATCCTCGCCGATCCCGCCACCCACGCCGACCCGTTCGTCCGCGCGGAATTGGTGTTCGATCTCGCGCGCGCCGCCGGGCCGTCGGGCATGGCGGGCGGACAAGCGATGGACCTGGAGGCGGAGCGATCGACCTTCGGCCTGCCCACGGTCACGCGGTTGCAGGCGATGAAGACCGGCGCGCTGATTGCGGCCGCCGTTGAGGCGGGCGCGATCCTGGGCCGCGTGCCACCGGAAGGGCGCACGCACCTGCGCGGCTATGCACGCGATCTGGGGCTCGCATTTCAGATCGCGGACGATCTGCTCGATGTGGAGGGCGACGAGGCGGCGGTCGGTAAGGCGCTCCGCAAGGATGGCGCGGCGGGAAAGGAGACCTTCCTCTCGCTGCTCGGACCCGACCGCGCGCGCGCGCAATCGCGCATGCTGGTGGACCAGGCGATCGACCATCTGCGCTCCTATGGCGCGGAGGCCGATTTGCTGCGCGGGATCGCGCGCTTTACGCTGGCGCGGGATCGGTAAGGTGCACCGCGTCGGCGTGTATCCCGGCACCTTCGATCCGATCACGCTCGGGCACCTGTCGATCATCCGGCGCGGAGCCAAGCTGGTCGACCAACTCATCATCGGCGTCACCACCAATCCGTCCAAATCGCCGCTGTTCACCCCTGCGGAACGCATCGCCTCGGTCACGCGCGAGGTCATGCGGTTCCCGGGCGATATCCGCGTCGTCGCATACAACTCGCTGTTGATGGACTTCGCCGACCGGGAGGGCGCGTCCGTGATCATTCGTGGCCTGCGCGCGCTGACCGATTTCGAATATGAATACCAGATGGCGGGGATGAACCAACAGCTCAACGACCGGGTCGAGACCGTCTTTCTGATGGCGGACGCGGCGCTGCAACCGATTGCGTCGACCCTGGTCAAGGAGATCGCCCGCTTCGGCGGTGACATCTCCAAATTCGTGCCGCCCGCCGTCCGCGACGAGGTCGCGGCGAAGGTAACGCTCGGCTGACGCCCGTTCAGTTTGCCGCAAGCGCCGCTACCGTCTAAATCGCGCCACCTTTGCAAGGCAGATACCGTCCCATGAAGTTCACCGCCGCGTCGCTGGGCGCTCTCGCCCTCGCCTCCCCCGCGCTCGCGCAGACCGCGCCCGCCGCACCCACCCCTGCCCCCGCCGCCGCGGTCGCGCAGCCCGCCTATGGCGACCTCACCAACGAATGGGTACTCGACCTGTCGACCGGCGGGCGGGTGCTGATCATGCTGCGCCCCGACATGGCTCCCAACATGGTGGCGCGGGTCAAGACGCTGACCCGCCAGCATTTCTATGACGGGCTGGCATTCCACCGCGTGATCGAGGGGTTCATGGCGCAGGGCGGCGACCCCAAGGGCGACGGCACCGGCGGCTCCACGCTGCCCAACGTCGCCGCCGAGTTCAGCGCGCTGCCGCATGTGCGCGGCGCGGTGGCGGCGGCCCGCGCCGAGGACAAGAACAGCGCCAACAGCCAGTTCTTCATCGTCTTTCAACCGACGCTGAAGCTCGACCGCAAGTACACGGTGTTCGGGCGGGTGATCGACGGCATGGGCTATGTGGACGCGATCGAGCGCGGTGAGCCGCCCGCCACGCCGTCGCGGATCGTCCACGCGTACATCGCCAGCGACAGCCCGCCGGCGTATGTTGCGGCGCCGGCCGCTACCGTGCCGACGCTGACGTCGGGCGCGGCGACCATCACCCCCACCCCGGCGGCGGTGAAGCCGGCCACTCGGCGGGTGAAGGGTAGCGGACGCGCCGGCGGCTGACCGCCGGGCCGAGTGGTCGCCATGAACGTCGACCTGTTCGACTTCGCCCTGCCCCCCGAGCGGATCGCGCTGCGCCCCGCCGCGCCGCGCGACGCCGCGCGGATGCTGGTGCTCGACGGCCCGGACATGCGCGACCGCCTCGTCCGCGACCTGCCGGACCAGCTTTGCGCGGGCGACCTGCTCGTCTTCAACGACACCCGCGTCATCCCCGCGCAGCTCGAGGGGCGACGGGGCGAGGCGCGGGTGGGCGCGACGCTCCACAAGCGCGAAGGACCGCGCCGCTGGCGCGCGTTCGTCCGTAACGCGCGGCGGGTGCGCGAGGGGGACAGCATCGACTTCGGCCACGGCGTGACCGCCACCGCGCACGACCGGGCGGACGACGGCAGCCTCGCGCTCGAGTTCGCGGGCGACGAACCCGTCGAGCTACTCCTCCAACGCGCGGGGACCACGCCGCTGCCCCCCTATATCGCCGCCCGCCGCCCCGCCGATGCCGCTGACCTCGACGATTACCAGACGATGTTCGCCGACCAGCCCGGCGCGGTCGCCGCGCCGACCGCCGCGCTCCACTTCACGCCCGCGCTGATGGCGGCACTGCGCGAGCGAGGGGTCGAGCATGCCACCCTGACGCTCCACGTCGGTGCGGGGACGTTCCTGCCGATGAAGGCAAGCGACAGCGACGACCACCGGATGCACGCCGAATGGGGGCGCATCGACCCCGCCACCGCTGATCGCCTGAACGACGTTCGCGCGGCGGGCGGGCGGGTAATCGCGGTCGGCACCACCTCGCTGCGGCTGATCGAATCGGCGGCGGACGAGCATGGGCGCGTCCATCCGTTCGAGGGCGACACCGCGATCTTCATTACGCCGGGCTATCGCTTTCGCGCGATCGACGGGCTGCTCACCAATTTCCACTTGCCGCGCTCGACCTTGTTCATGTTGGTGTCGGCGCTGATGGGGCGCGAGCGGATGCAATCGGCCTATGCCTACGCCATCGCGGCGCGCTATCGTTTTTACAGCTATGGCGACGCCAGCCTGCTGCTGCCCTGAAAGGCCCCGATGCGCCCTGTCCTTCTCCTCCTGCTTCTCGCCGCGCCCGTCGCCGCGCAGCGTCCCCACCCGCCCGCGGACGCGCCCGCCCCGGCCCAGCGCGCGGCCGGAGCGGAGCGGGCGACGATCTATGTCGAGCCGGTCGGCATGTTGATCGCCGCCCTCGATGCGGACGGCGACGGCCGCACCAGCCGCGCGGAACTGACCGCCGGGGTCGAGCGCACGTTCCGGGCGATCGACACGAGCAACAGCGGGAAGCTCGGCTATATCGCCTTTGCCGATTGGGCGGAGCGGTTCCTCGGCGATCGCACCGCGCTGCCCAGCCCGTTCGCGGTCGACCGCAACGGCGATAACGCCATCACCCCGGCAGAACTGCAAGCCGCGATCGCGCACGAGTTCGACCGCTTCGACGTCAATCACGACGGCGCGGTGACGCGCGCCGAGCTGCTCACCATCCGCGACCGGCCGGGCGGCGGCGAGCGGAGCGGTACGCGCGGTCGTGGCGGCAGACGCGGGTCGCCGTAGGGCTGAACCGACGAGCTTGCGCCCGCGCCGATGGCGTCCGATTAGACTAGCACACATGGGAGGCGGGCATGGCGGGGGTGTTCTGGGCGGTTTACGTATTGTGGTTCGCGTGCGAGCTGTTCATCTTCTCGCGCGACCGCGCGCCCGTCGCCGGTGTGAACCGCGATGGCAGCAGCCGCCGGGTGATTGTCGCTGGGATGGTCGGCAGCATCATGCTTGCAACCGCCGTCGCCCGCGTGCGGTGGGCGGCGACGCCGTGGCCGCGAGCGGACGCGGTCGGCATCGGCGCAATGCTGATGCTGGCGGGCATCGCCTTCCGGCTGTGGGCGGTGAGCGTGCTGGGCGAGCATTTCCGCACGCAGGTCACGCTGCTCGACGGACATCGGCTGATCCGCTCGGGTCCTTACGCGCGCCTGCGCCACCCCGCCTATACCGGGTCGCTGGTGAGCTGTCTCGGGCTGGGCATCGCGCTGGCCAACTGGTGCTCGCTGCTGGTGATGATCGTCGGGCCGTTCGCGGGCTTCGCGTGGCGGGTCGCGATCGAGGAGCGCGCGATGGGCGAGCGGTTCGGCGCGGACTGGCGCGCGTACCGCGCCCGCAGCTGGGCGATGCTGCCCGTGATCTGGTAGCCGGGTCGACAGGTCGGCGTCGCTCGGCCACAGCGCGGGCGTGACCCGTTTCCACTTCGCCGTCGTTGCCACCGACGGTCGCGCGCGCGCCGGCGAGATCGTCATGCGGCGCGGCACCATCCGCACCCCCGCCTTCATGCCGGTCGGCACCGCGGGCACCGTCAAGGCGATGAGGCCCGCCGACGTCGCCGCGTCGGGCGCGGACATCATCTTGGGCAACACCTATCACCTGATGCTTCGCCCCACCGCCGAGCGGGTCGCGCGGCTGGGCGGCTTGCACGCGTTCATGGGGTGGAACCGGCCGATCCTGACCGACAGCGGCGGCTATCAGGTGATGAGCCTTTCCGACCTCACCACCCGCTCTGAGGAAGGGGTCACCTTCAGGTCGCACCTCGATGGCTCGCGCCACGCGATCAGCCCCGAACGCTCGATCGAGATCCAGCGATTGCTCGGCAGCGACATCGTCATGGCGTTCGACGAGCTGGTCCCGGCCACGTCGCCGCCGGAGGTGCAGGCGGCGGCGATGGCGCGATCGATGCGCTGGGCGAGGCGCACCCGCGACGCGTTCGACGCTGGCGGCGAGCATGCCGAGCGGGCCGCGCTGTTCGGAATCCAGCAAGGCGCGCTCGACCGCAGCTTGCGCGGCGACAGCGCCGCCGCGTTGGTCGAGATCGGCTTCGATGGCTATGCGATCGGTGGCTTGGCGGTCGGCGAGCGGCAGGAGGCGATGTTCGCGTGTCTCGACTTCGCTTCCGATCAGTTGCCCGGCGACGCGCCGCGCTACCTGATGGGCGTGGGCAAACCCGACGACATCGTCGGCGCGGTAGAGCGCGGGGTCGATATGTTCGATTGCGTGCTCCCCACCCGGTCGGGCCGGACGGGGCAGGCATTTACCCGCGATGGCGCGATCAACCTGCGCAACGCGCGGTTCGGTGAGGATCAGGCCCCGCTCGACCCCGACTGCCCGTGCCCGGTCTGCGCCAGGTGGACGCGCGCGTACCTCCACCACCTCGTCCGGTCGCAGGAGATATTGGGGGCGATGTTGATGACGGAGCATAATATCTGGTTCTATCAAACCCTGATGGCGGACTTGCGCGCGGCGATCGTGGAAGGGCGCTTGTCCGCGTTCGCCGATGCGTTCAGATCGCGGTATCGAGGAGAGCGATGATGCCGCAGGAAAACGAGATCTTGGTCGCTGCGCGCGAAGCCAAGGCGGCCGAGGCGGGCCGGATCAAGGCGGAGGACGCCGCCCGCGCGCGCCGCTGGCGACTGGGCTCGATCGGCGTCGGCATCGGTTCCGCCGCCGTCGCCGCCGCCGTGCTGTACGCGCGCCGTGATCGCGACTGACGCGCGCGCCGTCGCAGAGGCACGGCGGTGGTTCCGCGCACTTGGCCTCGCGCCCGAGTACCCCGATACCCGGGACGCCAACTTCGCCAGCGCGCGAAACGGCGCGACGCCCGAAAACTTTCTCGCCATGCCCGACAGCGAGACGCATCATACCATTTGGCGCGAACCCGCTGACGTTGGCAAACCCCGAAGTCGCGTCGCCGATCACGGGGATGACGCAACAAATCCAACTTGTCGAGACGACCGCGCACGATTTCGCCGCCTCGGGCGCGCCTCCCCAGCGGCTCTACGCCCGGCTGGGTTTCGTGGCGGTTGCGAAGACGTGTATCTGGACACGCCGGGACGCTTCGCGCACCTAGGTGCCGCCCGTTGCAGGAAAGGCTCGCGCCCCTCGATGAAGACCTTCCGATCGTATCGCGCCGCGCTGTTGCTGGGCGCGCTCGTTCTTCCCGCTATCGCCCACGCACAATCCGCGCCGGTCAAGCCGCTGGCGTTCACCGAGCGGACGCTCGCCAACGGCTTGCGCGTCTATGCGCTGCGCGACACGGCGACGTCGAACGTCGCGATCCAGGTCTGGTACGACGTCGGCGGCAAGGACGATCCCGCCGGGCGTTCGGGCTTCGCGCACCTGTTCGAGCATCTGATGTTCAAGGCGACGCGCAACCTGGTGCCCGAGCAGTTCGACCGGCTGACCGAGGATGTCGGCGGCGCGAACAATGCCTCCACCAACGACGACTATACCGAGTACCACGAGACCGTCCCCGCCAACCACCTGCAACGCCTGTTGTTCGCCGAAGCCGACCGGATGGCGAGTTTGGTGGTCGAGCCCGCGAGCTTCGGGTCGGAGCGCAGCGTGGTGGTGGAGGAGTACCGCCTTCGCGTCCTCGCCCAGCCCTATGGCAAGCTGTTCTCCACCTATCTGCCGGCGTTGTCCTACACCACCCATCCCTATGCGCGCGGGGTGATCGGCAGCATCGCCAATCTCGACAGCGCGACGATCGACGACGTGCGCGCGTTCCACGCTACCTACTACCGGCCGGACAATGCGGTGCTGGTGGTGTCGGGCAATTTCGACCCCGCGCAGCTCGACCGCTGGGTCGACCAGTATTTCGCCGGCATCAAGCGCCCGACGACGCCGATCCCGCGCGTCACGGTAGCGGAGCCAGTCCGCGCCGCGCCGGTGACGCGCACGGTGTACGAGCCGAACACGCCGCTGCCCGCCGTGCTGCTCAGCTATCCGATCCCGCCCGACAAGGCGGCGGATACTCCCGCGCTGCAGGTGCTGGGCGGCATCCTCGCCACCGGTCAGCATTCGCGCCTGTACGAGTCGCTCGTCTATCGGGAGCAGCTCGCGCAGGACGTGCAGGCGCAGGTCGATTCGCGCCAGCAGGCGGGGGTATTCACCGCGCTCGCGATCCTGGCCAACGGCAAGGACGCCGCGACGGGCGAGGCGGCGTTGCGCGCCGAGATCGCCCGCCTGCGCGACGCGCCCGTCACCGCCGCCGAGATCGCGGAGGCGAAGAACGAGCTGCTCGTCGCCGCGACGCGCGAGCGTGAGACGGCGGAAGGCCGGTCGCGCGTGCTGGCGTCGTCGGTGGTCATCGACGGCGACCCCCGCGCGAGCGACCGTCAGCTCGCCGCGATCGCGCGCGTCACCGCCGCCGATGTGCAGCGGGTCGCGCGGACGTATCTGGCGGACAACCGATCGGCGGCGATCCGCTATTTGCCGCTCGAAGCCAAGCCGGCGACGGTGGCCGCCCAGATGATCGCGGTCGCGCCCACCGTGCAAGCCCGCGCGCTTGCTCCCGTCGATGTCGCGATCGTCACGCCCGCGCCCGCCGGCGAGCGGGTCCGGCCCCCCGCGCCGGGCGCGCCGGTGACCCCCGCCGTGCCGACGCCGGTCCGGGTGACGCTTGCCAACGGCATGACGCTGGTGACGGTCGAACGGCACGACCTGCCGCTGGTCACCGCGCGGCTGGTGGCGAGTGGCGGCGGCGCGTTCGATCCGGCCGGGCGCGCGGGCACCGCCGCGCTCGCCGCCGACCTGTTGACCAAGGGCACCGCGACCCGCTCCGCGACGCAGATCGCGGCGGCGGCGGAGTCGCTCGGCAGCGCGCTGGAAGCGAGCGCGGACCGCGACGGCGCGGACCTGAGCATGACCGTTCGCACCGACGGCGTCGCGCCCGCGCTGGCGATCATGGCCGATGTGGCGGAGCATCCGACGCTCGCCGCGCCCGAGCTGGAGCGGCTGCGCGGGCAGGCGATCGACGCGCAGACGGTGGCGCTGAAACAGCCCGGTCGCCTGGCGGGCGCGGTCGCCAATCGCGTCGTGTTCGGCGACACCGGCTATGGCACGGTGCTGAACGGCACGCCCGCCTCGCTCAAGGCGATCAGGCGCGCGGACGTGCAGGCCGCCTATGCGCGGACGTGGCGGCCGGAGCGGACCACGCTGGTGCTGGTCGGCGACGTCACCCCCGCGTCGGCCCGCGCTGCGGCGGAGCGCGCGTTCGGTGGCTGGCGCGCGTCCGCCGCCGTGAACGAGCCGCCAATGGTGAGCGTCCCGGCCGCGACCGGTCGCCCCCGCGTGATCGTCGTCGACATGCCCGAGGCGGGGCAGGCGGGCGTGGTCGTCGCCCGTCCCGCAATCCGGCGCAGCGACCCCGCCTATCACCAGGCCGAGCTCGCCAATTCCGTGCTGGGCGGGGGTTTCTCCTCGCGGCTGAACCAAGAGGTGCGGATCAAGCGCGGGCTGGCCTATGGTGCGTCGAGCAACCTGTCGGCGCGGCGCTCCGCCGGGCTGGTCGCCGCCGCGACGCAGACCAAGAACCCGTCCGCCGCCGAGGTCGCGCAGCTGATGGTCGCCGAACTCCGGCGGCTGGGCGCGGACCCCGCCCCCACCGCCGCCGAGCTCGACGCGCGCAAGGCGGCGCTGGTCGGTGACTATGGGCGCGAGACCGAGACCACGGCGGGGCTGGCGGCGCTGGTCGGCGGCTATGTCGTCGAGGAGGTGCCGCTCGCCGAGCTGCAACTTTATGCGGGCGCGGTGCAGGCGATCCCGGCCGCGGAGGTGGAGCGCACCGCCGCGCGGCTGCTCGATCCGTCCGCCGCGACGATCGTGGTGGTGGGCGACGCGAAGCAATTCATCGCGCCGCTGCGCAAGGCCTATCCGCAGCTCGAGGTCATCCCCCTCGCCTCGCTCGATCTGGAGAGCGCCTCGCTGAAATAGCGCGTGCCATCGCGGGACGGTGCGCGGGACCGGGGAGAAACCTTCACGCAATCGCGCTAGGGGCGGCGCGCGATGGGTGAGCGGCTGATCAGATTCGGGTGGGGGTGGGCGGCGGCGCTCGCCTTGGCGCTGGGCCTGTCGGGCGCGCGCGCATTCGACATGGCCCGGCGCACTGGCATCGCGGTACTCGCCGCGCCGGAAGCGCAGGGGTTCGAGGCGCAGGACCATTTCCCGGGCGCGGCGAGCTTCTATGCCGCGTCGGACGAGGCCGCCCCGGCGCACGGCACGACCGGCACCGTCGCGCCGCCGCCCGAGCCTGCGGCGGCGGCCCCGATCGAGCTGGGCACCGGCACCGTCACCCCCGCGCTGCCCTTCCGAACCGCCCGCGTTTCGGCGCTCGACCGGGGCCGCGCGCTCGAATGCCTGACCGCCGCGATCTATTACGAGGCCGCCAGCGAGAGCGACGACGGCGAGCGCGCGGTGGCGCAAGTGGTGCTCAACCGCGTCCGCCACCCCGCCTTTCCCGCAACGGTGTGCGGGGTCGTGTACCAGGGGTCGGAGAAGCAGAGCTGCCAGTTCAGCTTCGCCTGCGACGGGTCGATGGCGCGGGCGCGGTCGCGCGCCGGCTGGGCGCGCGCGCTGCGGTTCGCGGCCGAGGCGCTGGCGGGGCAGGTGTTCGGGCCGGTCGGGCTGGCGACGCATTATCATACCTATGCGGTGACCCCCTCGTGGAACCGGGCGCTGGTGATGACGGACGCGGTGGGGGCGCATTTCTTCCACCGCTGGAAGGGCTATTGGGGGACCGCTGCGGCGTTCCACCAGGTCTATACCGGGCACGAACCCGAGCCGGGTCCGCACGCGCGGTTGGATGACCCCGCGCTGCCCGTGACCCCGTTGCCGGTGGTCGCGGCGGTCTTGCCCACGGCCGCCGCGCCCACCGCGACGGTTCAGCCCGCGCATGTCGAGAGCGGCGCAGCCCTTGCCCCGGTCGTGGCGTCGACCCTGCCCGATTCGCCGGTGCTCGACCGGTGGAAGGATTCGGGGAAGCCGTTGCGCTGAGGTCGGTTGGGGTGAGACACTGTCACTCCTCCCCCGGAGGGGGAGGGGGACCGCCGCTAAGCGGTGGTGGAGGGGGCTTCTCC
>JAABUQ010006162.1_pt1 | contig 18447 bp, 14 predicted proteins | sample 5560001 | NCBI WGS metagenome assembly JAABUQ01 (sample SAMN10711888, study PRJNA513371) | rock metagenome | isolation source: Antarctica rocks | place: Antarctica: Victoria Land, Finger Mt nord | collected 2015-12-18
ACTGGGAGGGTGAGGTATTGTAGGGGAGAATTGTGATGGGTGAGTGTGTTGTTTTGTGATGAATGTGATGGGAACGTAAAGAGGAATGGGAGTTGAGGATTGGTTGTTCGTTGTGTTCTTGCGAGTGTGGATTGTGGAGGAAGGTCGCGGTGGATACATACTTGAATATCGAAGGTGTCTGCGAATTGCACCATCGAAACTATAACTCCCGGGGCGTTTTCGGGCCGAATGTCTAGGATATAGGAAGGGAAAGGCACGAGGTAGTAGACGCATTTGGGCGGTGTGGTCGCGACAGAGCCGTATGTAGTGATATGCATGATCTGACTAAGTGCTGCAGAGACCGGAGAGTTTGTTTAGGGGTGGTGGTATCGATCGTTGCCAGGCCACTCCGTGAGATCAGGACAAGACCATGTGCAGAACTGGCATCGTTTTACAGAATGCTCTTCATTTGGTCTTTGTCCCCTCATTTGATCCGAACTCGATCGCACTATGTGACAATCTTCTCTTTGCATTCGATACTGGAAGCTCTGTTACTATATAATTTCGAAGAGGCTGGGTTGCTTGATACTAACCCGTATTTCTCCTTCAACTCCTTCATTAATGGATCGTTAATCTTTGAGGTCATTGGCGCGAGGATACCCTTGTCGGAGATGGTGCCGTCAAGTACCTGTTTGGCAGCTGTTTAAAATAGGATCTTAGTAATTCCTCTTTTTAAAAGCCCGTGAGGGATGGAGATGCAATTTGAGACACAGAGCGATTGAAGCAATGCTCCTTCGAACTTCCATTATCATTACATCGCCGGAACGGATTTGGGAACGCGAGGAGGACTTGCCGACTCCGCACGGTAGGCCGACTAATTTCGCCATTGCCGAGTAACCTCCACTCCCAATTGGAGCACCATACTCGCAGAGAGTAGAAGTTCTGGTCTCCTTGCTACCGTCCTTGCTCTCGATCTCAAACTTGTGTTGAAGCAACTAAAAATGGAAGCGTCAGCCATCTTTTCCTGAAAGTCCTTTGGGTGCTAAGACAGTGCTTACCACCAAGTCCCGCTCACCCTCCTCGAATTGCATTTTTTCTTCAAGAGTGGCGCACAGAGTATCCAAGGGGTTTCCCTTGGGAGTGATTTTTGTATCCGAGAACATACCGACTACGCCATGCGGTGTCAGAATTGCTCTTTCAAGAAGGTTTAGGCTGCTGAAACAATGTCTTCAGCTTGGAGGGGAGTGTCCACGTATACCACGTGACTCTGCGCTTTAGACGTTCCATGACTATCTCTGAAGAGGGAGCGGGAATGGGACTATGAAAGGGAGCGCACGGTTGCTTACCCCACTTAAGACCTGCCATCAATCGTTCCTTCTCATCGTTGCTCGTGAAGGTCGTTTTGGATGATATAGCCTCCAAGAGATCTTTCTCACTTGACGAAGGGGTACGAAGAATCTTCCGAGTGGCCTCCTTCCAGGTAATGGGCTCCTTCAGAAACTCTTGCCCCTCGTCACTAAGGAAGCCAATATCAACGAGAACCTTGACGAATTCTGGGAATCCTTGGTATCTCAAAGTCTGTAACACAGTGGTGTTAGCATTGCTCTATCGGAAAGGCCTTGTTGCCGCCATTGCCAGAGGCTAGAAGCGGACAATAAGGGATGCCTTACACCGCGGACAATTGTTTGCGCTTCTGGAATGTTGTAGCGTTGTTTGTATGGGGTCGAATCACGGTTGGGGTAGGCGACGAAAGCGAAGCCTGGGTGCAAGTAAGTCACAGACCATTGGGCCAGATCCGGCGGGAAGACTTACCTGGGTAGATATGGTATTGTTTGGCAGTGGCCATCAAGTCTTTTGCAGCGCTACGTTAGCCGTTCCTCTTCTAAGGAGAATTTAGTGTCAAAGCAGATTTTGCAGCTAAACTAGTTACTGTACCTTGGATAGTTCGAAGTGAGACTTAGACCACTCGAACGGTGCAGAACGGGAAAAGTAGAGGGTGCGCAAAGTTGCTTACCTGGGCCAGCAACGTTTACAACCTTTCCTCCTTGTATAAAGCTTGCAGCATTTCTTAGAGCGAGCAAAACGCCGCGGGATCTTCAGACCTGCAGTGTCAGAACTATTACCCGAGAAGGGATTGGGGTGCTGAGGAAGTATCTTGAATGCATGTCCACGAAGAAAGCACCTGGCTGTACCCAAACAATCCAAACGAGGGCTTTATCTATCTGAGATAGGCCAGGAGAGGTAGATGTAAATGTACAGACGCTACTTACGACCAAGAGAACCTTCAGCCCTGCTGCATTAGCATCATTTCTTCAGCGAAGTTTGGGGCCGAAAATAGGCTAACAGAAAGAAGATAAACATATGGAGGGTTGCATACTTGTAGCCCAATGGATTTCCAGAGTCTGAAAATTAGTCTGGATAGTCTTAAATTATAGCTGCATCCTCATACCTTCTGGAGATGGGAGCCCTCCACAATATGACATGAACGATAGGATCTTCCCCCCCGCCTTGTGTACCCTTTCTATGACGGAAACTGCGTACAAATGGTCGATTCCGGGATCAAGCCACCTATCTTCAGTACGCTTACTTGTGAGAGAAGGGGGTATGTTTTCGACTCACACCAATCTCGTTCATAACGGTGATCCCCGCCTCCTCTACTTGTGGTTCAAGCTCGAGCATAGCTGGGGAGACATAACTTGTGGTTACAACATTCTTCTTGTTACGAATCGCGGACTTGATGACGGTAACGTGAAAAGTATACGGGATCAAGCTGATGACAAGATCATGCTGCGCTACGGCAGCGTCAAGAGCCTTGTCGTCAGTGACATCAAGGGATATTGGCTTTCCGAGCTTGACACCCTCGGAGAGCTTCTTTGCACTATCGAGGGTTCTGCAGGCTAGGAGTGTTAGTAAAGAGGTATAAGAAGTGTCTCGCAAGTTGCTTACCAACAGTGACCTGAATGCCAGCATCGTTCAAAAGATCCAAAGTGGGCTTTGTAACGAAACCAGAGCCGCTGGAATGCTGTAAGTATATAGACCAGTCTTTGATTGATGGTTGAATTGATATTTACAGCATCAAAACACGCGGAGGAGCCATGTTTGTTACTCTACTGCAGAGAATGGAAGTTGTTCTTTTGCAAGAGACGTTTTTTCCTAGTGTGATTAGAGAATCACGTTAGCCTAAGGTACTGATTAAGCGAACCCTCGGAACCTCGGAAACGCAGAAGTTCTTAGTCACTAGCCCGCTTTGGGGATCGCTGCCGCATCTACTAGTCTCTCGGTCGCCACCATCAAAATTTGGCACTTTTATCCCAATCCCGCTGGCACCTGCTATGGCCTTTCTATGTACAGAGCGGGTTAGCTTTGTACATGTTTGAGATCCACGAGGGTACCCAGACTAGCAGAAGCATTGGCGCCCCTTATGTTACAGTCAGCATATCAGTACTCCAAAACAACCCACCGATGTTACAGTAGCTACCATTGCAGGCCGGCAGCCTAATGCTACAGCGCGGACTGCGATGTGATGCGTCTTCCTGTAAACACTGGCACTGTTTCTGGGGGCCATGTTCGCAACATGTCGCTGGGGCAAGAGATGTTGTTCAGTAAGGAGCTTTGTGACGCTTTCATGCAGAATTCCCCCCTGCATGGTCCGAAAGCTTCCAAAGCAGCTCCCAGAAGCTTCCATACAGTAGTCATTGTGCTCCGCATCTCTTATGATACTCACAGATATTATGATCGATCTCCTAGCTAGACTTTCAAACGGTATCAAGCATCCAAAGCACCAAATGCGCAACAGTTCATACTCGAAAGCTTTGATGTAACAAATACGAATATGAAGATGAGAGTTGCGTGGCAGTACATAACGGCCGCCGAGCAATTCATTCGTCCGCTACTGTCTTGCGACGCGTACAAGGAAATGAGTCTTTCGCCCGAGACTATCTATCACGGAAACCATACCGAGGAAAGAAGATCGACAATCCTCTCCTCGCCGCGAGCGCTTGAAAATCCTAACTTGACTACCGCAAAGTAAAATAACCTCATTAGCCAACCCCAGCGACATTACCTCAAATCCTCCTGAGCTAGCGCGGCGCCACGCAGCCCGCCTATACTGCAAGACGCAGGACATGCCAGAGGAGGGCCGCACCCTCCTACTGGCGGGCAAAACGTTTCCGTACCAGCACACACATGGACATCGTGCGTAAAACTCCCATCGACAGCTTTGGTGCATACGTGAAACGTCACGCAATCGGCTGGATCCGCAAAGATGCCATCAGCTGTGCATGCGAAGGCTGGACTTCCATCGATTTTCATAGCCTTGTTGTCAGCGGCCAGGGCGACCTGCTTCCCGTTTCTTGCGCCGCGGGTCGCATCACTCACTGCGTAATTTGACTTCATATCAGGGGGATTTGGCAGCGGAGAATAGCATTGTGAGTTTCGATCAACAGCCCAGCGATAGTTGCACGTAATCAGGTCCGCATCATAGACGGTACCGGGGCCGCAATCGAAATTGAAGAGGGTGAGTTTTCCGTCTCTGAAATCGACGCAGCGAAAGAACTTCGTGCAGTCGTCGGGATTGGCATGGAAGCCTTCTGATGTGCAAATGGGTGCAGCGGCCACGAGGGTTTTGGATGGGCTCAGATAGATGTCGATGTCGAGATGGAGGTTGTTGATAGCTTTTGTAGGTGACGAGGTTGAGAGGCTTAGCAGGGAGAGAAGCACTGATGCTGCTCGAAGCGTGGAGATTGCACACATCTTGTTCGTGAGGGATTTGGAAAGTGCAAATGCGATGTTGTAATCCAATGAGGAACAACAGAGAAGATTCTTGAGGCGAGGTGGTTTGACTCTGCTTTATAGACATAGGAATACCAAACTCGTATCACGTGGCGACATCACAGCAACATGGGCCTAGCGTATTACATTGCTGGAGCGGTAAATCTCGGTCCCAGGTCCGAAATGTGGAACGATTCGGCTCACCGCATCCTGGCTGGTAAATGGTAGGCATTTAGCATTTTTTGTTTCACGCATTCGAAAACTTAGCCAGGTCTTGAACAACTGAGGCTTGAAGCTTGTTCAGTGGCAGAACTCAGTGAATCTTGGGAAGCGTGTGAATCTGGGGTCGACCACGGGAGATGCTCTTCGGAGCGTGTTTAGAAGAAAGCAGAGGAAGGAACAGGTCTTGTTCTGTCCTGACGGGACAATCTCAGTCGACATGAATGTTTTTCTATTTCGCTCTGAAACGTCGAAAGAATCACCTCTTTATCTCCATAGTCGCGGGGTGGAGAGAAGCCTTATAGTACGTCATGGATCTGATACTGCGAGATATGTCTGCTCTCGGATCTAGTTATAGAATAACAGTTCATCGACGCCAATTCGCAAGCAGTATCCATTGATCGCTTGTCCATCAGAGTTCCGACCGAGGACGAAGATAACGAAGACAACTACAATCCACAGCAGGCAGTAGAGAGAACGCCAGTTCCAAACCCTAAAGATAGAAACTGCGATCCCCGATCCCACTCCGGAATAGACAAAACCAGTCCGACGTTGAGGAGAGTCTAAGCCGACTACGAAATGCCTTGAAGATCTAGCAAAATCGAAGCGCAGTCTCCTTGCGCTACCTTTCCGAGAACAATGATTTTATTGGCTCACCGACCCTGAAGCTGCTGAACAACCATTGACAATTCGAGACCAGCCTGCGAAAGTCTTTCGGCGTATCTGAGCGCGCTAAAGAACAACGGGCTGCTGGGCGCATTGCTATGATAGCGCGGCCCACAACATATTTCACACACATCAAGCACGCTCATTTTTATGCAAGGACCCAGCGCTACCTGAGATTGGCGGCCTATAATAACGTGGTGGTTATGCTTATTGTACGTGAACGCAAACCGTTTCGGATGGAAATCGATCGACGTAGTCCGATGCGAGAAGAATGACCGGAAAAGATTATTCTACTACAATTGGAGAGATACAGTCGTCAGTAAACCAACACAAACTACACTCAAAACCCCGCTTTCTTCCAGACCCTTACATTCTCATGTTCCGCGATTGTCACGCGCTGCTGCTCCTTCTACCAAGTACGTGGGCTTTGAGGAGGCGTGGGTAAAGTGCCGATTGTGGCCCATCAAGATCGATGTAACTGGTGAACAAGATGAGGATAGATCAATGGTCTCCTGAGGCTGCTAAGCCTGGGGATTGGGATTGGTCTTGTTGGTTTCGTGTCGTTCTTTGGTGATTCAGTCGTTCTATGACGATTGTTGTCTGGCCTTCAGTTCACGTAGTCAACCCTGTCTTGTGCGTACGGTAGACGGAAAGCAATTCACCGCGTGATTAAGATATCGCAATGGAACGTGTCAATTTGAGCAGTCTCTGTAATCCCTCGTCGGTGTCATGCTACATTCTTTCGTAATGACCTCCCCTTTATTTCCTGTTGCTTCGAATCTACGACTCATTTCATGTAGCCAAGGCAACATAGACAGGCCAAAGGATGCGAACCGTCCCAGTTGGACATTCATCGTCACATACCCGCTCCGATTCGGCGTACACGTCTCGAGATTGCTCCTCCGGGAGCTTGTTGTTGAGCGGACGTACCGTGTCGAGGAAATTGGAGAGCCACTTTTTGTCGGCATCTCATGACCACCCCTCAGCCTCTGGATTCATGCCACTTTGGTAGCTAACGATCTGATCTCTCGGGTTCATGCGAGAAATGCCACTTAGCTCTTGGTTGGCAGTTGAAAACTGTCGAGAAAAAGCACGATAGGGTGTCTCGTTGGTAATAGAGTTAATGTATACCCGCAGCGTGTCATCATACAGATCCTCTGGTAATGGCAAGGAGTCCAACGCGCCTTTCCCTGTCATCCGGTGCTCGAGGACTTTGGCAAGCATCGCCCAGCCAGAAGGATTTCCTGAAAGGACAGGTTTCAATACCAAATTGTCAAGTGTTTTGGCAAAGGCATCGCGGAAACGTTGAGATTGATCCAAGAGAGTCGGTATCCAGTAGCTGAATACAGCGAGTGTGCCCCCCGGACGGAGCATTTTCGCTACTGAGGCAGCCAAGCTATCAGGATCTATCAAATGAGCGGCAGTCGCGCTGATAACGAGGTCCGCCTGCTCCTCGCCCGTTTTCTTGTACGCTTCTTCTCCGGTAGAGTTCGAATACTCGAGCGCAACGTTGAGGCCGTGGCGGTCAGCCCAACGGACAGAAAACGGCGTGCCTGTTCCCCGTTTGCAGGGCTAGTGTTAGATATGTGAACGACTTTGGAGTCAGGCAGGAAATTGGTCGAAGCGATCCCTGACCCAGCACCGATGTCCAGCCGCTCCCATCCCGCCTTCGAATGCAGGCGGCGATAATTGTAGATGGTCTGCGTGAGAGATGCGGGATATGAGGGCCGACCCTTCTGGTGATCAGCCCAATCTGTAGTAGCGTACGTTGTCTTTGTCCAGGGGTCAGCGGACGCCATCCTAAAGATGGCGATTCATTCCGATATTGATGCGAGAGCAAACCTTCTGTAGCAAGGTAGGTAATGGCACATTAAAGGGGCTAAGGCTCTATCTAGCATGGAGACCGGTCTTTCTTAGATTAGTAAGATCACAATTATGGCGGGGACGGTCGCAAGAACACTATCTCTATATCGCTAGACTTAGGGAGTCATCTTTAAGAAGCTCACCGAAGTCACTCATATTTTGGGAGATATCTTTGGGAGGGACTATTTTGGGGGAAGGCGATTTGTGGGAGTCAGAATTGCAATTTGCAAAGTCCGAATTTTCGGTTGTGTCCGAATTTTCGGTTGTTGCCGAATGGTACTAACCGCGCACCGTAGTCATTTCTCAATTTTAGCGCGTTCTAACGCGTCTCCCGGCAAGCATGTCACAGCTATAGACTTACGCGTACGCCGCTTCTATTCAATGGCAGGCATATGATAATATGACTTTCTCCAGTGAACATGTCGGTAGTGGACCGAGTTTTCGCTGCTGTCTTCCCTCCCGCTAGCGACATTGATGTCCCTACCCCTGCCGCTACGCCTGTCCTCCCTTCCTCCAGCTTCGGCGAAGCATTCAGCTCATACGCAACACCACAGCCAATTACTGAGACTAGTGCTTCAGAACAGATTAAATGGGACCGTGCGTGGCATACCGCCACTGCATACCTGGCCCTGCCCGACGAACCTATTCTAGTGGAGGACGGGGAAGAGTCTGTACGGCGAAAATTCGTAAAACCATACGGTCGAGAGACGCAGAAAGCAGTCGAGTATGTCTTGTCCGACAATTCTAAGGGGCGACGGCTACGGAAGGGGCAAGACAGCGACGATCTCTTACGATGGTATTACGAAGTGGCCGTTCTTGACCACTACTGCACGCATATGCTACAAAGTGTCACTGAGGTAGGAAGAGTTGGACCCCCCAGGCTTCAATCTCAGTGCGCTGACATCAATCTAGAAGCTTACACGGGATTCAAGCCTAAATTGTCTGCTCATTGTGGGCAAAGAGATGAGAGTGGCTCAACAGATATACCAATATCCCCTGGAGCAGCATGTCCTTAAAGTCCTACCAGAAAGTGGCAGACGGGAACTCGAGCGGTTCAAAGAAGATCTTAGGGCAACTTTTGGCTATCTAATACCTACGGAGGTTCTCGAAAGTTCGCTCGCGGACTTATCTCAGCAGCTGGCGAGCACCCTAATCACCAGCAACCATGGCTCTAGCGGGCTGCCGGATAGAGCAGCCAGTAGGTTTGTGGGAGTGCGTCACAATGTAATCGAACAGATGAAGAACCTCCAAGAGGTAGGCTTAGTAGCGAGGTACGACGTGCAACGTACCCTTGCGAGTGCAATGTGGGAAGCTTTAGTGTCGTATGTGAGATCTACCTTTACGAGAAAGTGGGATCCACGTTCGGAAAATGAGAAGGCGTTGCGAATGTGGATCGAGTCGGATTTTGCCACCTTCATCCAAGAGGTCCTCACATCCACAAAACATGAAGCCGGCCAAGAGTTAGACGATCTGACAAACATCACCGAAGCAGAAGTTGAAAAATGGCAGGAGATGGCCATCAACCAGCTGGGAGTTCTTAGAACAGATGAACTGTTCAATGTCGTCGTGGAATGGGAGAGCAGCAAATATGGTGCCCTCGAGGATCTCAGAACTTTCATCAAGACGCGGGAATCAAGGAGTTATCTCACGACTACTTTCTCAAATGTAATTTCCCACCGGCTTCTCCATCCTGGAGCCTCTACAACCGAGATTCTCCAGGTATACATCTCGATCATCCGCGTGTTCACCGAGCTTGATCCCAAGGGTGTGCTTTTGGATCGCGTGGCTCGGCCTATACGCCGCTATCTTCGCGAGCGGGATGACACGGCCACCATTGTTGTTGGGGGCTTGTTGGCGGACCCTGAGGATGAGTCGAGCGCAGACGATGCCTTGACAGAATTAGCCGTAGAGATGAACAAGCAGAATAGCTTGAAAGCAGATGACGCCGGTGACGGAGATTTTGATTTTGACGATATGGAATGGATGCCAGATCCTGTCGATGCCGGCCCAGACTACAAGAAATCCAAGAATTCAGATGTCATCGGATCCTTGATCAGCCTCTTCGAATCCAAGGACGTCTTCGTCAAAGAGTTCCAAAACGTCCTCGGAGAGCGACTCCTGAAAAAGGAACAAGAATTCGACCGCGAAATCCGCGTTCTCGAACTCCTCAAACTCCGCTTCGGCGAAGCAGCCCTCCAAGCCTGCGAAGTCATGCTCCGCGACATCCTCGACTCCCGCCGCGTCAATGCTTTCATCCACAAAGACCAAGAACTCCAAAACCATCCAGCCCTGCACACCCGCATCCTATCCCACCTCTTCTGGCCCTCCCTCCACACCGAAACCTTCCACATCCCCCCAGAAATCGCCTCGCTCCAAACAACCTACGAATCCGCTTTCTCCTCCCTCAAACAATCCCGCAAACTGACCTGGCTGCACGCCCTGGGCCAAGTAACAGTCACTCTCGACCTCGAAGACCGCACCGTGCACGAAGTGGTGCAAACATGGCAAGCGAGCGTAATCCACGCCTTCCAACCCCCCCCCCACGCTCCCCCCTTCACCCCCATCACCAAATCCCTCCCACAGCTGGTATCCACCCTGCAAATGACAGAATCCCTCGTCCTCAACGGCCTCACCTTCTGGATCGGCAAACTAGTCCTCAAAGCCCTCCCCACTTACCCAACCAACTACACAGTCCTCGAAACCCTCTCCGCCGAGCCGGCCGCCCAAGCCGGCACCACCAGCGCCGCCATCGCCGCCGCCGCCGAAACCGCCACCGCGGCCGCCGCGCCCGCGGTCTTGAGCGAGCATGAGGTCGCCAACGAGAAGATGACTGTGTTTGCGCAGTATGTGGTGGGCATGTTGACGAATGGGGGGCCGATGCCGTTGCAGCAAGTCGTGATGATGTTGAAGTTGACGGTACCTGGGGGTTTCCCGTTTGGGAATGAGGAGTTGAAGGAGTTTTTGGATGGGGAGGTTCGGGGGGGGAGGTTGGGGTTTGAGGGCGGGAGGTATTTGATGCTCAAGGGGTAGGGGGTAAGGGAGGTTGGGGACGTAGGAATCGTTTTCCGTGGAGGTTATGTGAGCTTGCTGCTGGCGGTGGGCGTGCGGCGTCCGTGGTGCTGGCTCCGATGGCGCTATGCGATCAGGAATTTATTGATGGACGAGGGGACATGAATGCACTGTGAAGTGAAGGAGAACGAGCTACGATGACGAAAAGTAGAAAAAGTGGAGCGGACGAATTTTAACAGCTTTGACGTAGAGCGAATTCGTTCGGGACAGCGTGGGTGAGCATCTTAACACACCCCGCATGCTCGCAGTGGTCTACCTCCTGGACAAGTACCCTATGCTTTTCCTCGCACGTGTGAAGGCCTCTCCTCGGGAAGGGAAGTGGCACGGTCCTCGAAGGTATTCCTTCGTGGTGCCAATCTACTGATCCATTCCTCGTTTCTCATTGCCCTGAGAATAGATACTGAATAGATACTGAAGTCATACCTCGTAAGTGCTATCAAATGCAAGTGTTCTACCGCCCTACCACCCTACTTGGTACAAGTAAAACAGCCCCCTTTCCCTCTTACCAGCCTCTCCACCTCACCCAAACGTCCACAATGGTGTTTCCCTCGTCCACGGCTGGGTCGACGACTAAATACCATCCGAACATGGAGCCGGCTACGCAGGCACTATTGCACGTGTTGGGGTCAGCACTGCTTTTTAAGGAGGGATTCATGAGTAATGGGTGGGTTTGTGCATAATATACAATGCGCATGAAGTGTCCGAGCATAGAAAAACACCGCCCTCTTGTGCCTTTTGCGCTATTGACTCGACCTTATCCATACATCCATTCCTTGCGGAGATGTTCGCCCTCGTGGTAGCTGCCACGTCCAGAGCTCTCTCGATGAGGTCGAATTAACAGCGAAGGACAAGTCTTAGAGGCCCAAGCCGCAAAGCGCTGGAAGCAACAATCTCGAAAAAGTACTCACTGGTTAGGCCATATCCTGACCTTCTGCCCCACTTCCAGCTCCTTCGCCGCGTTTCCCTTGCCCTCTGCCGTACGAGTCAGGATGCCGTGTTCTTGGCTTATACGGCCAACCTGCCAGCCCGAAGGGTGCAAAGGCTGGAAGTGTTTCGCGGGAGATGCGTTCATGCCCCAGTCGCTTACGAGGCCCCAGCCTGGATAGGACTTGCAGGGTTCACGGCCTAATGCCAGCGAACCAGCTGCGATAAGAGCTTCTGGCTCTGAGCGGTTGGGGTATTTGCTCGATACCTCGGCGAGAATGGTGAGGGCGATGTCCGCTTCTGTGAGGGTCGGACTGGAGGTATTTTTGGACGGGCTGGCTTGTGTGGCTTGCTGTTGGAGGTCGAGGAAGGGATAGACGCCTGCGTGGAGCTCGATGGTGTAGTTCGAGCTCTCATGGACAGTTTTAAGTGTTTGTAGAAAAATGTTCGCATGCTCATTTTCGGGATCAGCTACTCCTTGGCGGATCGCTTGGGTTGAGGTGACCGTTGGTGTAGCGCCCACTGAAAGAGTGAACGACTTTCTATGATCTAAAAGCTTGACAGCAGAATCTGCAGCCATTACTAGGATCTTGACCTCTTGATTTAAGAGTTTTAGAGCTGCCACGTCCGAGTCGCCGCCGTAGCTGTGGCCAGCATGGGAGTATAAGCCTTGAAAGTCCAGAATGTCTCTGTCGTCCATCGACCGGATAGTACCGACAAGAAGATCAAAGGTAAAGGAGCAACCTTCTACCCCTGCTCGATGATATCCGGTGTCCACTTTCAGAAAGATCCCAACGGGAAAGCCCGCCAATTTTCTGAATTCCTCTGCTGCTTGCAGCTGATCTAGGTGATCGATCATGACTGAAATACTTCCAGGCCCAAGCGATTTACCAAGAGCGGCAAGCCGAGGTATTTGGGATGGTGGCAAGGGGACGCCATATAGAATCTGGTGCGATGGGTCAAGAATTGTATGGTGTATACAGCGGGGAAAGCGCTCGATTGAACCTACGTTGACATTTTGTTCTCCTTTAAACAAGCTGTACAGGTGTTCAGCTTCTGCCACTGTAGAGACGACTACCTTGGTTGTGTGCCGTCGGTTGTCACCGATTTGGAGTCGGGTTACTTCTGTAGTCTTCCGCTTGGTAAGTACATTTGAGCTTCGAGCAAAGGAGCTCAGACAGGAGTTGCCCAATCAGTAATCAGTATGATGCGTTTTCACTAGATCTCGAGACTGGAACGTTGACAACATGAGTACTTCAGTTGAAGGATTTTTTGGTAGGATAGAGAAAGATAGAGAGGAGCACATTCCAAGAGTCGTGTGATTTTACCTTGTGGGTCTTGGTGTGTGGTCGGAAGTCGACTCTGAGGCGCTCACAGGTCTCGAGCATCTTCCTGCAATTGTTGTGGACGATTGCTCTATCGACAATAGCAGCAGGTGCTGGAACCTCGCGCAAATTCTTCCTGACAAACTTTTCACGAAGCACTGCTCCTGGAGGGCAAGGATACAAGTTCTGGAAGCTCACGTCCATGATGGGAAGGGAACTAGAAAATACACAAATATCGACAAGCTGTGTAAGTAAACATTGGGGAAGCATCAAGGGACCATGTCTAGAGGGTGACGACATACCTCGCCAATCGCGCCTGAAGCTTCTTTACCTCTTCAAAAATTTCAGAAATTGAGAGTATTTGGAAGACATATCAGACGATTCACGCCAATTCTCTGACATGCCCCTTCAAACGCCGAGTTCTCAGAAGTGTAGTTTCAGAAGGCTTTTGGGCCTGAACTATGCGACTCGGCAAGGAACCCAAACATTGAAGGAGTCCAACTTGACGAGATAACGAAAAGGGAGAGTTCCGGAGTCCTATATGGCTCTGATTGAATACAAAAGAAGAGGAAGAGAAACCTTTGGCCACTCTGCTCCGTAACTCTCGAGCGGTCCCAAAAAGGAAATTTATAGCGGCACAGTTCTTCATCAAAGTTTCGTCCCGTATCCTCCCCTGCTGGTTGAGCCCCTGTATCTGGAGGGTCTTCAGACGTTTGAGCTTTAGGGTTACAAAAGACGGCTCATCTTGAATTGCGTCGTAATCAACTCGTGTCCCGCAATCTGCCTCTGCCTGTTTGTCTTTCTTTCATACCTCCCTCATTGCAAAAGATTGCTGGGCGACAGCATTTTCGCATCTTTGCTAAAGATTCGCCGAGCTTACTGTATCTCGCATGTGGGCGCATCGGCAGCTGCACAGGCGATGTGCTCTGTCCCTGGTCGCTTGCTAATTTTGGCGACGCGATCTCAGCCTCCGCAGCCAATGGGACTTTTCCGACGACGAGAAGCAGCGACTCTGTTGCGACCTGCCATTCGAATCCCTGCAAGCTGCGTCGCCCCCGGCTCGGGTAGCTGTGGCTTTTGACAAAAATATCTCGAATTCTCCGGTGACTGGACACGTACATAAAGATGGTCATGTCCACGGTCAGAGAGAGTGGCTGGAGTGTGCCTCTCGCCATGGCAGAGGAAGGCATGGACCAGGATAGTGGCTCGGACGGAGAGAGCATAGACGATGCCCCTCCAATACATCCAGTGCCCACGATGCAGGGTGCCTTCGAAGAGTCCATGACCGAGACCATGAACGAGGCGGACGAGCCTGGCTCACCAGATCGATACTCGAAGGCAGACTCCGTGACTCGACGGAAAATGTTGTTGGAGCAGGCGCAATATGAGCGAACAGTCGCGGGGCGGTGGAAGCAGAAACCTGGAGAGAAATTTCATCCCCTGTGGAAACTAGTTGCTCAGATATCATTTGGCATGCACCTTCTACAGCAGGGGTTGGCCAAGTCGGATGAGGAGGTTCTCAAAATACTACAAACACATGTCGACGAGGTGGACGGATTTCTCGAGCGGACTACTGAGGACTTCGACCTCGCTCAGGGTGATATAAACGAGCGAATACGATATCTGAAGCTCCCTCTGGAGCATGGGCAGGTCTTTGATCAGATGCTCGCTGACCGGAATTTCCGGGCTGCTATCGTCGAAGGCAACGAGAAGATTGAGCATATAATTGATCGGACGGCAGCAGCTATGAACGACGCGCTGAAGGACGTACAAAAGGGCTTGGATGCGACCAGGGAGCTTGCGAAATATATGACACGGGTTGATAAGTTGTGGGAAGATCGAACGGAAGAACACGATTCAGTCTACTTGGCAATGATTGGAAATACGGAAGGGTGGACTCGAGCGTTTCTGACTCTTCAGTCAAAAGGGGGTCATTTGCGCAAGGCGCTGGTACAACTGGGAGCGATTGTTGCAGAGATGCAGCGAAGAGCAGGTGCTGCGAGTCGGAAGAATCTCGTAAGATGAGCTCCGCAACGGCCTTAATGGTGGCAAAACTAATATATGTACAGGTTCCCGCAAGGACGACAACGAACAGGTACAATGTAGACGTCCGAGCTGATAGTCCACAGCAAAATACGCCTCCTCGATCACCTATGAAGCCGCTTCCAAACGCACCTGACCCTGTTACCCGCCTGGCTTCGTCACAGAAATACATCAAGACCCCAACTCCGAGGTCGGCCACATCGTCTCCGTCAACAACAGAAACAATCAGGCCAGCACCTAGGAAAGAGTCGGTAGCCAGTAATAAGAGCGCTAACCCGGTGGTGCATTCAAGATCTCCAGATCCTAGCAGATTTGCGCGAAGCCCGACCCCAGATAAGACGTGGAAAGATCGAGAAGCAAATATCGGTCTAGGACTCGTATCGGTTGGCAACGCAGGGCCGATTAGATCAACCACCGGGACTCCAGAACCTGGCAGATCAGCCAAAAGCCCTCCTCCACAGCATCAGCACCGAGCTGGGAGCCCTGAAGTCTCGAGGCCGTACCTGACCCCAGGACAAATAATGGCGAAGATGACAGAAGGTCCCATAGGGTCTAGTGCCAAGCCATCTATACCCCAACGTTCAGGCTCGCAGAGAAAGTCTTTCCAAGATCGAACTCGATCTATACTACTTGGCAGAAAACCTTCTTGGAAACGTGATGACAAAGATGCACAATCTGGCACGAACCTTCCAATACAGGCACAATCCGGAGGTAACTCTCCTGATAAGAGCCCGTCGAGTCCTAAGACAATCACAACGATCAAGCGCTTGTCTTCTCGCAAGGCCAATGCTCACATGAGCATGTCAACATACTCATCTAGTCCTACGTCGCCAGATTGGCCCAATGAGGAACCCGTTATACGTGAAGCCAGTCCGGTCTACCTTCGAGAAGGGCAAGCTGTCCCGACTCAAAGCTCTTATGGCACTCTCGCTTTTCTGCCTATGCAACCTCGATTGTCACCTTTCGATCCTTCATTTCCCTCAAAATCCGACTCACCCACCAAAGCTGACCGGCCGCAACGTGGTCCACTGCCAGTGCCCGCGACAGCAGCCAATGGCTCGGAGAGAAACGTAAATGCAGAGCACCCACTACTCCGAGAAGCCCGCCACGCTCGACGTGGCTCAGGCAGTGCTATAGGTACACCTGGAAACAGGACACCAAAAGATCTCCCACTTCGCCACTACCACAGCCAAATTGACCTATCTATTCACAAGCGTGAACCCACGTTGCCGCCACAACGAGCAAGCTCCCTCCTCTACACCCCTGACTCTCGCGACATACTTCTCGCTGACCTTCGCCCCCCAAAAAGCCAAGAGAGCCTCAGAGCCGAGCAAACCACTCCGAACGCCTCAACCCTCAACATCCTGAGCCGAGCAACCACATCCCCGGCCCAAGGCGACCTAGGCGTCCACCCTGCACACCGCACCCCCGAACCCTCAACCGAACGCGGCACCGCATCCTCCGCCAACCCCTCCCACAACTCATCGCCTTTCGAAGGCGCCACCCCACCTCCTATAGCCACAATGCGTTCCCCACCCGTTCTCTTCGCCTCATCACCTCCCAACCAGAACCAAGCCTCGTCATCAACAAACCAGCAGGGACATCCCAGAACAGACTCTCCCCAACTCTCTAAACCCCGCTCCTCCCAGCCAACCTCCCCAATAACCCAAACCCCCTTTTACCTCAACCCCGCCTCCTCCTCCGCCCTCGTCGACTTCCTCGCGTCCACCCCGCCCCCGTCTCCTCCCCACGCAGGAACTCGCACCGAACCAGGAACACCCCAAACCGCCACAACCACAGCCTTCTTCAGCCGCGCCTTCAACCCTCCAGCGGACGCTTCGCCCCCACCTCCAGGGCCCGGCAGCGCTAGAGGCGCGCACCGGCAGAAAGGTGACAACGATAGCGCAAAGGGGAAGAAAGGGTGGAAAAAAGTGTTCGGGGGCAGTAAAAACGCGAAGGAGAGAATGGAGAAAGGTAGACGGAAGAAGGGCGCCGTGGTCCGCAAGGACGATGAGGCCGCTAATATCTACATGGGCCCGCCGGGGGGTGTGACTGCGCCTGCGGGCGGGGAGGGAGGCGAGGGGTTCATGGGCGTGGGTAGTGATGGGGTTTGGATTAGTAGGAAGAATTTTGTGAAGACGTGATTTTTTTTGTGCGGCGTGGGGGAGGAAGAGGAGGGGTTGTGCATTTGGATTCGCTACATACTTCTTGTATCCACTTTTTTCTGTAGCATAGCTTGAGCGCTGTTGGTCGTTTGGGGGGCCTACGGGCGGAGGGGAAATAAGGATATTGTTGTGGATAGGGAGGGGGGGGGTAATGCAGCTGGATGAGGATTGAGATGAGCTTTGAGATTGGGGGTTGATAGGCATGTGGGATAGGATAGAAGAATTTAATCCGCACTATCCAATGTATCAACGCAAACACTGACTCGAGCAATCGTGCTCCCTGTGTAGACAACCCGGGCAAGGTTCACGTACTACACTACGGCTTCCCACTTGTCTCATTCCCCCCCTGGCTTAACAGTGTGACGTAAATCGCTTCCAGCCAGGTTTCAGAATGTGATTGTCCGGAGGGTATAACATAACAGCAAAGATACATTTCTACGCTCAGAAACAGAGGAAAGGGCATGGCAGGCTCAGGAAACTTTTTGGGAAAAAGGGGGGCTGGATTGAGAGATGTGTGAATGCATCGGACGAAACCCCGTCCAAGTAGCCGAAGCCTAGGACTGCGGGCAAGAGTGAAAAGGTGGGATTAGACCATAAACAAGAAAAACACTGGATGTGGTGGGGCGAGATATCTTTCTCCGGTGCTGTGGAGAAAGATTGTGCAGCGGAAAGGGGGAGGAAAAGCATCATATTGCATAGCTTTTCCCTAGCTACTCTCCCCAACCGAGTCCACCAACTCAACTCACTTACACCTCTTCTCAATAATGCCCGCCCCGTGTTCCTCAAACTCCTTCCGACTAATCCACATCTGATGAAACGTGCCCAGACTCGCCAAAATGCTCCCGCCGATCCAACTGCCAAACCTTCTCTCCGCCAAATTCCCAGGCGAGTGCATTTTCACCCTCAGGCCCGAAAACGCCATCTGCAGCTCCATGTTCAAGCGGTCGTTGAAGCCGGGAAACAAAGAGCTGCCCCCCGTCACGACTACGTTGGCCAGTAAGTGCGGCTTCAGATCCACATCCACGTTCGCGATGCTCTGTTCCACCAACTTGCCGATCGTTTGCGCAGGCGTCGGCGCCGGGTTGGCGGCGTCGGACAGGGCCATCTTGGCGTCGAATACGCCTTCGATGGCGCGGTAGCGGTCCACGGCCGGGAACATCTGGTTCCAGCCGTCTGGCATCTCGAATGCCTTGCCTGGATGCTGTTTGGCGATGTCCAGATTTGTCATACCGCTCTGCGCGTGCCCGCCTAGCCCGCCTGGCCCGGGCCAGGCCATGACTACACTCTCCTTGAATTCGGTGAGCACGCGGTCTTCTTGAAAATGCCGGAACGAGGGATCCGGTTCTGAGTTGTTGGGGAAGGAGCGGTAGGTAGCCTGTGCGGGCTGTCCGGCATCGATGGGGGTTTTTGAGGTGATGAGGTAG
>JAABUQ010006164.1_pt1 | contig 18441 bp, 13 predicted proteins | sample 5560001 | NCBI WGS metagenome assembly JAABUQ01 (sample SAMN10711888, study PRJNA513371) | rock metagenome | isolation source: Antarctica rocks | place: Antarctica: Victoria Land, Finger Mt nord | collected 2015-12-18
TTATCTTTGAATAACAAATCGCTTCTTGTCGGAGCGGCGCTAAGTGCGCTGTTCCTAATACCTACGCAACAGCCGTCGCAAGCCGCGGCTGGCGATTCCATTGGTCGCGCAAATCCCGCGCAAGGCGTGGAATTCGCCGTCCATCTGCCGCTTCGCGAGTCAGTGCAACTCGATCAGTTGATTCATCTGCAGGGCACGCCTGCGTCGCCGCTCTACCACCACTTTTTAACTCCGCAGCAGTTTCGTGCGACCTTCGCTCCTTCCGCGACGACGGTTCGACGGGTGGTTGCGGCGCTGCAAGCGCACGCGCTGGTCGTGACGAGTGTCGAGTCGCAGTTGATACACGTGCGAGGCCTTTCCGCGAATGTCGAGCGCGCTTTCGGCACGCGGCTCAATGTAGCGCGCGATGCTGCGGGCCGTACTTCCATTAGCGCGGATCGCGCTTTGACGGTTCCGGCCGAATTGGCGGCGCTCAACGCTTCGATCGCCGGGCTCACGTCGACCGTGCGACCTCAGCCGCTCGCAGTACGAGCCGCACCGAACAACCGCTACTCGAACGTGGGACCCTACTGGTTCGACGATTTAAAGCAGGCTTACGACTATCCGGCGTATTCAGTTGCGAACGGCAAAGGCGTAACCATTGCTACGGTCGGCAATGGAGACTTCAGCGACTCCGATACGAAGGCGTATTTTCGACATGAGAAGCTCGGTTCCGGCGGCCTGGCACAAGCACCGGTCACGAAGCATCTCATCCTACCGGGCGGCCCTCCCTTCGACCCCAACAGCAATACCTCGTTCGAAGCCAATCTCGACGTTCAACAATCCGGCGGCAGTGCACCCGGGGCGACGATCGTCGGCGTCGACATCGGCAACAACGTCGGCGGATTTGGCGAACCGTTCCTGAACGCGTACTCGTATCTTGTTGAGCAGAACGTGGCCGACGTCGTCAGCACCTCCTACGGCGCATGCGAGTTATTTTACACCGCACCATACACTAACGGTATAGATCAGCGTGACATCTTGCTTTCCTACCACGATCTCTTCCGGCAGGGCAATTCGCAGGGCATCACGTTCGTTTTTAGCTCCGGCGATTATTCCGGGCTCGGCTGCGCACCGCCCGGCTATATAACGAAGCCGAAGCAGGCCAAGGCCTATCCGGCGCTACCCGGCGCCGGCATATGGGTGGACGATCCGAATGCCACGGGCGTCGGGGGCACCAATCTCATCACGTCCTATAATCCCGGCAAGTTGACGTCGACCTACGTCTCGGAAAACGAGATCGGCGATCGCATCGCTTCGGGAGGCATCGACACATACGGTACCGGCAACACGATCGTCCACGGTCTCTGGGGTTCCGGCAGCGGCGCCAGCGTAATCTTCGCGAAGCCGACTTTCCAAAACCTCGTCAATACCGGCGCGGCAACGCGCGACACTCCGGACGTCTCGATGCAGATGGGCGGTTGCCCCGGCTTCGCACCACCGGTCGTCGTCGCGTGCGATCCGAATCGCGACAGCGCCGTGATCGCTGCCTTAGGCGGGCAACTTTACGGTGCCATCGGCACGAGTGCGTCCGCACCCGAGTTCGCCGGCCTCCTCGCCGTGAAAATCGAAGCGGGCCGCAGTCGCCTTGGAAATGAAAACGAAGACCTGTATCAGCTCGCTCATGACAACACGAAGTTCGGATATTCGTTCTTCCATCAAGGCATCTACGCGTATAACGGCGTGGTGCACGTTAAGCCCGGTCAACTGGGTTACAGCCCGATAATCGGCGTTGGAACACCGATAGCAAAGAATTTCGTTCGCTTGCCGCTAGCGGAACTTGCCGGCGATCCGCAGACGCTGAGCAACCCGTAGAATCGCCGCGTCTGGCGAGATCCCGGCGGACGCGTTCGTAGGCATGAAAGGAGCTCGCATCTTTCTGCGAGCTCCTTTCATCTTTGCGGGCAAGAATATCTGCATCGGTTCTTATTTTTGCTGGGCACACGTAACGCTGCACCGGGTGAACGCCGGGCACAAATTATAGTGCTGCGCGAGCCCGGGCGACGAAGGCCGCATCGAGCCCAAGGGCATCGGCAAGAGCTAAGGCATCCGCCTTCGGTACGGCACCCTCGTCAACTCGCGAGAGCCGGTAATCCGTGCTACCCGCGATCCGTTCGAGTGCCGCGCGTAATTCGAGCGGCAACCCATTTACGCGCGGCAATTCGCGCGTGCCTCCGACTGCGTAGTGCGGCGCGTTCGCGCTTGCAGCGACACCCGTGAAGTGCGTCGCTGCAAGTCCGAACGCTCCGCGGTCGCGCAGCGTTTCGACGAGCGCGATCAGAAGCGCGCGGCCTTCACGGGGCGACGTCGTTCGAGCGAATTCATCGATTAAGACGAGCGGACGCACCGGCCGACGTTCGAGAAACGATCGTAATTCGACGACTTCGGTGCCGAACGCACTCAAGAGGCCGTCGTCTTCAGGCAGCGTTCCGACCCCGAGCCAAACGATTTCGTCGACGAGCGGTACGCGCGCCCGCGATGCCGGTACGGGAACGCCGAGGGCGACGCAAGCCACGCCGAAACCGAGCATTCTTAAAGCTGCGGTTTTGCCGCCCATGTTCGGGCCCGTTACGATTCCGATACCGTCCACGGCGAGCGACACGGGAACGTAGTTACGGCTGCGAGCACCGAGCGCGGCGACGAGCGGTAAGTACCGCGCGTCTTCGATTGTGACCGCCGCCGTCGTCCCGATTTTCGGCAGCGTGCATTGATATTGCGCGACGAAACGAGCGCGAGCTACGAGCGTGTCGAGCGCGCCGAGCGCTCGACACGCATCTTCGAGCCCCGCCGCCGCTCGCGCCACCAGCATCGATAAGTGCGCGCGCGTGCGCTCTTCGGCGGCCGCCACGTCTTGTAACGTGCGGTCTCGTTCGGCGAGCGCCTTTAGGGCCACGTCGTCCAGTGCGAGTTCGCACAGCAGATACGTCGGCGCTTCACGGATGACGCGGATCTCAGCGACGAGCGGAGGCACGATGCGGTCGCGCAGCAGCACGAATTCGCCGTCGCGCACGTGCTCGAGCCCCGCGTAGTGCGCGATCCGCGCGGTGAGCCGCGCGCGCGCGGTATCGTAACGCGCTTGCGCTGCGGCGCTCGCTGCCCGCGCGGCGACGAGCTCCGCAGAGAACGCGTCGGCGAGATAAAACGTACGCTCGAGCGTACGCCCCGGAGCCAGTTCCGCCCGCAAAACCGTTTCTTCGTGCGGCGCGATCGCGGCGAGAAGCGGACCCGTCGCGAGCGCCGCGACCTCCGTCAGCGAATCGAGAAAGCGCGAGAGTTCGAAGAAATCGGCGTCGGCGAGGATGCCGCCGCCGGCCGCGCGCACGAGCGCCGCACCGGGATCCGGCGCCGCGGCGATCGCTTCATGGACGGCGGCTAAGCGCGGCGCGGGAACGGCGTCCGCGATCGCCGCGACGTGCTGCAGCGCCGCGCGGGCCGCAGCCTCGTCCCCGAATCGAAAAGCGCGCTCGGCAGCGCGAGCGCGACGCCCGAAATCGCCGGCCGGCGCGATCGCTTCCAGCAACCAGTCCGCGCCGATCGCCGCGCCCGTGGCGGAGCTCCAGGGAACGTTCACGCGGCGCCGGACTCCGCTACGGTGTTCGCGTAAAGGTCGTACGTCGGCAACCCGGTCGCTAGCGCTACGGCTCGTGCGAACGCACGCGGTTCGAACGCGCGCTCGGGCCCAAGCGGCGCGACCGTGCACGCGATCGGCCGCAGCGGCCGACGGCAACGCAGATCGAGTCCGGCGGCCAATTCAAGATAGGTGCGCCCGCCGAACGCAACGTGCGTCCCGTCCTCGACGACGATCTGCCGCCGCTCGCGCAGGCGCGCGTATTGCGCGGCGGCACTCGCCGTCAGCGCACCTGCGATCGCTACGACGTCACGCTCATCACCACCATCGAAGCGCGGTAATCGCAAACGCGCGACGAGCGCAGAGACTTCGTCGACCGCGCGTCCGAGCGACGGCGCGCTTGCGGCTCCGACGGCAATGATGACGGCGTCGTCGCCGCCGCGCAGCGCCGCAATCCGGTCGACGGCGCCGTCGATAACGACGAAAGGCACCCGGTTTGCCAGCGCGCGCACGATGCGGCGCAGTGCGCTCGCGCTCGGCGGCCCCGCAATCTCGATATAACCCGGCGCACGAACGCGCGCGAGCGCGAGCGTCCCGAGCGCACTTCGCTCGTTCGTCAACGCGACGATCTCGACGGCAGGCGAACGCGGCAGCAATCCCACGGCCGTGGCAAAGGTCGCGCCCGGGCGCAGAAAAAAGCGCGGCTTCGGCGCGCCGTCCAGCGCGTCTGCCGCTTCACCGTCGCGCCCGATCGAACATAAACCATACGGCGTAGCCGACCGTTCCAGCGCATCGGCGAGCGCCGAGACGACGACCGACTTGCCGGCGTTCTTACTCGTTCCGACCACGGCGAGCGATGACGATTCGGCCGCGCGAGCGCGCGCGAGTAGTGTCGCTGCGACGTCCATCCGACAGCGGTTCCGCGCGCGACGCGGCTGCTCCGCCGCCCCGTGCGTAGTACGTGACGCTACCGTCGCGCCAAAGCACGCGGTACGTGCCGCGCGCGAGCCCGCGCCGCACGACGGGCGCCCACAGCTCTTCCTGCACGGAGTGCGCGAGCGCCGTATCGAGCAACGCGTAGCGCGGCGCGCGCGCTAACCCGAGCTCGGCGCGCGGGTCGAAACCGAGATGCGCGTAGAGCTCTTCGATCGTTCCGACCTCGGCATCCGCGGGCACGCGCGCCACGACGCGGTCCAGGAGCGCATCGTGCGCATTGCGCGCGCGCAGGTAATGGCCCCAATGCGTCGGGCTAGCGAATGCGAGCACGAGCACGCACAGCACGAGGGACGTCCGAACGAGGCTGCGCGCCGTGCGCGGTGCGCGCGCGTACGTCGTGCCGACGGCGAGCGCGAAGGCGAAGAGCACGTAGCCAATCCACACGGCTGCGTAGTGCTGGCCCATCGTATAGACGATCGATTCGTGCGAAGCGAGCACCTCCGCGAAGCCCGGCAGCGCGAGCAGAAACGCGGGCGACCCGAGACAGGCGAATGAAAGCGGCAGGAGCGCTTCCAAGAAATACGCGGGCCGGCCGATCGAGTACCACGCCGCGCTGCCGCGTGGATCGACGATGCGGCTCCACGTGTAAAAGTGCGTCGGACCCCAAACGTCGCGCGCGCCTGCGAGCGGCCGCACGACTTCGAAGAAGAGGACGAAGACCAAACTGCTCGCGGCTACGGCGGCCGCAGAAAAAATCGCGCCGCCGCGGTCGCGCCGCCACACAAAGTATCCGACGGCGAGCAACGCATCGAAGCCGACGAGCGTCGCTTGGTCTTCTTTGATCGCCAAGACGAGGGCTAAAAAGAATGTCGCAGAGCGATAACGCCCGGCGTCGACTGCCCACAGTAACCAGAGTGTTGCCGCCGGCGCGAAGACGTTCTCATGAAAGTCAGCAAACGTCACGCCGGCGAGCGGGGGATAGAGCAACGCCACGCTCGCCACGCCGAAGGCGAGGCCGTCCGGCATGCGTTTGCGCGCGACTGCGAAGAGCGGGGGCGCCACGAGCGCTCCCGCCAGCGCCGCGATCGCAACCAGTGCGAGCGGTGAGTGAGCGGCGAGCAAAAATGGCGCACACAGATACAGAATCGGCGAGAAATGGAATGTGAAGTGGCTGCCGCTTTCCGTCGTGTTCGTGAAGCCGGAGAACGCGCTCGCGATGCTCTGCGTGAACAAACCGAGATCCGAACCGGAATGATACGTCGCATAGCGATTCCAACCGAGAAGCAAATACACGAGCGCATAACATCCCGTCGCGAGCCACACGCGGCGCTCGGACCGCCCCGTCCCGGTCAATCGCGGTCAGGCGAAGCGGACGCGCGAGCCCCGTAAGAGATGGCGCACGGTCGCTCGCAGCTGTGCGAGCGTAAACGGCTTGTCGAGAAAGGCGTCGGCGCCGGCTTCGCGAGCACGCTCGCTGACTTCGAAAGAGCCATGGCCGCTGATCATCAAGATCGGTACGTGCGTTGCCTGCTCGTCGTCGCGGACGCGCTTCACGAATTCGAGTCCGGTGATACCGGGCAGCATGAAGTCCGAGATGATTGCGTCGTAGGGGGGCTGTTCGGCCAGTAATTCGAGCGCAGACTCGGCATCCCCGACGGTCGTAATGTCCGCCAGCGGTGTGAGAACGGCGCGTAGCAGAGCGCAGATGTCGGCGTCATCATCCGCAACGAGGACCCGCTTTTGAAGTTTGCCCCGTTCAGGTGAGCTTGACTCCACGCGCGACCTTTCGCACGCGTCCGCAAGTCCGCCTCGCGAGCCGCGTCATTTATGGGTAAAGTTTCGGCTCGGTACGGTGAGCCGGGTCCGGCGCCGGACTTTCTTGGAGGGGGTCCCAATCCTTGCGAGCGACCCCGCCGGGACACTACAGCGAAGGCGGCGTCCCCGAACCGTCGAACGCACGTTTCTCGATGGCGGTCATCGATCGGATTCTCGCTCCGAACACGGCTTTTCAAGCGCGGTTCTTTTTCTTAGCCAGGCGCTTCATAGCCGGCGAAACGATCGAATCGGCACTCGGGGCCGTCCGGGAAGTCAACGCGGCGGGCTTGACGGCGACGCTCGATTTTCTGGGTGAAGACGTTACCGACATGCGCGAAGCCGAGCGGACGCGCGACACCTATCTCGCGATGCTCGCTGCGATCGAACGCTCGCACGCGCGCGCGAACGTATCGGTAAAGCTCTCCGCACTCGGCTTACTCGCAAGCGAAAACAGCTGCGCGCAGCTTCTGGACGACATCGTCGCCCGCGCGGCGCACGTCCCGGACCCATTCGTGCGGATCGATATGGAAGGCTCCGCGCTAACGGAGGCGACGCTCGGCGTCTTCGAGCGCACGTTCGCCAAGTATGCCAACGTGGGACCGGTGCTGCAGGCCTATCTAAAGCGCTCGCCCGCGGACGTCGAACGCGCGATCGCGCTCGGTGCCCGGGTGCGGCTCTGCAAGGGCGCATACGCGGAACCCGACACCCTCGCATTGCAAGATATGCCGTCGATCCGGCGCGCGTATTTGCGCATGGCCGAGGCGCTGCTCTCGCGCGGTGTGTATCCGGGCATCGCGACGCATGACGAACGTATCATCGAAGCTTGCAAGGCGTACGCGTCGGAACGCGGCATCGCCCGCGAGCGCTTCGAATTCCAATTGCTCTACGGCGTGCGACCCGATCTACAACGTCGGCTGGCGCGAGAAGGCTACGCAGTGCGCATCTACATTCCATTCGGAACGCATTGGGCAGGCTACTTTTACCGTCGCATCACCGAGCGCAAAGAGAACGCGCTCTTCGCCCTGCGCTCCCTCGTCTCGCGCTGAACGGGACCTCCATGTGGCTTGCATGGAGTTAGCTAACATGGGAAGCTAACCGGGTAAGAACCGTAAATCTGCACGAAGCGAAGAGTACGTTATCCAAGCTGCTCGACGAAGTCGAGCGCGGAGGCCGAGTCGTGATCGCCCGTAACGGCAAGCCGGTCGCCGAGTTACGAGCAATCGCTAAGCCGACCATGGCCGAAGCGGTCGCCGCTTTCCGCTCCGAAAACCGTATCCGATGACGGGCCTAACAATCTCGGACTTAATTGCCGAAGGCCGTCGTTGATCCTCATCGTCGATGCCAGTGTTGCGATTTCATGGATTGCTGCAGACGAGCAAAACAAATACGCCGAAGCAGCGCTAGCAGCATTCGAAACCGATTCTGCGACCGTTCCGGCTATTTAGCATTGGGAAATCGACGCGAAGCTCTCAAGCGCGGCTCGCGAAGAACGCTTCTATTTCGAGAACTAGGAATCTAGCTTCACTGAAGGGTTAATGCGAAGTGTCGGAGTTCGCCGCAATGGCCTAAAGTCGTAATCCGAAGCGGACGAACACGTAGCTATGCAAGCACGGCCTCATTGGCATAGAGCGGCAAGTACGGCGTCGCTGCTCGCTCTTCTCATCTGCGGATCGGGAGCAGCTGCGAATGCGGCTCCCTCAGCGTCACCGCCGGGCGAGATCCCGATCCTGTTCAACGATCATACGGTCGGCGCCAACCCCGACCTCCTCAAGCGAGGGCGCGTGCTGGCTGCGCTGGTTAAAGGCAATCGCATCTACGTCCCTCTACGCAGCATGCTCGAGCAGATGGGCGCCGCCGTATCGACCTCGCACGACGGTAAAACGATAACCGCCTCCAAGGACGGCGCCAGCGTCTCGGTCAGCTTGGGCAAGAACGAGGTGCTCATCAACGGCGAGCCGCGACCACTCGACGTGCCGCCGATACTGTACCGGGGCATCTTGCTCGTTCCCGTGCGCGTGCTCTCGGAAGCGCTCGGGGCCTACGTACTGTGGGTACCCGGCCGGCGCGTAGTCGTCGTCCGCTACAATCCGCCCACGCCGCCGCCGCGGACCGCACCGCCGGTCGCGCCGCCGAGCGAAGCGCCGGCCCGAGCGCCGAATCCCACCGCCGCCCCGAGCATGGTGCCCGAAGAAAAGGCTTATCGCGGCTTCGTTGCAGCCGCGTTCGCAGGACCCAAGACTTATAACGAGTTCTCCTCGGGACGATACTGCCCCGAATCGTACGTCGTGAGCGCGGGCTACGCGTTCGAACATTCATCGTTTGCCGTCAAAGCCGATTATCGCCAAGACGTATACGTCACGAGCGACAATATCACAGATAATTTAAACAACCACTATACGCGCTTCTCGACAATCGATGGCGGAGTCGCACTCACGCCCGTATTCCTGGCGAGACAAAGCACGTTCGATGCGCGTCTGGAATACAAGGTCGCCGCTCCACGAATCTACGTTGGAGTGGGTTACCTCCACGCTTCAAATAATTACGGCTATCCGCAATTGAACGGCGTCGGTGTGGGCGTCGAGAAATTTCCCGACTTGCGGTCGGGCATCAACTTCTTCGGCTCCGCGTTCTACTATCCGAGCGCGAGCGGGAATTATACCGTTACCGATCCAGCTAGTCCGAACCGCGGCGCACAATACCGTCAACAGTACCGGCTCGTCAAGTACGACGTAGGTGTCGCGCTCGTTTTCAAACATTTTCCGGTCTATCCGTACGGCGGCTTCAGCGGCGATCGATACGGCGCGAAGCAGAACGCGCCGATCGCGCAGACGCATGACGGCCCGTACATCGGTCTCGGGGTGAAGTTCTAGTGCTCGGGAGAATTACGGACATGCTCCAGAACTCGTGCCCCTCGCCGCCGCGGCGGCTGACCGTGCTGGTAGCGCTCGCATTTCTGTCGGGCTGCGGCGGCGGCTGCGGCAATTGCAGCGTGCCGCCCTTCAATGCTGCGACTGTGCCGGGAGCCACACCAGTGCCGGGCGCGACGCCCACGGTACCGGGCGCGACGCCCTCGCCGAGGCCGCCCGGCGCGACGCCGACGCCCTTGCCGCCCGGGGCGACGCCGACACCCTTGCCACCGGGCGCGACGCCGACGCCCCTGCCGCCAGGCGCGACGCCCACGCCCGCGCCCACTCCGGTGCCTCCGTTGAGTTGCGCCCAGAATGCGGTCCCGCCAGGTCAGGGAGTGCCGCTCGGATCCGACGCTACGTTCGCGGTGCTGGCCGGTTCCACGGTTACCAACGTCGGTCCGACCATCGTGACCGGCAATCTTGGAGTGAGTCCGGGCGCGGCCGTCACCGGATTCGGTCCCGGCGCCGGTACCGTTACGGGAGGTGCGATACACGCCGCCGATCCAACCGCGGCGACGGCTCAACTGGATTTGACGACCGCGTATAACAATGCGGCAGGCCGAGCATATCAAAACGTAGCTGCCGATATCGGCGGCCTGGTTCTGGCACCCGGCGTCTACAAAGCGCCGGTATCGTTAGCGATTACCGGCAACGTCACGCTCGACGGCCAGAACAACCCAAACAGCGTCTTTATTTTCCAAATGGCATCCACCCTGACGACCTCGACGGGCAGCACGGTGACGCTCATTAACCGGGCGAATGCGTGCAACGTCTTCTGGCAGGTCGGGAGTTCGGCGTCGCTGAGCGCCACGTCGACTTTCAACGGAACAATCTTCGCCTTGGCCTCGATCTCGCTAGGCACCAACGCCATCGTCCACGGCCGAACGTTGGCGCGCAACGGTGCGGTGACGTTACTGAGTAATACGGTTACGGTGACAGGTCCTTAAAGAACCTCGAGAAGTCCGGCGACCTTCGTCGTCTGCGCCGCGTTATCGGTCCGTTATCCGCCGAACGACGAGCATCCGGTCGCGTTCGATGAGGTGCGCGAGCACCTTTTGGCCGCTTTCGACTTCGCCGAATACCGAAAACGCGCGGTCGAGGTGCAATTGGGGCGAGAGGGTGACATAGAACTGCGTGCCGGCCGAGTCGCGGAGGGCGCGGTTGCCGGTATAGTTCAGTCATAGCGATGACGAAGGAGCGCTGCTCGACCGGATTTTCTTCGGCCGGGATCGTATAGCCGGCGTCGCCGTCTTGATTATCGTGCGGGTCGCCCGTCTGCACGACGAAATCGGGCACGATGCGAAACCAGCGGTTGCCGTCGAAATACCCGCCGCTCGCGAGAGCGAGAAAATTGGCGACGGTCGACGGCGCCCACTCTGGATAGAGGCGCACGACGACGTCGCCTTTCGTCGTGCGGATCAGCACTCGTGGATGGCGGCCCGGCAGCGGCCCGTTCATCTGCGCTGCCGTCGTCGGTTCGAGAGGCGCGAGCGGAAACGTCGCGGGGTCGGGCCGCTGCGGTCGCCCAGCCACCACGGGTTTTCGGAACGTAGCCCGCGGCGCAGACCACGGAGGCAGATGCAATCCCGCCGGGTCCCGGGTAAGGTGTACGGTCGGAGCTTGACCGCGCAGATGCTTCTGCACCTCGCGCGCCTCCAGCTGTACGCGCCACGACGGGTCGCCCAGCGCTAGCCGCGCGAACGTCACGGCACGGGCATCGGAGCGCCGCCCCCACGCTCGCACCGCTTCGATTCGTACGAGTTCGTCGCGATCTCGCAAAGCCGCATCGAGAAAGCCGGGCTCGGCCCGCTTTGCAAAGCCGCGGTAAAGTGACCACATGATATGCCAACGCACCGCCTCGTCTCGTTCCCGGGTAAAGCTGCGCTCGAGCTCGCGCGCTAACTGCGCCGCAAACGGCACGGCTCCAAAAACCTCGAGTTGCGCGGCCGCATGCCCGCGTACGTCCGGATCGGCATCGGTGCGCAGCACGTGCTCGAGATCGGCCGCGACGGCCGGCCGCGCGAGAACCGGATTTTCGGAGACGATGCGTCCGATTGCGTCGATGGCAGCGTACCGCACGGCGGAGCTTCGGTCGCCACGGCCGAGCTTGCGTTCCGGCTCGAGTGCGGAGGCGACCGAAAGCAAGCCGAGACCGTACGCGCACATGGCGCGCACCGTAGGGTCGGTCGCCGTTAGGTACGCTAACAGCGCCGAGGCCCCGGACCGCTGCTTCGTCCGGCCGATCGCGAGCGCCGCGCGTGCCGCGAGCTGCGAGCCCGCGTCGAGATCTGCGCTTAACTCCGGTTCGAGTCGGCGTGCGTATTCCGCGCCTTCGACGCGTCGATAAGCGTCAAAGACGGTAGTTGCATCGGTCGGCGGTGAGAGTACGGCAAAGTTTGCCGATAAACAGATTAGAGTAACGAGCCCCGAGCGTTTCCAGCCAACCATAATAACCTGACTTACGTTACATGCTTGGCAGGCGCCCCGGTCGCTTTCCTCCATGGCGATATCGCCGTGCCGCTCCCATCAACGGAAGGTATCTCAAGCAATGTCCACCCCAAAACGGAAACCCGGCGGCGGCATGACTGTACGCGAAGCCGGCCAAAAAGGCGGCGAAACCGTCAAAAAGAAGTACGGCCCCGAATTCTACGAAGCCATCGGGCGCAAAGGCGGCGAGGCGACGAAGCTCGCGCACGGCCACGAATTCTACGAGCAAATCGGTAAGAAGGGCGGCAAAAAGGGCGGCGAAGCAACGCGCGATCGCTACGGACCGGCCTTCTACGAGGAGATCGGACAGAAGGGCGGCCAAAAGGTAAAACAGCTGATCGAAGAAGGCAAAAAAGCTGCCGCCGCTGCTTTGGAAGCGAGCGAAAAGAAGGCCTCGTAATTGCGCTGGGACCCAAAATCGATAGGTGTGCTTCTCGGAAGCGTCGCGGTGGCCGTCGGTGCCGCGTCATCGGTGCACGCTCTTCCCGCGCCCGAACCACCCCGCTCCGCTCCGACCGGGGCCTCGCCGGCGCCGGAACCGAGCGGCGCGTCGCTGCCGTTCGGCACGCCGCTCTATTTCGTGCTCGACCAAGCGGTTAGTTCGGCTTCGACGCCCTCCGGAACGACGATCAACATGCATCTTCGGGCGCCGCTCGTGGTGAACGGGGTCACGCTCGCCGCGGCCGGAACGCCTGCCTCGTTCAACGTCGTCTCGACACGTAAAGCGCAGTCGGGAGATGTCGACGGCGCCGTCCGAATTTACGTCAACCCGATGGCCCTGCCGCAGCGAAATCTCACGCTCCCGCTACGCGCGATCCATGAATATCTCTCGCGCGAAATGAGCGCGGGGCAAATGTCGACGCGCATGGCGACCGATACGGTCGAAGATGTTTTTGTACCGTATGCGTTCCTGTATCAGATACTGCGCAAGGGCCATCAGATGGTGATGCCGGTCGGTACGATCTTGCGCGCCGAAACCGCGGCCACGATCGATGCGAGCAATCCGGCGCGCGTCGTGCTCGCGACGCCGCCCCCGTTCGTAAGCAATTACGATGCGCCGCATTCGGATCTCACGCCGGCGCCGTTCTATACGCCTGCCGCCCAACCGGCGCACCCGCTCCAAAAGGGAAAGCCGACCATTCCGCCGCGCTCGCCGTCGCCCTCGGCCGTCGAATCCGCAGCCGTGCCACAGGGCTCGTCGTCCGCCGTGCCCTCCGGCTCGATGCCGGCGGCCGTACCGGTACCGTCCGCGAGCGTACCACCCGCCGGTCCGTCCGGGGGTGCACCGTCCGCCTTGCCGGAGGCGACCGCGTCGTCGTCCGCGTTACCGCCCATGCGGACGTCGCCCGTGCCGAGCGGCTTGTAGGGGCGGCAGACACCTGCGCTGCATCCAGCAGTCATGATCGCCCGTAGTACTGCCTTACTCGCACTCGCCGCGTTCGCTTTCGCGCCGATGTCCGCGCTCGCGGACGACGCGTCGGGCAAGCCGAACGCCGCTGAAGCGGTCTTCGTCAGCAAAGTATCGAGCGACCTCAACGCGCGCTTCGCGACGCCGGGCGCCGCGCTCAAAGCGGGGTATCTGCGCTACACGGACGAGGATGGCACGGGTGCGATCAGCTACGCCAACCGTCAGTGGTCGAGTGCCGACGCCGCGCACCCGAGCCAGTTGTGGTACGACGTCAAAGGCCGCCTGATCGGCGCCGACTACTCCGAACCGCAAGCCGGCGGTCCACCGAACCTCTTCGGCGTCCAGCCGGCCCGCTGGCAAAAGTTCGGCTTACACGTGCACTACGGGCTCGCGGGGCCGAACGGAACGACGACGTACGGCGCGACCGGGCCGAAGAAGCTTGCGACCGTCGGCGGCAGCGCGGAGAATCCGAGCGCGGCCGACCTCGTCAAACTCGGACTCGCGAAAACGCCGGGCGACGTACGTTTCGTTTTCACGTTTCCGGCGGTCTACGATCTCGCGCTGTGGGTGATTCCCAACTCCGACGGCGCCTTTGCGGATAAAAACCCGAGCGTAAAGCCGCAGCACGCGCTCACAGACATGGGCATGTAGCGGCGGCCTCGCGTCCTATTCGCTCGACCAGTAATCCTTGAGCGCTTTACCGCGCGAGGGGTGCCGTAGCTTGCGAAGCGCTTTGGCTTCGATCTGCCGGATACGCTCGCGCGTCACACCGAATTCTTGGCCGACTTCCTCCAGCGTCCGTTGGTGGCCGTCTTCGAGTCCGAAGCGCAGCACGAGTACTTTCCGCTCGCGCTCGGTCAAGTTTTTCAGGACGTCCGCCATCTTCTCTTTGAGCAGCATGACGGAAGCTGCCTCGGCCGGCGCGATCGCCTCTTGATCCTCGATGAAGTCCCCGAGGTGCGAATCTTCTTCTTCGCCGATCGGCGTTTCGAGCGAGATCGGTTCTTGCGAAATCTTGATGACTTCGCGCACTTTCTCGGGCGTCAGCCCCATCTCGTGAGCGATCTCTTCTACCGTCGGATCGCGCCCGAGCTCTTGCAGCAGCTGCCGTGAAATCTTGATCAGGCGATTGATCGTCTCGACCATATGGACCGGAATGCGAATCGTCCGCGCCTGATCGGCGAGCGCGCGCGTAATCGCTTGGCGGATCCACCACGTAGCGTACGTCGAGAACTTGTAGCCCTTGCGGTAATCGAACTTCTCCACGGCGCGGATGAGCCCGAGGTTACCTTCCTGAATGAGGTCGAGGAAGAGCATGCCGCGGCCGACGTACTTTTTCGCGATCGAAACGACCAGACGTAGATTCGCCTCGGTCAGTTTTCGCTTCGCTTCGAAGCCGTGCTCGATGACGCGGTTTTGCGCCTGGCCGTTTTTCTGCGCTTCGAGTTCGCCCGCTTCGATCGCCATCGCGTATTGCTTCTCTTCGTCCATCGAGAGCAGCGGCACGCGGCCGATCTCTTTGAGATACATGCGAACGGGGTCGTCGAGCGAGATGCCGGCCGGAACCGCCGTATCGTCGACGGGACTGTCACCCTCGGCCTGCTTATCTTCTTTTTGATCTTCGACGACGTCGATTTCGAGCACGGAAAGTTGCTCGAACAGTTCGTCGATGCGCTCGGAATTGACGTCTTCGACGCTGTCGAAAACGGCATTGATTTCTTCGTACGTCAACGACTTGCGCTTTTGCCCGCGTTCGATCAGCTTCTTGATTTGCTCTTCGAGCGGTAGCGCCGGGGCGCCGTTTTCGGATTGCGCGGTCGCGTTCGATTTCTTACGAGCCATGATGTTCTTCCTCACCTCCTTTCGAGCCGTAGCGTGTTCGAGTGGGCTTCACTAGTCGGGTCAGCGTGCTCCTAGCCTTCGTTTCTTTCGTTGTTCTAGTTGTTCGACCAAGCGGGCATATTCGTCTTTTTCGTCCGCTCCGATGGGAATGCCCGTGGCAAATGCGGAGTCCAGGAGGGCAGATAGCTCGCGCTTTCGATCCTCCAGGTGACTTTCGGTGAGACCCTCGATAACTCGGTCGAGATGCGCTCGCCGCGCTGCTGAATCCGGAAAACGGAGCCGGGAAGAGCGATCCGGCTTCTGCAGTGTGACGAGGAGCTCGATTGCCGATCGGTCTTCCGCGAGCGCCGCATAGACGTCGGCCGCAACCATCAAGCCCGCCTCATGGCGGCGGAGCGCCTCGTAAATGCCGCGCAACCGAGCGTCGCGAAAGACGTCCGCCGGAATGCGGTCGCCGTATTCCGCGACGAGTGCCGGTTCGTCGATGAATGCCGCCAAGATCTCGCGTTCGATCGGCGGCGGCTCGGCCGCTCGTGGGACGTGCCGCGTCGCCGCCCCGCGCGGCGCGAGGCTTCCCGGATTGGATGCGAAGCGACTGTTGCGAATGTCGTTCGGCGAGAGACCGAGGCGATTCGCGGCGTAGACGAGCCATGCATCGCGTTCTTCGCGCGGAGCCTGCTCCCGCAGGAGCGCGTCGACCGCGCGCGCCGCCTGGGACGGCGGCAACCCGCGTTCGCGAAACCGGTCGAGCTCGCGATCGATAACGAATTGCAAGCCGCTGAGGCGCGAGGCGGCCTCGAGCTTCGCTTCGAACGCCGGGGCGCCGGCATTGCGCACGAACGTATCGGGATCTTCCCCCGGCGGAAGCTGCACGACGAACGGCGCGCAGCCGGCTGCGCGCAACAAAACGATCGCTTTCGCCGTCGCGGCAGCCCCGGCGTCGTCCGCGTCGAAGCACAAGAAGATACGCATCGCGTATTTGCGCAACTCCGCCGCTTGCTCGGCCGTAAACGCCGTCCCGAGCGAGGCCACGGCATTCGTGAATCCGGCTTGGTGAAGCGCGATGCAGTCGAGGTACCCTTCGACGACGATCAGCGCGTCGCGCACGGCTGCCGTGCGCCGCGCGACGTTGAGCGCGTAGAGCCCGCGGCCTTTGGTGTAGACGGGTGTCGTCGACGTATTGAGATACTTCGGTTCCGAACCATCGAGCGCACGTCCGCCGAACGCAACGACCTCGCCCGTCGTTGCGTACGTCGGAATCATCAGCCGGCTGCGGTAAAAATCGTAGTAGCCGCCACCCTGGCGTTCTTTGACGAGACCGGCTCTCGCCGCGAGCGCGAGGTCGACGCCGTTCTTGCGGAGTTCATCCACGAGCCCGCTCCAGCCGGGCGGCGCGAAGCCGAGTTTGAAAGACTCGACGCTCGCTTGCGAGAGACGGCGCGTCTCGACGTAGGCGCGAGCGGTTTCGCCGTCGGCGCCCATACGCAGCGTATGATGGAAGAATGCCGCAGCCTGCTCGTTCGCCGCGTAGATTTGGTCCTTCTCGCTGCGCGCGCGTGCGAGAGCCGGCGATTCGGGCTCGACTTCGATGCCGGCACGCCCGGCGAGGAGGCGAGAGGCTTCGGGAAAGCTTAAATTTTCCAAGCGCTGCACGAATTCGATAACGTCGCCACCTGCGCCGCACCCGAAACACTTGAAGAAACCGCGGTCCGGATGCACGTGGAACGACGGCGTCTTCTCGCCATGAAACGGGCACAGCCCTACGAGATCGTTGCCGCGCTTCTGCAGCTGCACATGCGTTCCGATGTAGGCGCCGATGTCGGTGCGCAGCAGGATCTCGCGAAGCGTGGATTGGTCGATGCGCACGATTATCGCATACGACATTCAATGAACGGCGCGGAATGCCCGCCCGCCCGCCCGCCCGCTTAGGCACCGGGCGACGCGCGCAACGCAGAGCTGTTCGACGGCGGTCGCTTACAAGGGGGCCCTCGACGAAGCTCCCGAAACGGCCTTACGTTCTGCTACATCATTTCCGTCCGCAGCGTTCGATGCGATTGAAACGCGTCGAAAGACGCTGCTGCAAGCGGTACAGCCGCACTTCGATGCGTCTTGCCGACGTCCGAGCATGCTAGCGCAGCTGCTCGCTTTCGGAATCGCGGCCGTACCGGTCCCGCACCCCGTCGCACTCGGCTTCGGTTCGGCCGTGCTCTTTGCAGCAGTGCTCGCCGCGATGACGTGGCTGACGCGCGCGAAACCGGCGGCCGCCGTCTTCGCGATCGTCGTTTGCGACCCGTACGACTTCGCGCACACGCTCGGTCCGACGAGCGTAACGCTTCCGAAAGTCGTGCTCATCGGCGCGATCGCCGGGCTCGTGCTGCGCCGGGCTTCGCTCGCGACGCTGCTCGACCGGCGTGCCCGGCGGCTCGTCATGGGAGCGGCCGGCATACTCGCAGCCACCGCGCTGTCTGCCATTCCGGCCGAATACATCGACGCGGTCGCGCGCGAAACGCTCAAAGCGCTGCAGAATCTCGCAACGCTCGCGACCGCGGCCGTCGCCTTCGCAGCCGAGCCCGAGGACGAATACGTCTGGGCCGGCGTCTCGGTCGCGAGCGTCTCGGTGTGCGTTCTCGCGCTCCTGCAAGAGTTCACGATCGCGCCGTCGGGCGTACTCATTCACGGTGCGATCTATCCGCGGATCGCCGGGCCCCTCGAAGGCCCCAATCAACTTGCCGGCTACTTCGACCTCGCGATTCCGATGCTCGTCGCGGGCCTAACCCGCGGCCGGTACCACCGCGTGACGCTGGCGATTCTGGTCTTAGCGCTCCTCACGGACCTGCTGACCCTCTCTCGAGGCAGCCTGCTCGGGTTAATCCCGGGCGTAGCGCTCGCTCTCGCGCTGACGCAACGCTGGAACCTGCGCGAGCTCGCCGTCGCCGCTGCGGCCGGACTGACCGGAATCGTCGCTACCGGAGCGCTGCTTCTGCGCAGCGGGGCGTTGACGCGCTATGCGAGCTTCACGGAAGTCGACCAAGACAACGGCCTGGCCACGCGCGCGGTGTTGTGGAGCGCCGCCGTAAAAATGTGGCTCTCCGATCCCGGCCTCGGCGTCGGCGCCGGCAACTTCGAACTTCAAACACCGAGCGTCGGACTTGTGGGCGTGCGAACGCATGCCAACAGTCTGTACCTGCAGTCGCTGGCGGAGGGCGGAGTGTTGCTTTTCGCCGCCGTCGTCTGGACGATCGTGTCGGCCCTGACGACGATGCTTGCGGCCCGCTCGCGCGGTCCACTCGTCGTGGGAATCGCCGCCGCGACGCTGGCTCTGGGCACGCACGAACTCGTCGACTACTTGAGCTTTTTCCCCAAAGTCGGCGGGTACTGGTGGGCGCTGCTGGGAATTGGCATCGGTGCACTTGGAACCGCAGCACCGCCCCCCGGAA
>JAABUQ010006165.1_pt1 | contig 18440 bp, 14 predicted proteins | sample 5560001 | NCBI WGS metagenome assembly JAABUQ01 (sample SAMN10711888, study PRJNA513371) | rock metagenome | isolation source: Antarctica rocks | place: Antarctica: Victoria Land, Finger Mt nord | collected 2015-12-18
TGCCGCGCTAACCAGGCGCTCATCGCACTTCAGGCTCCCACGACCGCCAGACCCGCCGAGCGGGTCTGGCGGTCGCTGCGCGTCCAACGGCACCGCCATCCGCTTCGGCAAGACCTCAGTGGCTCAGAGCAGACCATGACAAGATTTCATGACGACCAGCTTCGGGAGTGTCACGCTGGAGCCCGGTGGGCCGAGGTTACGAGCAGGAGTTCGGGATGGCGCCCCATGCCTCCCATTCGACACCCCACTCCACGTAGGAGCTCGACCTCTTCCCGCTAGCGCGCGTCGGTCTGCTGAGCGTAGGCCGCACGAATTTCGTTCAAGGAGAGGGTTCATGGGATCTATCGCTTGGCAAAGAAGCGAATCGAGGGGCGCGGTCGCATCGGGCAGGTGCTCGCGTTCTCGGCGACGGGCGCTGCAGACATCCACGGTCTTCGGAACCGGTTTCCTGGTGGTGGCGAGCTTGCTGCTCGCGCCGCTGGCGCAGGCAGCTCCGCCAGCCGGCTGCACTGTCGCCGGCGAGGCATTCGGCGCTCAAATCACTGCTGCTGGGGTGCTCAACCTCGCCAAAGTGGCTGACGTCGTCCTGCCAGGCGCACCGGCTACGGTCGCCAATGCCACGGTGACAGGGGTGCTGACGTCTGGCAACGTCACCGACAGTAGCACTGACGTTTCCACCCCGACGCAAGCGTCGGCGACCAGCACCTCCAATGTTCAGAACGTCGCCATCCTGGGGGCGGCGGTCACCGCCGATAGCGTGACCGCCGTAGCCACCAGTGTCTCCAACGGAGCTTCGGCCTCGAGTTCTCCAGCAGGCACCACGTTCGCCAACCTGAGGATCAATGGTGTTGCGCAGGGGGCCGTCGCCGCTAACACGACCGTGCCCTTGCCTGGCATCGGCAGCGTCATAATCAACGAGCAGGTTCCGTCGGGCAACGGTACGACCACCAGCGGACTGCTCGTCAATGCGCTGCACGTGCGCGTCACCACGGCGGGAATTTTGCCCGCCGGATCGGAGGTCATCATCGCCTCCGCTTTGAGCAACGCGGCGTGCTCGGTGCCCCTGGTACCCGCCGCGGCGGCGCCACCGAACACGCCTACGAGCAGTGGCGGCGGCGGTGGCGGCGGCGGCAGCAGTAACCCAAAGCCGGCCCCTACCGCTGTTCTGACCGCAGCTGAGGCGACAGCCGCGGCCCAGATGACGGCGACTGCCCGGGCGGGTGCCGGCGGCGCAGCCACCGCCACCGCGACATCCACAGCCGTACCGGCTAGCGCGCCCGCGGCTGCCGCAGACGCCCCCACCCCGGTTCCGAATGCTGTCGACGCAAACGCCACAGCAACGTCCGTCGCTCGCGCGGCGGCCCCTGCCGCTACGGTGGGTCCCCCCGTAGCCAATGGCGGACCGAACCTAGTAGTCAACATCAGTCCGCCCCCACCCTTCAAAGCCGGTGGGACGGGCTCGATCGACATCGCGGTACAGAACCAGGGTCCGGCCAGTGCTCCAGGACCGATCACCGTAAGCGACACGCTTCCGCCAGGCTTCACGTACCAGGGAGCCACGGGTGATGGCTCGTCCTGCTCGGCAAGCGGCCAGATAGTCACCTGCACGCATGCCGGACCATTGGCGGCCGGTGCAGGCTTCGGAATTTCTTTGCAGGTCGCGGTGGACTCGTCCGCTGCGCCGCTCAGCACCGATCTGGCAACCGCCAGCGATGCAAAGGGCTCGCCCGTTGCCAACGCCGAGGCGCCACTGGTCGTGGCGGGTGCCGCGGGCACGCCAGAGCTGACGGTCAACGTTGAGCCACCCGGACCGTTCACCGCCGACGGGAACGGCAGTATTCGGATAACGGTGACCAACGTGGGTACCGCCGCCGATCCTGGGCCGCAGACCGTGACTGACGTACTCCCGGCGGGCTTCAAGTTCCTGGGATCGACTGGCGGTGGATGGATGTGCTCGGCCAGCGGTCAGACCGTGACCTGCATGCGCAATGGATCGCTGGCAGTCAACGAGAGCAGCCAGTTTTCGCTCCAGGTGGCTGTCGATGTATCGGCACTGACTGCCATCAATCGTCTTGCGGTGAGTCCGCCGGCAGGTGGTCGCGGTGGTCGGATGCAGTTCCCGCTGGTTGTGGCAGGCGTCCAGATCCGCGGCAGCGGCAGCCCGGCCACGGCTGCGGTTGAGAGCGCCGCGCCAGACGTGAGTCCAGAAGCCCAGGTTCCGGCGACCCCAGCTCGCTTGCCCAACACGGGCTCAGCTGAGGTCGACTCGAACTCAGCTTTCGGTGCCGCGGGACTGTTCGGCACCCTTCTGGTGACTCTCGGATTCATCCTGCGCAGTCGGGCGCAGCAGACTTCGCGCAGGAAGGAGCCCAGCCGCACCGCCTGAGCTCACGACTTCCCTTCATTGACGCGGGCCCCGGACGCGACCTATGCTTCCCCATCGATTGGAGGTGCTCAGCTCACCTCCAGCTGGGGAGGTTTGTGTCCTTGGGAACCGATCAACCGGAGCACATAGCTAGCCGCCGACAGTTCCTGCGGGTGGCTGCGCTGGGAGGCACAGCCGCCCTTGCGGCGGCGTGCGCGCCCGCGGCGGCGCCGTCCGCTCAGCCGACTGCCGCGCCAGCTGCAGCGGCGAAGCCAACTACGGCCGCCGCGGCTCCGACAACTGCCCCCGCCGCCGGAGCAGTCACGACCGCGCCCGCGGCGGCCGCAAAGCCGACGACTGCGCCAGCCGCGGCCGCGGGCCAGCCAGCCGCGGTGCCGCGCAACAAGCAGCTCGTCCTGATGTGGGCGGGCAAAGACGGCAAGTACACCGATTACGAGCTGTGGAACCCGTTCGCTCCGGATGCGAACCACCAGAATGGACCGGGCCTGTTCCACGAGCCGCTGTTCTTCTACAGCGCCTTCCAGGACAAGATGATCCCGTGGTTGGCGGAAAGCTACGAGTACGCCCCAGACTTCAAGAAGCTGACCCTCAAGACCCGGTCCGGAATCAGCTGGAGCGACGGCGAGCCGTTCAGCGCCAAGGACGTCGCGTTCAGCATTACCGAGTCCGCCAAGCAAGGTGCCAAGATCAAGTTCGGCAACGACGTGTCGACCTTTGTCCAGGAGGCGTCGGCCACGGACGACACCACGGTGGTCATCAACTTCAAGATTCCGGCCCCGAAGTTCATGTACTCCATGGCCTACAAGTACGACAACGGGCTGTACATGGTGCCGCAGCACGTGTACAGCACCTCGGCGGACTGGTCGAAGTTCACCAACTTCGATATCGCCAAGGGCTGGCCGGTAACGACCGGCCCGTGGAAGCTCGTGTTCTCGACGGCCGACCAGAAGATCATCGACCGCCGCGATGACTGGTGGGCGGTCAAGGCGGGTCTGGTCAAGGCCATGCCGGCCGTGCAGCGCATCGTCTATCTGCCCTTCCCGGGGGAAACGCAGACCGCCCAAGCGCTCATCACCAATGCCGTCGACTCGTCACTGGACCTGCGGCCGAACACGATGAAGCAGATCCTGGCCCAGAATCCCAAGCTCAAGGCCTGGGATGGCACCAACTCGCCCTACGGCTATACGGACTGGTGGCCAACGTCGCTGTACGTCGACACTACCAAGGCGCCGTTCACCGACAAGGACATGCGCTGGGCGCTCAGCTACCTCATCGATCGCAAGCAACTGATCGACGTCACCTTCAACGGCGCTAGCACGCCGACCGAGCTGCCCTTTCCGGACCCGTCCCAGTACGCTGGGCTGAAGCCCTTCGTCGACGGCGTATCCGATCTGCTGAAGCAGTACCCGACCAACGAGTACAGCCCGGACAAGGCCGCCGCGTTGCTCCAGGGCAAGGGCTATACGAAGGGCAGCGATGGCTTCTGGGCCGATGCCAATGGCCACCTGAAGCTGGAGGTTGGCGGCTGGGCAGTCTTCGACGACATGGGCCCGGTCCTGGTGGAGATGCTGAAGAAGGGTGGCGTCGACGCTGCTTATGTTCACCCGCCGGACATGATCGACCGGTTCCAGCAAGGTGACTATCAGGGCATGCTGTTCGGCCATGGTGGCAGCGTCAACGGCGACCCGTACGACACGATGAAGCTGTACCAGAGCGCGTCGCTGGCGATCCCTGGCGGGCACTCGGTCAACTTCTCGAAGTGGAAGAACTCCGAGTACGACAAGATCGTCGACGAGATGGCCGTCACCGCCACCACCGACCAGGCCAAGCTGCTCGATCAGTTCAAGCGCGCGATGGCCATCTGGCTGCCAGAGCTGCCTGACGTCCCGATTCAGCAGTGGTACCACCGCATTCCGTACAACACCCAGAACTGGACTGGCTGGCCAAGCAAGGACAACGCGTACGTCAATGGCGCTTTCTGGGCGCTGACGTTCCAGTTGATCTTGAACGAGCTCAAGCCAACCGCGGCCTAGAGGGGCGATGTGCATGCAGAAGACTTTTCGGCCGAACTCCTAGCGCGGGACGGGAACACGGTCAGTGCGCCTCGAATACCTCATCCGACGTCTGCTCCTCTTCCTCATCGTGGTCTGGGTCGCGGCCTCGATCAACTTTGTGTTGCCCCGACTTTCGGGCGGCAACGCCATTCGCTCGCAGCTACTGCAGCAGGCGGCGCAAGGCGGCTACGTACAGGGCAACATCGAGGCCATGGTGGCGGAGTTCGACAAAGACTTCGGACTCGACAAGCCACTCCTGGAGCAATACGTCATCTACATCTGGAACATCTCCCACCTGGATTTCGGTTTCTCCATGGCCAGTTATCCGATGCGAGTGAGCACACTCATGGGCGACGCGCTGCCATGGACGCTCGCGCTGCTGGGGATCTCTACCGCAATCGCTTTCAGCCTGGGCATCTTCCTTGGCGGGCTCATGGCCTGGCCGAAGACCCCACGCGTTCTAGTGAACGTGCTCCTGCCGCCGTTCCTCACCCTCTCGGCAGTGCCGTATTACATGCTCGGACTGCTGCTGTTGTGGGTGTTCGCGTTTCAAAATCACTTTTTGCCGATCTTTGGCGCCTACACGCCCGGGACAATCCCCGACTGGTCCGATCCAGAATTCTTGAAGGACGTCGCCATCCACAGCATTCTGCCGGCGCTGTCGATCGTCCTGTCAGCGCTCGGATTTTGGGCCCTCGGCATGCGGGCCATGATGGTCACCGTCCAGAACGACGACTTCGTGCAGTTCGCCGAGGCCAAGGGCCTCAAGGGACGCACCGTGTTCTACCGCTATGCGGGTAGAAACGCTCTTCTGCCCCAGATTACGGCGCTGGGCTTGACCATCGGACACATCCTGTCCGGGGCGCTGCTTGTGGAAATCGTCTTCAGCTATCCCGGCATCGGGGCTGTGCTGTACCGCTCGATCAAGGCGTACGATTATTTCGCGATTCAGGGCATTGTCTTCGGCGTCATCGTGTCTATCACCCTTGCCACGCTCGTGCTCGACCTGGTCTATCCCAAGATCGACCCGCGCATCAACTATGCCAAGTCGTAGGCACTGCAGGCGGCTTCACCCGCCGACGCCAGCGGGAGGCTGTTCATGGGTGTAGCTGTTGGACAGGCGGCCCCACCGATCTCAATTCCAGCGGAGAACCAACTCCGCGAGCGCGGCCGAGACGGGTTGCGCTACCTGGTTCGCAACCGTCAGCTCATGCTTGGACTGATCCTGCTCGGGACGCTGCTGCTGTTCGTGATTCTCGGCCACATTTTTTACGACGTCAGCAAGTACAAGCCGCTCTCGGTACCCACCGGTCGGCCGCCGTCCGCCACGTACCCCTTCGGGACCGACAGCCAAGGCCGCGACCTGCTAGCCGTGATGATCGCTGGCACCCCGTTGACGCTCGAGATGGGACTCGTGGCCGGCTTCCTCGGTACGGCGATCGGCACGATCCTGGCCTTCGCTGGGGCGTACTACGGCGGGCTGCTCGACGCCATCATCCGTGGCGTGGTGGACGTCGGGCTGACCATTCCGACGTTCCTCGTATTGATCATCGTGGCCATCTCGATCCACTCGGCCATGACGATCGAACAAATGGCGCTGGTGGTGGCCGCGCTGGCGTGGCTGTGGCCCACACGCACGATCCGCTCGCAAGTGCTGACCATGCGCGAGCGCGCTTACGTACACGTGGCGCGGCTCTCCGGCGCCAGCGGCCTCAAAATCATCTTCCGGGAGCTGATGCCGAATCTGCTGCCGTATCTGGGTGCGTCACTCGTCGCGTCTGTGGCCGCCGCCGTTCTCGCCTCGCTCGGACTCGAAGCGCTCGGGTTAGGCGCGGTGGATTCGCCGACGATCGGGATGACGATCTACTGGGTCATCTTCTATGGCGCGCTGCTTCAGGGAATGTGGTGGTGGTTCGTGCCACCCATTGTGGTGGTTGTGGTGCTGTTCATGGGTCTGTTCGGGCTTTCGGCAGGTCTCGACGAACTAGCCAACCCAAGACTGCGCAACGGATCCTGAGGCAGCCCATTCGTTCACCTACCTTACGCGTCAGCGGCGGACGTCGCTGGCTCGCGATTCGCTGGCAACTTCTTCCCAGCGCGGGAGAGCCTCCATGTCTCCTGGAGACAACATAGCCAGGGCTCCGCAACGGTTCGCCAGGCGCAGCGCGGCGGTGGTGTCAAAGCCGCGCAGGAGGCCTGACAGAAATCCGGCCGCGAAGGCGTCGCCGGCGCCGACCGGATCCACGACTCGCTCCAGCGGAGTGCCGGGCGCACGCACGACCTCGTCTCCAGTGAGCGCCAGTGCGCCCTGGGCGCCGAGCTTCACGACGACGGTCGATGGCCCGAGCTTGGCTAACGCCCGGGCGGCAGCTTCTGGCTCGGACTCGCCACTCAACAACTCGGCCTCGTCCAAACCCGGCAGCACGAGGTCACAGCGGGTGGCGAGGTCGCGCATAACCGATCGCGCCTCGCTCGGATCCCACAGCTTGGATCGGTAGTTCGGGTCCAGGACGACGGCGACGCCCGCTGCGCGCGCGATCTCGGCGGCGGCAAAGACGGTTTCACGGCAGGACGCAGATAGCGCCGGCGTGATGCCGGTCAGGTGCAAGAAGCGAGCGTCACCAACATAGGCAGCGTCGAGGTCTGCGGCTCGCATACGGCTGGCGGCCGAACCCCGACGGTAGTACACCTGTTCAATGGGTCCGGCCTCACGTCGTTCGCGAACCACGATACCCGTGGGCGCCAGTGGATCGTGGACGACGTGAGAGGTGTCCACACCTTCGCCCCGAACCCGGAAGACGATGGCGCGTCCGAACTCGTCGTCGCCTACGCGGCTGATCCAGCCAGCAGCATGCTCGAGGCGGCTGAGTCCGATGGCCAAATTGCTCTCCGCCCCAGCAATATGTCGACTGAAGGTGAACGCCTCGCGCATGGGCCCTGACTGCTCGGCCAGCAGCAGCACCATGGTCTCGCCCAGACTGACGACGTCGAGTGTCACCGCGGGTTCAGTGGGGCTCGACTACGGTCTTGATACCCCGGCCAGCTTTCACGTTCTCGACGGCTTCAGCCGCGCTGGAGAGTGGAAAGCGGTCGGTGATCAGGCCCTGGAGCTCAAGGTGGGAAAGCAGCTCTACCGTGCGCTGAAACTCGAACTCGCGGATGTACGCGCCCTTGATGGTCAGCTCGCGCTCGAACAGGTCGAAGGGTCGCAGCGGAACCTCGGTGGTGGGCGCAGCGACGCCCATCAAGACCACCGTCCCCCCTCGTCGCGGCAGCGCAATGGCATCCGTCACCGTCTGTCGGGCTCCGACCGCCTCGACGGCGACGTCCACCCCGCGGCCGCCACACATTTCACGCGCAGCGGCATGGACGTCCTCGTGGAGCGGATCGACCACCACATCCGCGCCGAGCCGCTGCGCCAGCTCCCGTTTGGCGGGCGATGGCTCGGATACCAGGATACGGGTGGCTCCGGCTCGGCGCGCCAGCTGCAGCAGCATCAGTCCGATCGTGCCAGCGCCGACGACAGCCACGCGATCCCCAGCTCGGATACCGGAGAGATCGATCGTGTGGAGACAGCAGGACAGCGGTTCGGCCAGCGCTGCCACTTCCAGAGAAACATTCTCTGGCAACGGGAACACCGTCTGCTGTGGCAGGACGACGTACTCCCCGAGTCCCCCGTGGTGGGGGACTCGGTTGTCGCACATGTACACCAGTCCCTGATGACAATAGAAGCACGCGCCGCACGAAAGGGACGGCTCGATTGCGATCCGGTCGCCGGCCTGCACGATGGTCACGCTGCTGCCGACGGCCCGAACGGTGCCCGAGAACTCGTGCCCGAGCACACGCGGCGGCTTTACGAGCGGGTACTCACCCTCGAGGATGTGAACGTCTGTTCCGCACACACCGCACAGCGCCACCTCCACCAGAACGTCACGGGCTCCCAGCTCAGGCACCGGCCGACGCTCCAGCCGGAGATCATGCTTGCCGTACCAAACGGCGCACAGTTGCTCCATCGGCCGCAGGATACCCCGCGCGGCAATTGCACTGCGACCAGCGTGCGCGCCTCAGGCGGGGTTTAGGCGGGGTTCGGGGGCAGGTGGTGTCGGCCGGGAACGACCTGCGTCTGACCTTTGGCCGCGGTCAGGGCCTGGTCTATGGCGGCCAGGGCCTCGGCATCCAGGGTCACCTCCAGCGCTCTGATGTTCTCCTCGATCTCGCGCGGGCTTCGACACCCGCTCAGCGCGACCGATACCGACGGGTTGCGCAGCACCCAGGCGAGTGCCAGTAACGGCAAGCTCGTGCCGATACGATCGGCTACGGTCAGCAGGTTGTCGGCCACATCCAGGTTCGCGCTCAGGTTCGGCCCGAACAGGCGCTGGCCGAAGATGTTGCCCTCGCGGCGCCAGTCGCGTTCGTCGAAGGCGTTCTCACGGGGCAGCGTTCCCGTCAGCAGGCCGTGCGCCATCGGGCCGTACGCCATGATGCCGATGCCCAGCTCGTCGGCAGTCGGGAACATCTCGTGCTCCCAGCGGCGATCGAACAGGTTGTAGCCGACCTCGTTGGCGCAGATCGGCGCGTGCTTGCGCGCTTCGCGGAGCTCGTACGCCGAAAAGTTCGACACGCCGACGTGGAGTGCCTTGCCTTCGGACCGCAACTCCTCCAGCGCCCGCATCGTTTCGGCGATCGGCGTCTCAGGATCTGGCCAGTGCATCAGCACCAGATCCAGGTGATCGGTCCCGAGGCGGCGCAAGCTCTCCTCGTTGATCCGCTTGATGGTCGAATAGCGCCCGTCGAACTTGGTCGTCCTGGTGACAGGATCCCAGGTAATGCCAACCTTGCTGACCAGCACGATATCTTTGCGGCGCGCTCCGAGCGCGCGTCCCAGCACTTCCTCCGAGCCGCCGAAGCCATAGTTGGGCGCCGTGTCGAACAGGGTGACGCCCAATTCGATGGCGCGGTGGACTGCCGCGATCATTTCCTGGTCGTCGCTGCGGCCGTAGTCTGGGTTGCCCATTTCCCAGCATCCGAACCCGATGGCTGAGACGGTCAAACCGGTAGTGCCCAGTTGGCGATACTGCACGTCTGTCAGCGTAACCACTCGTCCCCGGACTTGCTAGTGGCCGGCGCCTACCATACTGGCATGACTCCCGAAAGCCGGCCGCGCGTGTTCGTCTCGCGGCGCATCTCGGACGCAGGTCGAGACCGTATTCTGGGCGAGACGCACGCCGACATCTGGCCAGACGAGATGCCGCCAGCTCGCGACGAGCTGCTTCGCCGCGTCGAGCGAGTGGACGGCTTTCTCTCGATGGTCTCCGATCGCGTCGACGACGAGCTGCTGGATCGGGCTGGACCGCAGCTCAAAGTCGTCAGCAACTACGGTGTTGGCGTTGACCACATCGACGTAGCGGCGTGCACCCGCCGCGGCATCGCCGTCGGCAATACGCCAGGCGTGCTGACGGAGACCACCGCTGACTTTGCATTCGCGCTGTTGATGGCGGTGGCGCGGCGGATCCCGGAAGGCTACGACTTCGTCCGCCAGGATCGTTGGAAAGCCTGGAGTCCGCTGCTCTTGATGGGCCCAGACGTGCACCACGCCACGCTCGGGGTGCTCGGCTTCGGTCGGATTGGCCGCGAAGTGGCCAAACGGGGACGCGGCTTCGATATGCAGGTGCTGTATCACGCCAGGCAAGCAGCGGCGCCCGAGGACGAAGCGAAACTGGGTACGCGTCGGGCCAGCCTGGACGACGTGCTTGCTCAGAGCGACTTCATCTCGCTCCACGTCCCGCTCAGCCCGGAGACACACCACATGATCAACCACGAGACGCTAGCCAGGATGAAACCGTCGGCCATTCTGGTGAATACCGCGCGCGGTCCGGTCGTGGATTCAGACGCGCTGTACGAGGCGCTCAGAGACGGAGTCATCGCCGGGGCGGCACTCGACGTCACGGAGCCCGAGCCGCTGCCCGGAGACCACAAGCTTCTCGGCTTGCCGAACTGCCTGGTGGTGCCTCACATCGCCTCTTCCTCGTTCGCAACGCGAGCCAGAATGGCCAGCATCGCGGCCGAGAACCTGCTTGCCGGTCTCAAGCAAGCACCGCTGCCGTCGTTCGTGAATCCCGAGGCGTACACGCCACGATGAACCCTGATGGTGTCGCACACGGCGACATTCAGACGACCGGTCAATTTTCGACGACGGTGCTCCTCTGGATGGGATACCCGCTCGTCAGGCAGTCCTCCTCCGAGCGTAGTGTGTTGGCTTTGTAGTCGCGCGGCACGATTACGTAGTTGAACTGCCACAGCGGCGAGTACTTGTCCATGCCAGGCACGGAGTCATAGATGTTGTACTGGCCGGGCACCATCTCGGGCTCGCCACGGTGCTTGCCTCTGCGATCGAGGTCCACCGAGTACACCACCTGATATTCTTGGGCCACCTTTACCTTGTTGACGTCCACGTCGACCTCGCCGGCTTCGATCGCGAAGACAATCTTGCGGTCGAACCAGACTCGCTCCAACTCCTGGCCGTAGGGGTTGTCGTAGGTGAGCTGCTCGGTCCGGTTGCGACCGTAAGACTTTGGCCGCTTACCGGCCCACGACGCCACGCCGGCCTCCACCGACCACACGCCCTCCGTCTCTTCGGGCTGGACTACATTGCTGTTGCTACGCTCTGCCATACCGCACCGCTCGCACACAGCGTGCCACTCATGCGTTCGGAAGGGAAATGCACTCCGCCTGCGGCACGGATTCTTTTTGCAGACAACCTGCAAATTGGGGATTCTTGACTAACTCACTAGCTCCACCCTCCAACATGTGCCACCATAACGTGCATACTGTTAACTTTGAGACATCGAAAGGAGACGTGATGGAGACCACCGACACCACGCGCGCGAAAACTTCGGAGTCCGGCACGGACGGAGAGTCCTCACGGGGGACGCACGGCAACGGTACACGAGGCACACGCCGCAAGTTGAACGACCAGCAGGAGCGGGAGGTCACGCGACTGTACGCTGAAACCGAGACACCGGTCTCGGAGATCAGCAAGCGGTTCGGGATCGGAGAGTCGTCGGTGTACCGCGTTGCCCAGCGGCATGGCGCCGCGCTGCGGGGGCGGACGTCGACGACAGATACTGCGAGTCCGGGCCCAGCAGGAGCGACAGGGCGGCAGACAGGCGGCACCGGCCGCGGCGGTCGCCGAGGGCGGCGGCCTGCTGGCAGCCCCGCCGGGACGTCCAGCTCCGAGACGCGCCCGGCGTCTACCCCCAGCACGAACGGTCGACGGACCGGTGCGAGGCGAGGCGCAGGAACACCGCCAACGAACGGGCGAAGGAGCGGCGCCACTTCCACCCGGGCGACTCGAGTGCCACGCGGCACTCGCGGAGGGGCTGCTACCAGTGGCGGCCGACAATTCCGAGTCAGCTTTACCGCCACGCGGGTGTTTACCGCCTCGAGCATGTCCGACGCCATCCGCCAGGCGGAAGCAGCCGGAGCTACCGACATCACCGGTATCGAGCGCAGCTCCTGAGGCAATGACCCTCTCCCGAAAATGGGAGAGGGTCAGTTTCCGCGTACCTGAAACTGCAGGATCGTGTGGCTCGGCATATTCGCGAAACGAGCCAGCGCCGCCGCATCCAGCAGCTCCGATGCGTTTTGGGCCGGTTGGCCGGTGATACGTACCGTCAGCAGCGTGTCTTGGACGGATAGCACCGCATACGAAAACGTGTTGAACGAGGCGAACGCGGCCGGCTCTGGTACTCCGTCCGGCCCGCCTTCGGCGACGATGCTCTCGGGCACAAGGCCCTGGCCGGGGTCCAGCCCGATCGGGTGAACCCCGGCCTGCCGCTGCCCGCGCAGCTCACCATCCGAATTTGGCACATCGCCGGCCAGCGTCTGCGCCGCCCTTCGCTCCGCGTCGCGGCCGGTCAGTCCGGTGAGATCGGCTTTGACGGCCGGGAAGCCAAAGTTCGCTCCGAGCGGTCCCGTCACGATCTCGAAGGCGTTGCGAGCCGGCACGAGCGGTGCTGTCGGGTCTTCCGGCGTCGCGCGATAGTCTAGATTGTTGATCATCGTGTTGTGGTTGTCGGTGGTCAGGAAGACAACGTTGTCGATCGCCTGGTCATCTATGAATTTCAACAGCCGATCGCGTTCCACGCGATAGCCGCCTTCCCAGGACTTGGTCCCGTCCAGGTCCGACCCAATCTCGGATGGGCGGCCGATGTGCTGGATGGGTGAGGACACGACGACGAATTTCCAGGTGACGCCCTGGTTCTGGGCTGTCGCCAGCTCATCTTCGAGCCACGCCAATTGAGGTGCTCCGAGCATGGTCCGGTTTGGATCGCCGGCACGCGGATCATCGCTGTTTGGCAGGCGGATATCGCGATATGAGCGATCGTCAACCACGATGAGGCGGGCCGTCTTGCCCCATGGCTGGCTGAAGTAGAGCCTCCGGGTACCGTCCACCCGAGCATCACCAGTATCCGCCACCAGGCGTTGTCGAAGCGGCTGGTACTCCTCGTACGCCCGCAACCGGTCGTCGAAGCCGGGGGTCCGGTTGACGAGCTGGTCGGCCTTTGGCGCCGCTGGTGCGCCGCCCTCGGTATACCGCGGGGCAGCCGGGTCGGCGACGGACGTGCCCAGCTCGTGATTGTCAGGCACGGAGAACATCCCGAAACTGGCGTACAGGCCCCGCAGCGGGACGGCGGGCTGGGGATCGGCACCAGGCACAACCAGACTGGTGGGCAGCTCGCGATTCTCCCGGTATTTCGCGCGATAGCCAGCCAGGTCCTCGGCTACCATCGTCCCTTGCTGATCGGTGGTCTCGTAGATGGTGTCGCCCAGAAACACGAAGAAATCGAGCGACTCCTTCGTCAGCGCGTTCAGCACAGGGTACGGTCGCCACTTCCAGTCGGCGTCGCCGCTGAAGCCAAACGTCACCGGGGCGACCGAATCAGGGCTAGGTGCCGTGCGGCACACGCCGGTCGGGCTGAGCTCACCGGCGGGCCCACGGAAACGATAGCGGACCGCTGCGCCAGGTAACAGGCCCCCGACGGTGGTCTTCACCGTGAAGTCAGTGTCTGGCACGGTTCGCACCGGAGGCAACGTGCGCTGCACGCCGCCCTTGTCGTCGACGAGCTCCGGCGTCAGCGTGGCCGGCGAGGCCGTGCGCGTCCAAAGTACGAGATCAGTGCTGGTCGGCTCGCCGCAGGCGACGCCGTGGGTAAAGGTGACCCGCGACTGAGCGGCCGCGGGAAGTGCCAGGCTCAGCAGGACCAGGGCTACCCCGCCCGCTCGTCGAACTCGCGTCTTGAAAAACACAGGCCGCCCCCCCTCTCTAGGACCAGCCTCGGCCCGCGTGCACCTCGTAGAGCCGTTGCTCAGGAGCGGGCGGATGACGATCGCCATGCTGGTATTCGTACAGCAGGCACTCGAGGAGTGAGCGCGCGGTCTCGGTTTGATTGACTACCTGTTCCCAGAGCGCATCCCGACCTGGGGCATCTGAAGGAGCGTCCCGATAGCGATCTGTGAGCTTGACCGCCTCCTGGCGGGCCTGCGTGAACTGATCGTAGAGGGCAGCTTCGCTTATTCGCATTGCGGGGGTATTGTGCGCTGGCGAGCCCACGCCCGGGGCGATTTCGCCGGCCAACAATTGTTGCAATATCAGGGTTCAGCTCTGCGTAAAGTCAAAAGCGGTCAGGAGGTCGCCAGCGGTCGCGTCGCGCTCGTTGAGCGGCTGCAGGTTCCAACGCATCTCGATCAGCTTCATGATAGCGGTCGTGTCGTACTGGGCGTGATCCACGAATCCCTTTTTGGCGAACGGGGAGATGATGATGGTCGGGACACGCAGGCCCGGCCCCCATCTGTCCAGGGTCGGCGGAGCGACATGGTCCCAACGACCGCCGTGCTCGTCGTAGGTAATGATGATGGCGGTGTCCTTCCAGTACGGGCTGTTCTGGAGGGTGCTGACGAGATCGGCGACGTGCTGCTGGCCGTTGAGCTCGGTGGCGTAGCCGGGATGTTCGTTGTTGGGGCCCAGCGGCTTGATGAACGAGACCGCGGGCAGTCTGTTGGCCATGACATCGGCGTAGAAGTCGCCCTCGTCCTTGAGGTGCTCGGCTCGCCCGGGTGTCCCGTCCGCGTAGTTGGCGTAGAAGGCAAAGGCCTGGTGGTGAAACTGGAAGAGCGGGTCGGCGTGCCCGATCACGGCGTTGTTCCAGCCACCTGAATACCACGCCCACGGGAGCCCGCCGTCGCTCAGGCGGTCGCCGATGGTTGGCGCGGTCTGCTGGGGCACGAGCTGCGTCTGGTCAGTGATGTTGGCCGGGTGGGGCGTGTTGACCGTAAATGCGGTATTGACGACGAAGCCGTCTGGTGTGACCTGACCATCCTTGGTCATCGTCCCGTTAGCGTCGACCTGGGCTACGACGCCAGCCGGAGCGTCCGGCCACGTGGGCGCGCACGCGCAGATCAGGAATTGATGGTTGAGGAACGAGCCGCCAAACGCTGAGTGAAAGAAGTTGTCCATGAGCGTGAACTGCTGGGCCAGCTTGCCCTCTGGCATAGTCGTGGCGTCGTAGTAGCTCATGACCAGCCCGGCGGCGTCACTCCAGGCGACGAACTTATCCATCTTCCCGCCGTCGATCTGGAGCTGTTCCTGGTAGAAGCGGTGGACCGCGTCGCCAGTCTGCTGGTTGGGAGCAACGTTCTTGGACAGGTCGAAGGGTGCCACCGGCAGGTCGGCTGGGAAGCGCGGATCGGGAACCGGGGGACTGAACGTGGTATTCAGTGGCTGCGGCAGGGTGGCGTACGGCGTACCGTCCTTGTCGACCTGTTGGATGGCGGCACCGGCGTTGTCGATCCCGTTGGCACCCGGGAACCTGCCGTACAGGCTGTCGAAGCTCCAGTTCTCCTGGTAGATCACCACCACGTGGTTGATCTTCTGTAGCCCGTCTGTCTGCGCGTGTGCGCGAAGGACGGGCGCAAGGCCGATCAAGAACGAAGTCGCGAGGGCGAACGTGGCCAGGCCACTGCGCAGCAGCGGCAGCTCGCACGTTCGCTGGAACGTTGACCTTCCGAGCGCGAACACCCCGTCAGTGTGGCAGAACGAGCCGGTCGGCGGTCGGTGCCAACGTTAACGCGAGATTAACGTTGCTGGGCTTGTCCGCCGCCGCTCAGGAAACGCGGCGCTCTGAGGCTCCGGAGGCAGCCGTGCGGCGCCAGCTAGGCAGCGTCCAGCGACGTGCAGGTGCGGCTGGGGTGACGGCGTTGCGATAGGCCGCCCCGATGAGGACCCACAACACTCCAGCGATGGGCACCGCGAAGAGACCGCCGAGAACGCCAGCGAGCTGGAAGCCGGCCAACAACGCGAACATGGCCCCGAGGGGATGCAGCCCAACAGCGTGGCCGCTGATGCGCGGCGCGAGCACGTTGTTCTCCACCTGCTGGATGACCAGGAAGAATAGGACCACCCACACCACCGTTGGAAATGGCAGAAACAGGGCTACCAGCACTGCTGGCACCGCCGACAGGATCGGACCGAACATCGGCACCAGCTCGAACAAGCCGGCCAGAACCCCGAGTACCACCGCGTACGGCAAACCGAGTACCGCCATGCCGACCCCGGTGGCGAGCCCGATAACCGCGGCCAGGGTGAGCTGGCCGCGCAGATACCCGCCGAGCACACGCGTCACGTTGTCCTGCAGGAAGACCGCCTTGGCCCGCAGGCCTGTCGGTATGGCCGCCAGGCTGCGTGCCCCGATGCGCGGCCCGTCCACCAGCAGATACAGCGAGATAACCAGTGCGAGGACTACATCCAGCAGCATCCCGCCTACCTGGGCGAGTGTGCCGACCAGGTTCTGCAGCACGACAGTGCCGCTCTGTTCGAGGGCCAACGCGGCGGACGACTTGGCTTGATCGATATTCGTCTGAATGCCATATTGGCCGAGTGCGCTCTGGACCGCAGGCGCACGCGCCTGCAAATCGTTGGCGTATTGGGGCAGCGCGGCCACGAGATCGCTCGCCTGGCGCACGAATGGGCCCGCAAGCAGAGTCAGCCCGCCGACAACCACGACGCCGACGAGAAGGTATACCGCCACGATCGCGAGCACGCGGTTGCCAATGCGACTGGCGAGTATGTTGACCGGGCTACTCAGCGCAAACGCGAGAACAGCCGCGAGCGCGAACAATACGAGCGTTCGCAGGATAGGGCTGACGATCTGCCACACGACCCACAGGACAGCCACAGCGGCGAGCAGGGTCAGCAGGAAAACGAGCACTTTCTGCCAGTCCCGCTCCAGCAGCCCCTGACGCGGGACCAGCGCTCGATCCTCCGGATCAGTTGGGCTCATCATGACAACACTTTAGTCTGTTCAGAGGCAGGCGGGTGAGATTCGGAGGACATGTACGTGCTCAGCTATTCTCGAATTGATTGGCCTTTGCCGACGACGACGACCCCGCCGCTGGACGTGGTGAAGCGCACGCCGTCGCTGGCCGGGTCTACGCCGATACGCACGCCCGGCGAGACCTCCACATTCTTGTCGAGGATGGCGTTGCGGACCACGGCGCCGGTTCCTATGCGCACTCCGTCCAGGAGAATCGAGCCTTCGACGAGCGCACCTCGCTCGATGCGAACCTGGGGCGAGAGCACCGAGCGCATGACCGTGCCGCCCACCACGATCACGCCCGCGCTCAGAAGTGAGTCGAGCGCCTGACCCGGCAGTCCGTCGACGACGAGCTTGGCTGGCGGCAGCGGCGGATGCCAGGTGGCGATGGGCCAATCCTGGTTGTACAGGTTGAACGCTGGCACGGGCGAGATCAGGTCCATATGAGCTATGTAGTACGAGTCCAGATCGCCCACATCCCGCCAGTAGCCGCGGTCCGGATCGCTGACGCCGGGCACTTCGTTGTTCTTGAAGTCGTACGCGGCCGCGTCTCCCTGGGCGACCATGTTCGGCACGATGCTGCCACCCAGATCGTGCACGCTGGTCTCGTCAGCGGCATCGGTTGTTACGGCCTCCAGCAAGGACCGGGTGGTGAAGACATAGTTGCCCATGGAGGCCAGCACCTCGTCCGGCGCATCGGGCAGGCCGACCGGGTCCGTCGGCTTTTCGTAGAAGGCGCGGATACGCCCGCTGGCATCCGCCTCGATCACGCCGAACGCCTTGGACTGCGCCCTGGGAACGCGCAGCGCGGCGACCGTCAGGCCGGCGCCGCTGGCGATGTGGTGCAGCAGCATCTGGCGCGGATCCATGCGATAGATGTGGTCGGCGCCAAACACCAGGATGTAATCGGGCCGTTCGTCGTAAATCAGATTCAGGTTCTGGAAGATCGCATCGGCAGAGCCAGCGAACCAGCGTGGACCGCGACGCATCTGTGCCGGCACTGAGGTCACGTAGTTGTTGAGCATCGTGCTCAGCCGCCAGGTCTGAGCGATGTGACGATCGAGGCTGTGGCTCTTGTACTGGGTCAGGACGACGATCTTGAGGAAGCCGGCGTTGACCAGATTCGAGAGCGCAAAGTCGATCAGGCGGTAGGTCCCCCCGAACGGGACCGCGGGCTTGGCCCGATCGGCGGTGAGCGGAAACAAGCGTTTGCCCTCCCCGCCGGCTAAGACCATCGCCAGAACGCGCATCGCTCTCTACCGTACTCCCCTTACGATCGCCGCAGTGTGACGTCCAGAAGCTGTGTGCAAGCATAGACCACGCGCAGATGCGGCAGCTCCATACCCAGCAGCGCTCCGATTTCGACGACCGTCCCCAGCAGAGCCTCCACCTCCAGCGGACGACCGATCTCGACGTCTTGAAGCATGGACGTCTTGTGGGCGCCAACCTGCTCGGCGCCGGCCAGGCGCTGGTCGACGCCGATGTCGAGCTTGACGCCGAGGGCCCGAGCAACGCTATCGGCTTCCTCCATGATGGCTCGCGCCACCGCGCGCGTCGCCGGGTGGGTGGCGATCTCGACCAGGGTAGCGCGGGTAAGTGCGCTGATCGGGTTGAAGGCCACATTGCCGA
>JAABUQ010006166.1_pt1 | contig 18427 bp, 15 predicted proteins | sample 5560001 | NCBI WGS metagenome assembly JAABUQ01 (sample SAMN10711888, study PRJNA513371) | rock metagenome | isolation source: Antarctica rocks | place: Antarctica: Victoria Land, Finger Mt nord | collected 2015-12-18
GGTTATCTATGTCTATCTATTTACCTACTTTTTATACTGTGAGAGGATGTGTGAGGATTCTTCTTCTGCCATATTGGGTGGGGAAGGGGGGGGGAGGGAAGGGAAGGGGATGTGTATTTGTGGGATGCGGGTTGTGAGATGGAAAGACGGGAGAGGGGAGCTCGAATAAGGTAGGCGTCGCCGGAGTTGTAATTGTTGCTGCAGACGAGGGGGCCGTGCGCAAGCTTTCAAGGGGTTGCGAGGAGGAGAGGCTCCGATTCTTTGCCTGCTTGCCTTTTCTTTTCTCATCAAAACACTTCCCATTCAATGCCTCCCCGTAAAAACCCGGCCCATGATACCCCCGCGTATTCCTCCAAACAATCCCCGATCATCCCCGGCCCCCTCCGACCCTCCTCCGAACTCCCATCCCCTCCGACCTCTTCCGAGCCCCCTCCCTCCCGCCTTCGAGCGAGCCGAGCATGCCCGAGCAGTGCGGATGCAAGGTCAGCTCGGGGCCGCAGGGTCGGGATCGGGTTGGTGATGCAGGGCCCCCCCCTCACCGTCTCGTCCTCTCCCCCTCTCCCGTTGCAGTACCAGTCCTTGCACTAGTGTTAAAAGGATGCATGTCCCGGCCGAGTACACGCGACCGCGTTCCATCGGCGCGGACATTACCGTGGGGATCTCGCGCGAGAAGGCGCGAGAGAAGGTGGGGGTGCCTGAGCGGATGGGGTTGCCGTTTTGGGGCATGCGGACGGTTGAGGCGGTGGAATGCCTTCTTTTGAGATGTGTTTCTGTCTTTTGGGGGAGGGTGAGGGGGATTAGATGTGCGCCTGGGGATGGAGGGATCGAGCGCGTTTGCGGCGGTCTGGGTTTTTCTTTCCTCTCGCACTTTTTCGATCCGGGTGGTACGATAGGTGGCCTTCTGGCTTCTGAAGGCTTTCAGACGTCTTCTGGTGGGCGGGCTTGGTGTTCATGTATCGAGAGAAGTGGTGCTGGCGAGGTCCTGACTGCGGTACCTTCGAATGAAGATTGGTGGGAGAGGCGGTTCTGACGGCTTCGACCTCAGCTGTGGAGATTATGAGATTGTGGAGACAGGATGGGGCTGTAATCGGTTGGATCTCGTGCTGCTTTCACCTGCCAGGAGACACGCTGGTGGATGCCAGGTAGATAATTTGACTTGGCGTATGTTGACAAGAGGGCTACCAGGATCAGGGCGAGGGATATGCATCGCATGGACTGTGGATCAAGCCGGATGGGGGTGGAGCACTGTCGTCGATGGTCAGTCGGGGATGTTGCTGCTGGGGAGGAGGCTTGGGATGAGGACGGGGAGGAAGAAGATGGGTCTGTGGCCTCAGGGCGTGGAGCAGCAGGAAACAAATACCTGCATCTTGCAATCTGTAGATTGCTGCGCTGGCCTTTTGGACGTGTGAGTCGGCTGAACATCCTCGAGCATGCTTTACTAAAGTTTGTGCAGGTAGCTGGGAGGTGTGGCGGTATCCTCATGGTTGACTCGAACGAGGATACAGGGGAGACTAGGATGCACACTGAGACCGTCCAGATCACATATGGCATGTGGATCTGTTGCCGATGCCAAAAAGCCAACTACCTGTCCATTGGGCACTGTATGGTCGAGTTTGAGGGTTGTGGGCATTGTCGCTGTGGGGCGTGTGTAACCCGTGAGTGCTCTGTGTGGTTCCGCGGTGGTCTTTTGGTGGTGACTAGACTTGCTGATGGGTATGCTGTGCAGTGCAAATTACTCGTGTGCCTTGTGAATACGATGGGGGTGCCTGGTAATTGGAGAGTGAAGGGTTGATCGAATGGACGAGGCCCCACCCAGTGGTTTTTCAGAGGGATATGCGATGATGAGGATATACACAATAGCCCACGGTTGCCGCCTCGTTAAGCAGAACCGATGTGACGACGATAAAGGAACGAGATCCGTGTCTGGGAATCCGAATTCCTCAGACGCTGTTATAGCCTCGCTACCAGCCAGCTGCATTGTTCTCCTGACCTGATTCAGAGAAAAGATGGTGCAGGTCCTGGCAGAAGCGGACTTGATCACCGAGGCAGTTCTTTAGCAGGAGCAGCAAGTGTTGCTTCGTACCTTAGGACGAAGCAACTCAGGCTATTGCCCGGGATTTCATTCGGCCACAGAACATTGCGATGACACATGACACGAAAATCAAAGACAAGATTGTGTCTGGCGGACCAAAAAGTAGAGAAGATCAAGGTGTTCGCATCTCGTCATCTATTTTTTGCGACCAATGCTGATTATGATGCTTAGGATGACTGCAATACCTGCGAAGAACAACTTTTTAGAAAACAAGGCATGGTACGGATGAGAACCACTCGGCCTGCTGCTCAAGAGGTGATGGGTACAAATAAGTAGAACGGAGCATTAGAGAGCGTTTCTGCAAGCATGGTCATCAAATATCGTCAAAATTGTTTATCGAGTCAGAGGCAAGATCGAAAGACAAGTAGATGGATGTTGCTGAAGGGTGTTTGTCCATTACTACAAAGGCGATCATTCGACGATTACATACCTGCCTTATCTACCCAACCTTGATCGCACCCCAGTCGGTGCTAATTGGGACTATCTTCCAGGGTGGGAGCACGACGAATCGTACAGCGGGCCGGCCAAGAGAAAAAAGGACGTTGAACAGCCTTTCAAGCCGTCAAAATAGCATCCGAGGTTCAGAAACAGCAGCCCCGTAGGAGCCCAATAATACGCCTCATTTGCAGTTTTTACCGTCGGGCCTGTATGCCGTTGCAGATGGTCGAGCGAAGAGAACGCGAGACGCTCTCGATTACTATAGCAGCTGTCCAACAAATTACCACCGGAAAGGAATGAAGGATCAGAGGCCGTGAAGATGCCGTTTCACATAAGTACCACAGGGTTAAAGGACTCCCAGAATGAGGACTGAAAAGTCGGGGATGTTCAGGGTTCGCGCGCTTTGGTACCAGAGTATACAACAAGCAAGAGCCTCTGTCATCTGTGCTCGAGGGGCTGTCGATATCTCGATGCCCGAATAGCGGCGTCCAGATACACACTTTTTGGCAACCGTGGACAGAGAACGTCAGGACCGGTGTCATGTTGCTGACAGCACATGAAGAATATGAGAGTAAACACCATTACTGGAACGGCGCGCGGACAGCGCGCAGTCGGCCAAGAGTCGCCCCTGACCAAACGCTGTTACACTAGCCACTGCCTAAGGTATGTGGATGTGTCAGGGAAGGCTCCTTAACAATTCTAACTTCGAATGGCAATCAGCAGTAGCTTTGGTGTCCACCTTCAAACGTCAAAGGGCCCATGACATGAATATATATTACCCACACAACGCAGCACTCCCTGGGATGATCAGAGAGTCAACCTCCTCGATTGAGTTCTTCTCATCATAAGTCTTCATCACCTCAAGCAACGCTTCGCAGCAGTCTCTCTGCTTGGTTCCAAGAGCCCAGTGCTTGAACTAGCTATGATAGCATCGACAGCTCGGTCGATCAACGTTCGATGTCTCCGGCACTTATTATGCCAACAACTGTATAGATGACACCATTGGGCGACTCGAAAACTGCTGGTGCGGTGCGTTTGGCAGTATCACTGGTTCCGGGAATGTGAGCGTTGATACTCCACCTTCTGCGTAAACCCACAGCATGCAAGGGTCTCGACGTCCCTGCCTGTTGACCAACATGCTGATGGTCGTGTCGACCATGCATTGAGAAATGAACACGATAGTGGAAGCTGTTCAACTGACTCGAAAACAACAATCAGACTGATAGTAAAGATTTTGTAAAGGATTTCCAGCCACTGGGAGCGATGGGAGGATGTGCTAGACGTTCGCTCGAACGTCAGGATGGCAAAGCGTTTTTCAAAGATAGATGGAAGATTCGACGTCCAGAAAATAGCCACGCAAGTACCATCAACACGCTCCTAATGAAGTCATTATCCGAGACTCTGAATATTATTGAAACATCTTTTATGTCCTTCTTCCAGTATTGATCGAGGTCTATACACAATCCTCAGTTAGCAGGCAGGTGGCTTTTTGTAACCAACGACGCCATCTATTTCAGAATGTTTGTGCTTGAAGAATAGGGCAAAGTGATTGAGCAGGGTCCTAGTCAAGTGATACTCAAACAAAACGAAGAATAGTACATCCATCTTCAACAGTATTGAAATCATCACGCCTCCCGTCTCAAGCGTCGATTGAGGTTGGTTACTCTTTTCTGAGACAGAAAGGTCACTAACCCTTTCTAGTGGTTTCCTTTCTCCATCGTCGACTTGGGACGAAAATGGGCGCAATGGGCACCCGTGCTCGCAAGAGTTGCTATGAGCAGCTAAACCCTTTCCAGCGGTTTTCCCCCTTCCATTATTGAGTTGGGCAAAGTGTACGAGCCCGTCGTATTGGTGGTTTCCGGCCCTTTTCCCATTTTTGAGATATCCGATCTCCGATCTTGGGGCACCTACACTCCTTCGAGTGGTTTTCTATGTCTGTCGTCGCATTTCCGGTCTTCGCACATCCTCCCACCCCCGGCCAGCTAAACTTCTCTGGGGGTTTTTCTGTCTGTCGTCAAAAGAGGGAAACACGATGCATCATCAGGACACGAGCAAGGTAAGAGTCCATTGGCCAACCTACATGCCAAGGCCATACCAAGCTCTTTTGAGAGATTTTCTTGCTCCAGCGTCGAATGCGGCAGAGCAGCTGTCGGAATACTCTCGATGACGCTGCTCTCGACGCTGGAGACTGCAAAACCGCTGTATGGAGTTTAGTGCCGTTCTGATATCCTATATCACTGGCTACTCGTCCACTCTGACGCAATCTGCAAGGGCGATCAGAAATGAAGGCTGATCTTTACCTCTTCAGGGGGCTTTCTGTCTCTGTCGTCAAGCTCCTGCGGATCTGCGAGGTAATACCCCGGGCTGGGTTTCTTTCCTCTAGACCTCTCTGGGAGGTTATCACGTTTGCTGTCGTATGCGCCGTCAGCGACTGTAGCGGTGCGATGCATGCCAAGGCGTGCCTTACGCCTTTCGTTCGGATTGGTTTTGAAGACGACAGACAGCAAAAACCTCCCAGAGAAGTTTGGTGTGGACTTGGCAGCCGGACGGCATCCAATCCCTCCGCGCCAGACTCGATTGAGCGGTTTTCCCTTTCCAGCGTCGAATGCCGACCCAACGCTTCCCTCAATGGTGACTGGCTGAGATTGTACCAAGTCGTCACTAAGCCACTCCGGGAGGTTTTCTTGTCTGTTGTCAAGAAATCGTCTGGATGTGCAAAATCCAGTGACGAGAGTGATTGGCCAAATGCTGCCAATTCTCACTAGACCATTTCGAGAAGTTTTCGTTGATTGTCGTCGAAATGTGCGCCCGACTCGCCCGACATGGTCATAATCCAAACGAAACGAACCTGAAACGGTCCAAGTTGAAATGGTCTGGAAGTCACGTCTCGTCTCTCTATTGCTCCATACGTTGTGATCGCGTACCATCACCGTATCTCTGTAAGCACATGGGGGAGTGTTAATTAGATCTAGAAAATCCAAGGGGTAAGTTTTCATGGGTATCAAGCTCGTTACCTTCTCGAACGGCAGTGTTCTGTCTGGAGCGATGAGATTCTACAACAGAATGTTATCTGAGAAAGTTTTCCTTTTACGGCTTAAGTATAAGAATAATACATGGATTCAGAGAAGCTGTCGAAGGCTCATTGTTCACTCAGGTCTAAGGATGTTGAACCTTGGATTGAAGGAGATGATGATGGGAGGTCGGTCTCGGATTGGGTTCTTAATTTTGTGACGAAGGTGCAATATTGCTATTTCTAGTTTCATCTCCTGTTGACATCGAATCCATGGTACATCTGCCGCCCCTCTATCTGCACTTCACATAGCTTAAGCTGAGGACTCTCTCAGCGCTCCCCGCGCCCGGAATACAACCCAGCAACCTGCTCAAAAAGCTCCGCCATAGGCGGCAACGCATATGCTGGCGCCGCGTCAAAGACCTCAGCCAACCGATCTCGGCTTACGACCACGGTGTCATTGTCTTCTCCACTCACCTCCCTCGCGCTAGTATCAAAATTCACAACCAATGGTCCAAGTTGCTTGATTCTTTCTTGCGCCTTGGTCGTCTGGCCAGTGCCAAAGGTACCCTCCAGTCCCATCGGCCGCATACCATTAATTCCACGCTCTTGCGCTGGTAGGATAGGAAATGACTGCGCGGGCACCAACGTCCTGATCTCTGCAGCCGAGTCAATGGCGTGGAACCCTCTGCGGCCTGCAGCTGGGAGGAGCGTGGTCAGTGTGTTTGGCAATTGCGTTGTAAACAGGGGTTTCGGATCTGATGGGGCGAAGATCGCGACTCTTGCTTTCACCTTTGTAATCGCTGAGCGACCTGAGCCAGAATTGGTGATCTCGGGGATGGCAAAGGCGAAGTTGTTGTGCTGGATGTTAACGGCGAGTTTCGAGGTTGAAATTAGCTTTGGCAGAGAGAAGGTGGGGATCGTGAGGGAGATGCCGTAGTGGAGAGTGCAGGTGACGAGGTCCCAGATGTTGAGAGTGTGGGAGAGGGTGATTAGGTAGCGGTTGATGAGGCTAACACCGAGGAGGGGTCCCGAGTAGAGGCCAGTATGGGTGGTGAGGATTGTGCCCGTTTCGTTGTCGAGGATGTGGATGGGTAGTGTGGACGACGATTGAAATGCTGCGGCAAGGATTGAGCCGTCTGAGGAGTATGAGAGTATTGCATTAGAGGGTACTTTCGAAGTAACGGCTTCGGGTAGATCGATGGGTGTGGTATGACGGCAATGCCAGGATAGCAGCGTCTTGCCATCTGTTCGGTTGACATCGAGTCCGTGTCTCCGGCGTACAGAGGGTTTCCACGTCCTGACAATGCCGTCTTCGCCGACTGTAGCAAATGCCACCGAGCTTGGATCTGCGGCAATACTAAGAACGCGTCCGCTTTCGTACGGACTGCCAGATTCCGACGCGTGCGGATTATCGATTCTGGAGACTAATTCCCAATCTTTTGACGTCTCATCCCAATTCCAGAATTTGAGAAATACCTCCTGACGGAAAGTCTGTTCAGCATTAGAGCTTTCTTTGTCGAAAGTCAATGCTATAACATCTCTTATAGGCGGTACCCATTCATCTACAGTTGCGAGCCACTGTCCACCGTGACTTATCGACATGTGCGTTACATTCGGCTCATCAATGCTGTTCGATTCAGGACCCATGTTTAAGTGAGTGACTTTCGTTCTTGTGATAGCCTGCCGTGAGATCTGCTGGGCAGACGCAACATCAATTGTTTGCAGGTAGGAAGCATTTTGGCTCATTCCACTCGCATACTTTGACATGCGCGAAGGTGGTACTGCGAGGAGCAATTGGCCTGGCATTGACGGAGCGATGGCAGCTGGTGGCGAAGAGAGCGCAGGATGTTGCGGGTGACGAGCCGTAGTATCGACCGTAGGCAGGTACGGAGCGGGCGGTTGAGCACTGTTTTCAGTAGACATTTGAATGCCGGACACACTGAAAAGAGGTTTTAACTCGGAGGTTGACAGGATCATTGTAGAATTGTCGGCCAGACGAATGCCGTAGGATGAGCCAAGCGGTGAGACAACAATACTTTCGATGGGCGCTCCAAGATGGGGTAGTGTTTCTTTTCGGCCGGTTTCGAGCTGCCATAGAACAAGCACAGTTTCTTGGCCACCTGAGATAATGTAATTGCCTAAGAAATTAGCAGGTTCTCGTTCGATCAATCAAGAAGACTCACCATCAAACGACCACTTGACTGCAGCAACAGCATTCCTGTGCCAGTGGAGTTGACGTGAAGTGATGGTCTCCGCGTTCCCCCTTTTCTCTCTCGATGTCAAACTTCTCAAGAGGTCTTCGTAAATGTATATTGCGCCCTTCAATCCACCAATGACAATATCGAATTTGCTGACTTGAGAGTGCTTCGCGGCCTGGGTTGGTCTGTTTCGCCCATCAACTGGTCGTGTTCGAACGTCGACACTTGCAATCCACTCCGGGCAGTCGATAATGCGCCACGTATAGTCGAGATGCAGCAAATTGGTAACGTCGGAACTCTGAGGGGTCCCAAGTATCAGTTGTGATCCAGAAGTCGCGATTATATTTCTGCCGCTATCCAGCACTTTGACAAAGGAAAGAGGTTGCTGGTAAGTAAGTAACGTCTTGATGTCAGTTATGGCACTCTCTGATGTTCCCAGATTGGGTGCCGACAGTAGCCATGGGCCATCGGCTTTTTTGTCGACTGTGATGATCAAATCCTGTAATTTTGAATGAAGGAGCCGACTCGTGGCGACGATTGAGTAGACCTTGGAGAAAGTCCTCCATTGGTTGACTTCTAGACCTTCCGTCCAGTCCCACAATTCAATCAATCCAGAGAATCTTGCAACATAAAGGTGTTTATCCTGCGACGGAGAGAGAACGAGGCCTGCGATACCATCGTTAAGAGACTTTTGAAGTCTCCGGACCATCAGGGAGGACGATGTCGAGTATACACCGACCGATGTCTGATATGCGATGAGGAAATACCTATCATAGCGCACCATCAGTAAGCACCCAGATTGTAATTATCACTCGAGTGCCTACTCTTGATCCCTTGAAAACACAGGGTCTACATCAAGCATTCGCCCTCCAATAGCGGCTGAGACTCTCCATGCCGGGCTTTGGCTGTCTTCGTATGCACGCTTCGTCCTCTGAAGTTGCCCTTCGTCATGTTCCCCTTGCCGTTCGCGAGTCTTTTCTGCTTTCTGCCTGGTTTTGACAGACAGGACTCCTTGTTCTGCTCCCACCCGCGCTACGCTCGCACTTTTATATCGAAGAATTTCGACTCCAGTGATGGCGGCTTTGGTACCCTTATTGCTGGAGGCATCAGTACCTGGTAATGCGGCATCGGATTTGACTTTTTTGGATATTCGCCCTCGGGATCTTGAGGCTTTTCGTCTGTGTTCTACCATGGCAACTTCTGCGTCCCCGGGGCCTTTGATATTGTCTTTTTTGGAGCCATTAAGAGTCTGTGAACCCGTTTTGGGGTTGACTTTCTCAGATTTTCTTCGGGATTTTGAGGCTTTCCGTTTACTGTTTACCGCAGCATCGTCTCCATCCTCGGGCTCTACCATATCATTTGACTGTAACCCTTTCTTTCGTTTCTTTTTCACTGTTGTGCTTTCACGCCTGGAGAGCTTGCTGCTTGCTGGAGTGACTGGAGGTTTGATTTCAGCTTCGTTGGCCTGATTGCGCGGTTGTGATCCTATTTTGGCCGTTGGAACGGGCAAGTCTTTCTCAGACTTAGAGGAACCTTGATTCGGTGGTAGTATCGAAGAAGCATCCTGCCCGTTGTTTTCTTCGGGTCTTTCCTTCAAGTCTCCATTTAAAGCTCTCTTCAACGATCTTCTCTCCTTTTTCGCTTTTCGGCGAGCTTGTTTGGCAAGATCTAATTCTTCTAGCTGTGGAGGCGCTTGCACCTTCTGGTCGTCTTGCTTTGCTAAAAGAGTGTTCTTCACCATAGGATGGTCGGTGGTCTGGTGGCTAAGTTTTTGGACTTTTCGAGACTGACCGCCTTCGATAGGACTGTGGTCACGATTGGAGCGTTTCCTTTTCCCCATACTGCGTGAACTCAGAATATGTAGCACCCGAACAGGGTGTCGTAGAATCTTCCTCCTTCACTTCAATGTTCGAATCCATGGCAGATAATATTTCTGATGTTCACAGGGCTGACGGAGCTAGCGGAGTTTAAATTCTTAGCGTAGAAAGCGAATCTCCAAAATAAGAGGCTCGAATTTATTGACCCACACATCTACCAGTCACCTTTCCATTCTAATTTGTTCACCATGATCATTCCAGTTCGGTGTTTCTCCTGCGGGAAGGTATGAATTCGCTTTGAGGTTCATACCTAGATCTCACATGGCTGAGACTCAAAATTAGGTAATTGGAGACATGTGGGAGAGTTACCTGAAAATGCTCGATGAAGGCATACCTGATGGGTTGATAGCCTCAGTCCATCACCGCCTCAGAACAGATCGCTGATGATGATTTTGTGGACAGAGACGCCATGGACAAGCTAGGGTGCAAGCGCTATTGCTGTCGGAGGATGATCATGACTCATGTGGATTTGATCGAGAAGCTGCTCAAGTGGGAGTCTCCGTTACAAATCGACGTCAGACTAAGAGGTTACTTCCAGATACAACCCTGCGGAGAGAGACAAGTCGAAGGCCACTATATGAAACAGGGGACTATGTCGGCATGCCTCACAACGACTGTTGTACTCGAAAATTGAATTCACGATACCCTGGTCTCCTGTCGGTGGGCTTTCTGAGAAAGAGAGTGCATATACGAGAGCATGCGCCCAATTGCAGGATGTCGTTTTGGCCAGAAGACCTGGAATTCGTCGGATGAGAAAAGCTCTGTTTGCATGGCTGCAGACGAGGACGTTCAATACGGCTGCGGAGGTCTAGAGAGACTGCGGAATTGGTGAAAGGTGGATTCATGCCCGGTGATAGTCATCGCGCCTGAAAGCCAATCTTTGCAACGGGGAGCGCTGTGGAATTGGGGTTCATGTAGACGTGCTACTTCCCACCTGAGTGGTCGAAGACAGACGCCAATTGAGAAAGCTTTCGGACATTATTTGAACACCAGATTTGAGTATGATGAGCCGTAGTGTTTGTGTAACCCAAGTTGCTCTACGGTCAAAGTGAAGACGCCGCAATCATGCCGAAGCTTAGAGTCCGTCTCCCCGCACAGCATTCTTTTGCTTCTACCTCAACCATGGATGACGCTCATGAAGTTTCTCTGCCGAAACCGCTTGACTGGATTTAGAGATGTGTGGTCTTGTCCGAAGACGTCTGCTTTCTGCAATGATGCAGCAATCAATCCTGCGGCGACCAAGAATCATAGGGCAAAATTCTACATCCCTTCAACACGTTCTCAATTGCCATGCTGGTCTTTTCGTGAGGACCGCCGTGACATCCACGCAGCCAGCAAAGGCTACTGGAGACATCTCATCGGTCTTTCCATCGCTGTCAGATGCTGCCTGTGAACCATTACCCCAGCGATTCGCAGCCCAAAAGAGGCGGCTTATACAGGGTCATGAGGAGCGCGTTCTAGAGAGCTGGCATCAACTGCTGGCCGACCTACACCGTGAAGCCGAAGAGATCAGGGCCGTCGGCTCGTCAATCATACCTGAAATATCGTTCGATGATGTAAAATGGAACAATATCGAGAAGATGACGGCGTTTCGGGATAAGCTGCGTAAGCGTGGTGTTGCTATAATCAGGGGCGTGGTGACGGAGAAAGAGGCTTTGGGATGGAAGGAATTGGTCAGGAGGTACATTCAGGCGAATCCTTCTACGAAAGGTAGGTGGTTCTCTTCTGTATTGAGCTTATGTCTGGACTCGCTTTAAGTCACGTCTCTGCTTTCTTTCTGTCGTCTCACGTCTTGAAAACAATCTACTTATAATGTACGATTTTCTAGGCTTCCCAGCCGAAAAGCCAGCGGTTTACGAATTGTACTGGTCTCCTTCCCAAATTCTTGCTCGAGCTCATCCAAATCTCCTCAAAGCTCAAACATTCCTAATGTCGCACTGGCACTCTGCAGACAAGTCTGCCCTTATCTCCACCTCTCATCCAATCGCTTATGCTGATCGACTCCGCATCCGACAACCTGGAGACTCTGGCTTCGCACTTGGCCCTCACATCGACGGTGGCAGTTGCGAGCGGTGGGAAGAGAGTGGATACGGGAGAGGGACTGTCTATAAAGGGATATTCAATGGTAATTGGCAGGCTTATGACCCCTGGGAGAGTAGCTCTCGAATCCCGGTTGTGGCAAACTTGTACAATGGCGCGGGCGGATGTAGTGTTATGAGAATGTTCCAGGGCTGGCTATCGATGAGTCTGACGAACGCTGGAGAGGGCACACTTTTGGTTAACCCATTGCTCGCCAAATCCACTGCCTATTTCCTGCTCCGACCATTCTTCCAGGCTCAGAGACCGCCTTCGGATGGGTACGGATCAGCTTTCCTTGAGCCTAATAATTGGACACTCGAGAACGGGACCACTTCAATGTTGCACGGCGCCGTACCGTCGAATTGTCAGGAATTGAACCCAATCTTACATCCCCATCTCGATCTAGAGGGAACCATGATTCACGTACCTCAAGTTAGACCAGGGGATTATGTCGCTTGGCACTGTGATAGTATGTCTATCTTTCCACTCAGATACTTTCTTTGGAACTCATGTTTGGTAGCAATACACGCTGTCGACAAACTTCATACTGGGACAGTTGACTCGAGCGTTATGTATATTCCCGCGTGTCCGTTGACTGAGGCCAATGCCGAGTATCTTGTCCGACAACGAGATGCTTTTTCTGAAGGTCTGCCTGGCCCTGACTTTCCTTCTGGTCCTGGAGAGAGCCAGCATTTTGGTCGACTCACACCAGATTTTGTCATGCAGAACATCAATCTTGAAGCTCAGCAAGCGATGGGTCTCGCCAAGTTCGACGCCCATCACCAAGCCTTGCCGAGCCATCAGCGCCAGACGCTTGAGAAAGCAAACGAAATTCTTGATTTTAGCTGAACCTGGATACTACTCGTCCGTATCATGCGCACGACTATTTCGAAATCACTGCCGAATCCAGATGGGCCTACACGGCGAAGGGGATAGGAAACACCTTACTATTGTTGAAGAGTACCGGTGACCGAAACTTCATCCCCTTGGACATGATGAAGTATGAGGCCTCACTGAAACTCCGGATCAAGCTTTACACAAGGTTTTCGTCTTCAGAAGTGAAGTGCGCCTCATGGCTGCCAACGATGGTCGGAGCTGGAGACGCACGTCCGAAACATTTGCTAAGCCGGATTCGGCGAAACAACGTCCTGGCTCTCCACAAGGCCATCCACAGTGCACGGGTGGTCCCATACAAGCACTCCCCACCAGCTTCCAAGCCCACAGTAGCGGTTGTGGAATATCGGAAATAATAAGCATTGCCTACATTTTGAACATTCTCTCCACTGAGGTGTGGGCTGGACTGCTGATGGATGGCTGTGCAATCCCTTTCTCAGCAACTATGCTCGGTGTCTAATGCACGATGATGTTTACTGCAACCACCAGCAAGAAATTGGGGCGGCCCGCAGGAGCCACGGATACGCTTGAACGGTCAAGAATAAGTCGGGCCCGTTTCATGTCGAATCGGCAGCATTGAGTGTGCGGGGGCAGCTTCGATTGTTTCAGGCGTTGCGGCCAGTCATCAGCGCCCCTTTCACACGGAATGTGAGGAAACACACGGACCATCACTTTCTTCCGATAATTGCAGTTGTCCACGGAATCACAGCTAATGTTTTCAAAAATTTATGAAGGCCCTTTGTTCACATTTGTCAAAGTTGGCTTCTCAAGTCCATTACCGCATATTCGATTACGCAATGCACGCGACATTCGGTGGAATACATGTTGAGACCTTGTTCGGCTTTGTTCTACCGCGTACGCTTGTACCTGATCTTCACTACCGCTCGGGATACATAAGAGGCTTGGCTGCAGATGTTTCCCACCAAACAACTCATTCTTACTCCATCATCAAACACCATACTCTTTTCATAACTTTATATTTCGAGCTTAGACAGCTTTCCCACCACTCGGCCGCTCAAAATGCAATTCTCCACCCTCCTCAAGGTCCTCGTGACCGCCTCGGTCCCTTTCCTCGTCGTCGCTCAAGACCCAAGTGTGACCCACTCGCATCCCACCAAGTCACATCATAGCCATACGGGCATTGAGACTCCTAAGAGCGAGTGGAAGGAGCATCACCCAAATGGCACTGGTAGCTTCGAGCATGAGACCACCGGCACCCACCACTCAAAGCACCATCCCAAGGAGACTACCTCCACATAAGGTCAATTGATCTTGGCGGATAAGCTGCGAGGTACCACAGGTTATGTCGTCGCCTGGGTCTTCTCCCTCTTACAACTGGTAAAAGCCTGCAAGCTAACATGGTTGACAGGGCACGTAGGCAATGCTTCATCGTCAACTTGTGGGACCGAACATTGATGCTGTTTCTTCGTTTGGTTCTCGCAACTTCATGGTGGCATATTTGGGGATTGACGGGTTTCTCGACATTGCACGGAGTATGACGGCTAGACCTCGAGAAGGGCTTGATTGATTTCGATTCATTTGTTGGTGAAGCTCGACTTACGCATTCGACTGAAGAGCGGTGTTACGCGTTGTGGACGGTAGGCGTATTGTCATTGACGCAGAATGAATCAAGACTGGACATGGTAGACTTTCATTCAAACCATCCATGGTCTTTCTAGATGCAATGATACCTCTCCATTGACCTATCCCCTTGCTTGAAGTGGGACAGGATTCTGTGCTATGAAACCATCAAAACTGCTTCCCCCTTCTCACATCGGATTCTCACCATCACTCTCCGCGACGACTATCGAATAGCGACTTATTTTGGTCAACTATCACTACCTTACAAAATGCGTTCTTTCATCTGTTGCCAGCTGAAAAGCGGTCTTGGCAGTCTTCTTCAGGGAGATCAGCACTAGGATGAGGTTAGAGGCCGCCTTGGCAACGATGACCCGCATGTTTGGGGACCCTCCAGACATTCTTTGGACCCTCGCACAGGGCGACGCCTATAAAGCTGTAAACATGATTCCCTATGCTTGAGTGTAGAATAGAAGGGCATCTCCAGATTTGATAGCTGCCAATGACTGTTGCCCGTAAAGATGTATAGATCAACCAGCCTAGAGATGGCAATTGCCCAAAGCAGACGATGATGATCTGGTGGTGACTATAATTGGGGACACGAGGGGGAGCAAGATTGGCCGACTTCGTATCTGGCCGCAGGGCAAAGAAGCTAGACAGACCCCGCCAATGAACCAATGCAAGGTGAATCTTTTTTTGGTGAACATTCACCAACGAAGTTTGGCCTGATCAAGCACTGATCTTCTTCTTCTCTGCTCTTCACCCGTCTGTCATTACAATCCTTCACTTCTGTAAACCTCTTTAGTACTTAAGCTCTGCGCTGGCACCGAAGAGCCGACTTGGAGCTGATACTCACAGAGGATTCGGAATGCTCATATTTCCCTCAGACGCTCAGTAATCATCTTACATGAATGGCTCAGCTTGACCTTGAACGCCCATTAACCTCGCGGCCCTTGGGAGTTCGCTAACTACGATGACTTGACGTTGCGCAACATCATCGTTCGAAATTAGAAGGGCAGGCATTGATTCCTTCGCCTACATCCCTTTGCATCATTACACCCCACTCACTGCGATAATTGAAAAGAGCGTTCGGAACAGCTCTGAACACCTCATCCCCATCCTTCCAAAACACAATGGCTACAAAAGAGCCCCGCCCAACTTCGCCCAAGAAGCGCATGTCCTCAGGCAGGGACATATTTTCGCGGATGCTCCAAATGGAGCAACAGAGCAAAGTAAGTTCCTGGCTATCATGAGAACACATCAGACATATAACGTATACAAACCGCTCTCTGGATCATTGTTTGCTTGTTGGCAATGGTATGCTGACCAGGTCTCCCTCTAGCGAAATCGATCCCCCGACTCAAGCCCAACCTTCCACAATACACAATCAGCAGAAAATTTTAGTAGACCATTGGGTCGATCCTCACACCTCTCTCCTACACTGCCTACACCTCCAATGTCTCCAAAATCTGCGGCTCTACCGTCACCATCTCCATTGCTACCCGTTCAGATGCCCCGGTCCCAGACCATGCCCGTAACGCTTGATGGCGAAGCTCGAGAGAAGGGCGCAGCTACTCTGGAGCCGCTGGAGATTGACACGAAGGCCAAGAATACTACAGACTCTTCCGAGATATGCCTATCGCCAAGCTGGTCTGATCACGGCGAGAAGCAGAAGAAAAAGGACAGGAAGCGACAGGGACGGGATCAAAAGGAATTGGAGAAACGGCGAAGACAGGAGGAAGGAAAGCAGAAGGCGACAGACACAAAGGCTGGGAAACGACTAAGCAAAAAGCCTCCACCTCCAGCAATGGAAACACAGAAGATGCCGTCTGGTTTGAGGAGGAACTCGTTGATAAGTTTCATGTCCTCACAACCGAATTCGCAAGACAATTCACGAAGGTCATCTCGAGAGGAGAAAAGGCACTCGGGAATATCTTTTAGCTCGTTCCGACGATCAACGTCCGAGCAACGGACGCAGTCTACCCCAGCCGATCCCGACCATAGAGGGGATGGTTCAGTTGAAAACTCAGGGCGACGACAGTCCGTCGTGAGCCCCATTGCTCCCAGACTGCCGAGCTTTCGATTTCATTCTCGGAAGCCGTCATCGAGAGCCAGTGAAAATGAATCTGCAGGAAGCGAAGATGCTTACGGGCGAGATCTCATCGCATTTGCATATCGATTGGAGCCATTTGCCGGTCCACTGAAGCCGGAGAAAATCAAGTTGAAGAGCAGTAAGCCAGTGGAGATCGGCTCAACCCAGGACCATGGCAGCTCAGCAACCAGAGAACCCAGCGTTGAGCCGGAAAAGCGAAACCCACAGCAGTATGACTATTCGAACCAGAGTCCCCCGAGGTCTGCAAATGCAGAACGTGGCATGAGGGATAATGTACTACGGAAGCAAGGACAGCCTTTAGAGCACGAGAGAGACAGATCAACCAGCATTTCCCCACCCAAGTATGAAGCCGTAGCAGGGTTGGAAGCAGGACAAATACCAAATGGAGACAGCCCCTCGGCCTTGCGCCCGCATCTACACACTCGGCCTTCACACGACGGAAGCAGCTATGTGCACAAGCAGCGGATGTATCAGCAACAACGATCAATTGCTGGATTCGAGGACGAGCAGGCAATCATGATCGCCAACGAACGAGCTACAGAGCATGAAGCCGCGCAGGAGAGGCGAGTAGAAATGGCCGCTGCTCAGAACGGCAGCCGTCAATCCCATTTCAAGGAGCAGACCACGCCTCCAAAAGCCGAGGAAAATGTGCGGGATATACCCAATGCTAGCAGAACCGATGGGGGAAATGTCAGGGAGTCGTCCGCACGCCCCGAGCCCAGTTCAACGGATCCTAGGCCTCCAAATGTTCCTTCGCCTCCTAAATACGCCGTCCAGGTGACCCAAACGCCAAATGAAGGGCAGCCCCAACCACAGGGCCCAGCTTTGAGAAGCGCTGGAGATTCTATCTCTGTCAACAAAGATCCAACAGCTCCAGGAGTCAAAGCGGACAGAGTATTGGGGTTCCGCCGTCGTTCAAAGCCACCGCCTGCAAACATCTCCATTGCAGAGATCAAGCCTCAACGTCCTCAACGGCCAGATGATCTTGAGTTCAAAGCCTCAAATCCACCTCAATCGGTAGAGCAACCGGCTAAACGCTCAAAGATGGAGCGTATGTCGGCACAAATACCTTTCAGAGGAAGGAGAGATTCTGCGAGCTCTCAGGCACAGTCTAATGTGAAGATGGATGAGAGTTCACAGAATCGTGGCCATTCCAAAACGCGGGCCTCTTCATCTCAACCCTGGAACGACGATCTTCCCTCATCGTTGCCTAAATCTGCCACCACAGCTGTGCTCAGTGCAGAGAGGCCTGGTCGCCTCTTCATAGAAACAGACAAGCAAAGCCGGACCAAACGTGAACGCGATACCAAAGTAGACATCCACCAAAGCCGTGCTCAATCAGACACCGTAGCACTGTCACCTCCCTCCCTAGCACCAGCAACGAATACAGCTGCAAACCCACCCAAACCAGAGAAATCCAACTCGGAGCTCGTAGTCTCAACAACGACCTCCGAGGGTCTCCTTCGCAAAACCTCAATCACTCGCCCCCGTTCAAACCCCCAACTCCCAACCTCGACTTCGGGCAATACCCTCCCCTCCCTCGATTTCCTCCCCCAATTGCAATACCAACCCCTCTCAAAACCCCCAAAACGGCAATCCCCTACCCGGCACTCACCCACGCGCCATTCCGCCTCCTCGAACCTACACCACTCTCCCTCCCCCTCACGAACCAAACACGACATCAACTCCGGAAAATCCCTCCCCATCACCCCCGCCCCGCCGGACCTCTCCCTCCTCCCCCGCTCCCCCCTCCGCACCTCCCCAACCACAAACGCCTTCACGCCCCCCTCCCCCTCCCCCACCCCAACGACACCTACAACCTTCCCCTACCCGATCCCCAACTTCACCCGCAGCTCAACCAGCATAACACCCTTCGCCCCTGGCCACGGCCGGAACGGCTCGCACGGCGGGCTAGACGCAAAACCCATCGCAAAGCTGTTCGTAATCTGCTGCAAATGCAAATTCTGGCACGACCTCCCCAGTCGCTTGTACGAGGCTATGGCCCTACCGCGGGAGCTGAGTCAACCTTCCGGGGGGAGTAGGTCCCGAAGTCGGGAGAGGGGGGGTAAGCAGAGTGGTGATGTGGTTGGAGGGGTGGGACTTGGTATCGACAATGGAGGAAAGAGGGAGAGTGCTGATGATGCG